>Ga0194055_10000848_pt1 | contig 24767 bp, 23 predicted proteins | sample SepL449m_MetaG_FD_155482 | JGI IMG/M metagenome (GOLD analysis project Ga0194055, IMG submission 155482) | Anoxic zone freshwater microbial communities from boreal shield lake in IISD Experimental Lakes Area, Ontario, Canada - Sep2016-L442-9m | ecosystem: Environmental > Aquatic > Freshwater >... | reverse complement strand
TGTTTTGATGGCCAGGCACAGTACAGATCAGCGTGTATGCACCAGCCTCGAGTGTTACCGAACCCAAATCGACATCGTCTTTTGAATGAACTGCAAGTGCAAAGCCAGAAACTTTCTTTCCATCTTTCACAACTACAAGGCTGTGCTGAATAGAGTCGTCATTCACGTACGCAACACTCAGCTGCCCGGCATTTGCAGTAAAGGATTTGCTATTAAAGCGAAGGCCATGAACAGCATGTACCTCTAAGCCAACATTTGCAGGAATCGTCTCGGCTGGTGCAGATGATGAGCTCGAGCAAGCAGGAAGCGCCATACTCAGCGCGACAAGGGACGTGAGTGCAAATGAACTTTTGGCAAATCGGATCATCCGAACATAATAACGGTCAAGATGCAGGGTCTTGATCGGTCGAACCCAGCAGGGAGATGTACTGTGTCACACCGTGCCACAACGCGCCGCGCCATATCGCACAAGCGGTTCGGAGTACAATAAACGCGATGCTTGACCGCCCTCAACCCGAGGAATTTGGCGCCAACTCTTGGCTCGTCGAAGAGATGTATGAGCAGTATCGCAATGACCCAGCCTCGGTCGGCGCAACATGGCAAGAGTTTTTTAGCGATTTTCGCCCAGCCGGTTCTCCGCGTGTTGACAACACTGCCGAAATTTTACGCCCACTGTTATTGCCACCCGAAGATGTAGACGGTCGAATCGCTCAGCCTGTCAAACCAGTAGCGACGTCGCCAGGGGTTGAGCCACCTGCACCGCGCATCATTGCGCCTACCGAGATCTTGGCCGACCCAGCACCAGAACCTTTGCGCGGAGTTCCAGCAGCGATAGCAACCAATATGGAACGCAGCTTGGCAGTACCGACTGCAACAAGCTTTCGCAATGTGCCTGCCAAGTTGCTTGAGGTGAATCGCAAGGTCATCAACAACTATCGCGGGCGCACTGGTCAGGGCAAAGTCAGTTTCACGCATCTCATTGGTTACGCAGTTGTTCGTGCCATCGCCGATGCTGTGCCAAACATGAAAAATTCGTACGCCACCGATACCGATGGCAAAGCACAATTGCAAAAACGTTCACACGTCAACATTGGTTTAGCGGTTGATGTCGACAAGGGCAATGGTCAGCGCTCATTAGTTGTGCCAGTACTTCGCCATGCCGACACGCTCGACTTTGCTGGCTTCTTGTTTGCATATGACGACATCATTCGCAAAGTTCGAGCAAACAAACTGACGGCCGATGATTACGCAGGAGCAAACGTCAGTCTTACTAACCCAGGAACGATTGGCACTGTGCAGTCAGTGCCACGACTCATGCCCGGTCAAGGCGTCATCGTTGGTGTTGGTTCAATTGATTATCCAGCAGAGTTTCAGGGTTCTGATGAACGCACCATCGTGCGACTTGGTATTTCAAAAGTTGTCACCATTACGAGCACGTACGACCATCGCATCATCCAAGGCGCCGAGAGTGGCATGTTCCTTAAATACGTACACGAGTTGCTGATTGGTGAGCACGATTTTTATGCCGATGTGTTCCGCAGCCTTGGTGTTCCGTATCAATCTGTTGCTTGGCATCAAGACTCACATCTCATTGATAGTGAAGATGCGATGCTCGACAAGCAAATGCAGGTTGCGACTCTTATTCGAGTGCACCGAGTACGCGGCCACCTGATTGCCGATCTAGACCCACTTCGTTGGCAAGAGCCGGTGATGCCACGGGAACTCGACCCAGCAACGTATGGTCTGACTATTTGGGACTTGGATCGTGAATTTTTGACAGGTGGCGTTGGTGGCGTACGCAAGTCGACACTTGGCGATTTGTTGGGTGTGCTGCGTGATGCATATTGCAGAACTATTGGTGTTGAATACATGCATATTCAGAACACTGAAGAGCAACATTGGATTCAGGAGCGAATGGAAGGTGAAATTCGCGGTCACACCAAGGTTGACAAGCGCAGAGTCCTTGAACGCTTAAACGCCGCGGAGTCGCTCGAGCGATTTTTGGCAACCAAATACGTGGGTGCCAAGCGGTTTGGTTTGGAAGGTGCAGAATCTGCGATTCCAATTCTTGACGCAATTTTGTCCGGTGCCGCTGACGCAAAACTCGATGGGGCAGTGCTCGGCATGATGCATCGCGGCCGCCTCAATGTGTTGACCAATGTGATTGGCAAGAACTATGAAGAACTGTTCGACGAGTTTGAGGATTACATCGATCCTTCGTCGGTACAAGGTTCAGGAGACGTCAAATATCACCTTGGTGCAACAGGCACTTTCGTGTCTCCTTCGGGAGCAACTCTTCCTCTCGAACTGTCTGCAAACCCGAGCCATCTCGAAACAGTGGACTCGATCGTGCTTGGAATGGTTCGCGCTGCTCAAGATCGAATTGATCCACCTCTTGCCTACAGCGTGCTGCCGTTGCTCATTCATGGAGATGCGGCATTTGCGGGTCAAGGTGTTGTTGCTGAGTGCTTAGCGATGAGTGATACCAGTGGCTACCGAGTTGGTGGCACCGTGCACCTCATCGTCAACAACCAAATCGGATTTACTACTTCGCCGCAATACGCGCGTTCGTCGCAGTACCCAAGCGACGTGGCCAAGACGGTGCAAGCTCCAATTTTCCATGTCAATGGCGATGACCCAGAGGCGTGTGTACGAGTTGCCAAACTTGCTTTTGAATATCGTCAGAAATTTCACAAAGATGTCGTGATCGACTTGGTGTGTTACCGCCGACACGGTCACAACGAAGGCGATGATCCGAGTTACACACAGCCGTTGATGTACAAAGCGATTGCGGAACGACGCAGCGTGCGAAAGTTGTATGTAGAAACGCTCGTTAAACGTGGCGACATCACACTTGACGAAGCCGAGCAAGCTCTCGCCGATTATCAGTCCAAGTTGCAAAGCGCATTAGATGCAGCACGTGCAGCAGCACCAGAACCAATTCGTGTACCGCGTCCACCAGAACCAATTGGTGTATTGCCACATGTTGCAACCGGGGTGGAGCGCAAGGTTTTGGATTCAATTTTCCATCACATGACCGATTACCCACAAGGCTTTGCTCCGCATCCAAAACTGGTGAAGCAATTTGAGTTGCGTGCCAAACAGTACGAGACGCAACAAGATGTTGACTGGGCCACCGGTGAAGCTCTTGCGATCGGCTCGCTAGTCATGCAAGGTATTCCTGTTCGTTTAATGGGAGAAGACTCGCGCCGAGGCACCTTTAGTCAGCGACACTCAACTCTTGTCGACAACAACAATGAAACACGTTGGGTTCCGCTCAATACATTGCCGAACGCTAAGGCTCGTTTTTGGGTGTATGACTCGCTCTTGAGTGAGTACGCCGCACTTGGTTTTGAGTACGGATACGCGCATGGCAATACCAATGCGTTGGTGATGTGGGAAGCGCAGTTTGGCGATTTTGTTAACGGTGCTCAAGTGGTGATTGACCAATACATTGTCGCTGCTGAAGATAAGTGGGGTCAACAGAACAGCTTGGTGATGTTGCTGCCACACGGATTCGAAGGACAAGGTCCAGAGCACTCGTCGGCACGTCTTGAACGCTTCTTGCAGCAGTGTGCTGAAGACAATATTCAGGTGTGTTACCCAACTACCGCTGCACAGTATTTCCACATGTTGCGGCGACAAGTTGTGCGAGAAGTGCGCAAGCCACTTGTGGTGATGACACCGAAGCAACCATTGCGCATGAAGCAAAGTCGATCACTGGTCGATCAGTTGACCACGGGCAGTTTTGAAGAAATCTTGGACGATCCATCCGGTATTGATAAGTCAAAGGTGACGCGTGTTGTGTTGTGCGCAGGCAAGGTGGCATGGGACGCAATGAATGAACGTGATAAGCGCGCAGCCAATGTTGCTGTAGTTCGGATTGAACAGTTGTATCCGTTCCCAATCAACGGTCTACATGAAGTGTTGAAGCAGTATCCGAACGCCAAAGAGTTGTTGTGGTTGCAAGAAGAGCCCGACAACATGGGCGCGTGGAGATTTGTTGATCACTTGGTGTGGCCGTTGAAAGATCAGGGTTACGACTGGCGCCATGTTGCTCGAGTTGAGTCTGGCAGTCCTGCAACTGGATCGAAGGCGATCCATGATCAAGAAGTTGCAGACTTGATGGAGCAAACTTTCGCTGCTTGGTAGCAGTTACTGATTGCGGTTTTATTTCTAGTTGTTTTGTGTTGTCAGGTCGAGATTGATGATCTGTGCAAGTTCGCTTAAGGCCTGTTCGCTCGTTGCGACCTTGATGGTGATCATGCCCATTTGTGCTGCTGGCTTGAGGTTGATGCCCAGGTCGTCAAGGAATACACATTCGTCGGGCTGCACACCAACTGTTTCACACGCAATCTCATAAAAGCGTGGTTCCGGTTTTCTGCACCCGACTTTGCTCGACTCAATAACGGCATCAAACCGTGCAAGCACTGCTTGCAATTCTTGTTGACGTGCGCGCTCAACAGGGTCGGTAGTTGCTGCTTGTTGCGTCAGCACATTGTTGGTAAGACAGGCGAGTATGAGTCCAGAAGCTTTGATGACGTCGAGTGCATGCACCATGTCGAGTCGCAATTCGCCGTGCAACAAAGCAAGAATTTCAGATCCAGATATGCGGTGACCAAGCGCCTCACTTTCGAGCGCAAAAATGTCATCAAATTGGGCGGGAGAAATATCACTTCGTTCGAGGCGAGCCCAGGCGTTCTCGTGGTGATTGACCGAGTTGACCGAGCGGATGAAATTGAGTGGCAGACCGTGATCTCGCTCGTAATGGTTAAAAGCGTCAAAGGGGCTGGACAGGATGACGCCCCCAAAATCAAAAAATACGGCTCTCAGCACGCATAGATAGTAAGGGCTAGGGCATCCCTGCGACGCACTCGGCCCACTGGTTGACTTACCTAGTGGCAAATCGCGGTCCAAAGCATGTGGTGGTAGACGGGTCAAATTTGGCGACCGAGGGTCGCACGTCGCCCAGCCTTAAGCAACTACATGAGGCCGTGCTGTCGTTTATGAACGAATATCCCGACACCAAAGTGACGGTAGTAGTGGATGCCACTTTTGGTCATCGCATCGACAAGCGAGAAGTTGCCGAATTTAATGACGCAATCGACAACAACGAATTAGTTTCGCCGCCGGCTGGTGCTGTTGGGCGTGGAGACGGATTTGTGCTCACCATCGCCAAAAAAATTGGTGCGACTGTTGTTTCGAATGACAGCTATCAAGAATTTCATCAAGATCACCCGTGGCTATTTGATGGTGGTCGATTGATGGGTGGTAAACCAGTGCCGCTTGTCGGTTGGGTATTTATCGATCGCTTGCCGGTTCGACCATCGGCCGCAAAGTCTGTGAAGAAGGCAAGCCGTGAAGCCAACCGGCCGATGCCAATTCCACGCACACCACCACCAAATATCAAACTTGCTGCTAAAACAAAAGTAACTGCAACTTCTGCTGTGAACGCATCTGCGTCCGCGCAGGCGCCAAGTGCGCGAACAAAACCGACTACCGCAGTGAATGAGCTCGCACCATTTTTGGAATTCGTAGAGAAATACAAGTTGGGTAGCAAGGTAAAGGGAGTGGTTGAGACTTATTCGGCACATGGTGTGTACGTTCGCATTGGTGACGTACTCGGCTATCTGCCACTGCGATTGATGGCTAATCCTGCACCTCGTAGTGCGCGCGAGTTTGTCAAGATCGGTCAACAGGTTTCTCTCGTCGTGTCGAGCTTTACTGCATCGCGTCGCAGCATCGATGTGGGCATCGTCGGACCAGTCACAGCAGTCAAAAAAACCGTCCCAGTCAAGAAGTCAAAAAAGCGACCTGCTTCAGCGCAAACGCGACCTGCTTCAGCACAAACTCGCCCCGCTTCAGCGCCAATACGTAAAGCTCCCGCCAAGAAAAAATAAGAGTCGCGTAGTAGTTTGTTGCGGTGCTGATCGCTACGTGGAATGTCAATTCGTTAAAAGCCAGGCTGCCTCGCGTGCAGCAATGGATAGAGGAAAACAAACCGGATGTTTTGTGCATCCAGGAAACCAAGATGAAGGACGCTGTTTTCCCATCTCTTGTATTTCATGAAATGGGTTACGAGTCCGCACATTTCGGTCAGGGGCAATGGAACGGAGTGGCTATCTTGTCAAAAGTTGGTCTCGATAATGTGATCAACAACTTTGCAGTTGGCGAACCAGATGGTGAAGCTCGAATCATTAGTGCCGAGTGCGGTGGTATCACCGTTGTATGCGTGTATGTACCTAATGGTCGAGAGCTTGAGCATGATCACTATCAGTACAAGTTGCGTTGGATGAAGCAATTGAAACAGCACGTCGCCAAAATTGCCAAACCTGCGGGTGATGTGATCGTGACGGGAGATTTCAATATTGCCCCAAACGACATAGATGTGTGGGATCCAGAAGCACTCGTTGGTTCGACGCATGTGAGCGAACCAGAACGTGAAGTTTTAAGTGATCTCTGCGCATGGGGTCTGACCGATATCTATCGCGATCAACATCCCGAACCAAAGTTGTTTTCATGGTGGGATTATCGCGATGGCGGGTTTCATAAAAATCATGGAATGCGGATTGACCTGCTGCTCGTCAGTGATTCGGTTGCCAAGCGCACCAAAATGACCGTGGTCGACCGCAATGCTCGCAAAGGTGAAAAGCCAAGCGACCATGCTCCTGTTGTGATGGAGATGTAAAGAAGTCATCATGTCCAATCAGCCGAACAACTTCGCAGGTTTTCATATCCGTCAAGCGCCTATGACGGCTGAAGAAAAAGAGCGTGCCGAACGAGCACAAGTGATTCGGAATGAAATTGAAGAGAATGTTTCGTTGGCCGGTGCATCTTTTCTTGACCGCAGCCCAATTATCGGTGCGATAAATCCAATCGCAATGCCGATGACGATTACCACTTCTATCGATGAAAACGGTCGCATCAATGTTCTTGGCAGTGTCACGTTTGGTTCGGCATATGAGGGGCCGCCGGGGTGCGTGCACGGCGGAATTATCGCTGCCTATTTTGATGAAGTGTGTGGCGTGGCTCAATCGACTACCGGTAATCCGGGCATGACAGTCAACCTGACAATTGATTACCGCGCACCAACACCTCTGCGTAAGCCACTTGAGTTTCGCGCATTTGTTGCATCAACTGAGAAGCGAAAAATCATCACTTCTGCATCGTTACATCACGGTGAAACTTTGTGTGCGGAGGCCACAGGAATATTTGTGTCAATGAGACCAGAGATTTTTGAGCGCCTGACTCAGCTGCGAGATGCGTGACGCGCAAAAAGTGGTAGCACTGCTGGCGCAATACGTTGTGCCATGCTTTTTCCCATTACGGCAGCCAAGTCATCAATAGTCATCTCGCGGTCTTGTGGCTGCGCACTTGCAAGCCGCTTCAGTTCTTCGTCACTACAGATACCTGTTGGTTGTTGAAACAATGATCGTGCAAGATGTCGGCGCCAGGTTGTTAGGTCATCTAACAAATCTGGGTCATTGGATGCTCGACGAGCCAAGCGTGTAATCGTTGGTAATGCGACGACTGGCATGTCAATCGATGTTGGCATGTCTTGCAAAAGTGGACTGATGCCAGCGTTGCGGGTATTTCGCTTACGGGCATACGTGACAAATAGTTGATGGGCAGCGCGAGTAATTGCAACATAGGCGAGTCGTACTTCTTCGCGCTTTTGGTCGGTCGACGTTGCGGAGCCGTGGGGCAGAAGGCCAACCTCTGCTCCAGCAATGACAACGCAATCCCACTCGCGGCCCTTTGCGCCGTGAAATGAAAGCAGATCTACGCCAGCCTTTGGGTGAGAAACAGTTGCGTTCGCCGCAACCCATGCGCTGAACGCGCGACCGTCAACAGTGCCGATGGTGTCTTGCTGTACGAACTGTCGCACCATTTCGGCAACAGTGCGTTCGGCTTCATCAATCGACTCATTGAGTATGTCTGCAGACCAAGTAGTCAGGCCGTGCCTGCTTGTTGACTGTGCTGCCATTGCAATCGCAGCAGTGATTTCTGGTGGTTGACGAGTTGATCCAATTGGAATTCCAGCGCGAGTGAGCGCTTTGGAAATGGCTACGAGCTGAGTGTTGGTACGCACAAGAACCGCGCACGATTGCCACGGATGCGCGCCTGCTGTAGGCGCATATTGCCAAAGTAGCGATGCGATTCCGTCGGCTTCTTCCTGTTCGTCATCAAAACCAGCCATACGAATGTGTGGGCCGTCTTCGCGCACTGCCGCGATCTCAAATGCTTCGCCAGTTTGAAGGGCGACGTGGCGCGCAGCATGCACAATGTGCGGTGAGCATCGATAATTGTTTGGCAGGCTCAGCACAGTGGTGTGTCCGAGTGCGTCGGGAAGAGTGTCGAACAACATCCGATCGGCACCGTTCCATCCATAAATGGCTTGCAGTGGGTCTCCAACGACGAATACGTCTGGGCGACCGCCACGAATTTCCTCGAACAGTGCATATTGCAGCGGGTTCATGTCTTGGGCTTCGTCAACAAACAAGTGCTTGAATCTAAAACGTACAGCCTCTGCGTAGCCGGTGTCTGCACGCATGTCAGCAATCACGCGTGCGAGCAAATCGTCTAAGTCGACAATTTGGCGTTTCACTTTGAGTTGTTCGTACTGCTTATAGATCTCTGCAATTTCTGGTGCAGCAGTAGGCGGCGTGCGTTGCAGTCGCTTGACCATTTGTACATAGTCAGCGGGAGCGATCATGCGCGCATGAGCCCAGTCGATCTCGGCAAGTAACTCTCGTGGTCGGCTAGCCATGCGGTGAGTGCCGGCCGCAGCGGTTGCTAGCGCGGTTCGGTTGTGCACAATGTTTGGCACGGGCTGACCTAGATCAATGAGACGTTGACGTAGGAGCGAAAGTGCAACGGCGTGAAATGTGCCAACCGTTGGTCCTGCACCGTGAGATCGATCAACACCGAGATTGGTCAGTCGCTTGCGCATTTCGCCAGCGGCTTCGCGAGTGAAGGTGATGGCCAAAATATTCTCGGGGTTTGCAGTGCCAGTGGCTACTCGGTATGCGATGCGGTGGGTGAGTACACGTGTTTTCCCAGAACCTGCACCGGCGTGCACGACGATTGACGAAGGTGGAGTGACCACTGCTTCGTGCTGTTGGGCATCGAGCCCACGCAGTAAGTCGTCCTTAAGCATGCAGAGACTGTAGGCGTTCCGTGTAACACGCTGCACATTACGATGCATTCATGGCGTTTTCTACGAAATATCTCAATGATGACGAGCATGTAATTTTGGACTTGCATCCTCACTGGTGGACATTTGTAGAGCCGTCAATTTCGCTCATCACTCTGTTGATTGTTTGGTTCAAGAGTTACGACATTTCTGATGAGCAGTCATCAAAGGCAATGCGATTGCTTGAGACTGTCTGTGCGCGCGCAGTACAGGTCGCCGTGTTCATTGCTGTGATACGGCTGTTGTCGCGTGCTTTGAAGTGGAGCAGGACTCACTTTGTGCTGACCAACCAGCGTGTTGTTTTTCGTTCAGGAGTGATAGCCCGAACAGGTATCGAGATTCCGTTGTACCGAGTAAATAACATCAATTTTCATCAATCGATCTTTGAGCGAATGATCGGAGCTGGCGACTTGTTGATTGAGTCTGGCGGAGAAGACGGAATGGAAGTGTTCGACAACATTCGCGATCCTGAGCAAGTGCAAAGTTTTATTCAGCGAGCCATGCACAACGCTAGTTAACTAATTTTGCACCGCCAACAGGCTTGACAAGCGTTGCGCCATCAAGATTGTTCATGTTTGCAGTTGAGTCTGCAACGATCACGATGCAACCGCCAAAACCACCACCTGTCATTCGTGCACCGAATACTCCCGCAGTCTGCTGCGCATTACGGACGGCCTCGTCCATTTGGTTTGTTGAAACTTCAAAATTGTCGCGCAAACTTTGGTGGCTTTCGTTCATCAACTGACCAAACGTTGTCATGTCTTGAAGTGCTAGCGCCACAGTTGCTCTGCGAACACGCTCATTTTCACTCACAACGTGAAGTGCACGCCGTTGCAACACCTCATCAGCAATGTTGCGCACGCTGCCTACTTCGGCTAATCGCAATGGACCAATGTGTTGTTCTGCCTGAGCGCATTGGGTGACGCGATCAGAATACGCGCTTGAAGCAAGTTGCCGATGCGCAATGAACTGAACATAGATGTTCACATCATTTGGAATTTCAATTGGGCTGACTTGCAACGAGTGACAATCAATTAATAGGGCACTTCCGGCAACACCAGAAGCACAAGTAAGTTGATCCATGATTCCGCAGGGAACTCCGGTTGCCAAGTGCTCAGCGAAGCGACAGAGTTGCGCCAGTTCGAGCGAAGTAAGAGCAGGAAGATCGTTGACTGCACACAACATGAGGGCGGTGCTGAGTTCGAGAGCGGCGCTCGAAGACAAGCCGCCGCCGAGTGGAAGCGTTGTTGACACCGACCCAGAAAAACCACGCTCAACCTTCAGGAGAGCGGCAACTCCTGTGACGTATCGACCCCATGCGGGCATGGTCGAAGTCGGATCAACCACGGGCAGTGCGCAGTGCAGCTCAATTGGTTGATCCGCACTTGTGAGTTGTATCGCCGTTTCCATTGGCTGTGCAGTAATTGTTGTGTATCGGTCGATTGCCATTGGCAGGACCATTCCACCGGTGTAGTCGGTGTGATCTCCAATCAAGTTGACACGTCCCGGCGAGCGAGCAACGACCTCGGCAGACATATTCATAGATATAAACATATATGTGTACGTGTAAATGTCATTATTCCCCGAAGTTGTGAGAACAGCATGTTTGGGCAAGAATGACACGGTGCCAAAAACAACTGTTCATTCATCTGATAATCGATCAATTGAAATCGAGTACGCCACATTCGGTTCACCCAGCAATCCAGCCATTTTGATGATTATGGGATACACCGCTCAGATGATTGTGTGGCCTCAAGCTTTTTGTCAGATACTTGCCGACGCTGGTTATTTCGTAATTATTTTTGACAATCGCGATTGCGGATTATCCACGCATTTAGATGGAGTGGTCGTCGATACGGGTCCGATCATCATGGCGGCGATGACCGATCAGCCGATTCCACCAATTCCTTATTCACTGTCGGACATGGCGACCGATGCGGTTGGTGTACTTGACCACTTGGGCATTGAGCGAGCACATGTGCTCGGAATGTCGCTTGGCGGAATGATCGCCCAGGTTGTGGCGTATGAGCATCGGGACCGAACCATGACGCTCACTTCAATTTCGTCGCAGCCAGGTGACCCCGATGTTGGTCAGCCATCGATGGATGCTGCGATGGTCATTTTTGCAGACCCTCTGCCAACGTCAAGCCGCGAGGATTACATTGCATCTTCCACACAATGGCAAGTATGGCAGTCGAAGAAATATCGCAGCGACGAACTTTCGTATGCTGCGGCAGCAGCAAGTTATGACCGTGCGTTTTATCCAGAAGGTGCACCTCGTCAACTTGCAGCCGTGTATGGATCGGGCAGACGTCATGAGCAGGTGGCAACAATTTCATGTCCAACGCTGGTCATTCACGGCACTGATGATCAACTGATAGTGCAAAGTGGTAGCGAGCGCACTGCAGAGTTGATCCAAGGATCAAAACTCCTACTCATCGACCACATGGGTCATGATCTGCCACAACCACTGTGGCCGATATTGACAGGTGCAATCTTGGAGCACGTTGCACAAGTCGTTGCCTAAGTAGTCTTTGACCATATGGCGAATCAATCCCAGTCGACAAAATCGAGTGGCCCATTGTCGGGCTACCGGATAATTGAGATTGCAGGAATTGGACCAGGTCCTTTTGCAGCAATGATGCTGGCAGACATGGGCGCTGAAGTAATTCGTGTTGAGCGCACACAGTCGGTGCGTGGTCCGGCACCTGAAGACGCGCACTGGGATGTGTTGTTGCGTGGTCGACGCAACATTGCCATCGATCTCAAGAGTCCTGATGGCGTTGAAACTTTGTTGTCATTGGTGGAGCATGCCGATGCATTGATCGAAGGATTTCGCCCAGGAGTAATGGAGCGACTTGGGGTTGGACCTGATGTTTGTGTTGCGCGCAATCCAAAGCTTGTGTTTGGACGCATGACAGGTTGGGGTCAAGATGGACCATACGCGTCATCTGCCGGACACGACATCAACTACATCTCACTTGCGGGTGCGCTCGCACATTTTTCTCGTGCAGGCGAGGCGCCAGTGCCACCATTAAACATGGTTGGCGACTTTGGAGGTGGAGGAATGTTTTTGGCATACGGCGTCGTATGCGCATTACTCGAAGCGCAAAAGAGCGGCAAGGGTCAAGTGGTTGATACCGCAATGGTCGATGGGTCTGCAGTGTTAATGAGCATGTTCTGGGCGATGAAGAACATTGGAATTTTTGATGAGAATAAGCCAGGTACAAATTTGCTCGACACTGGAGCGCATTTTTATGATGTGTTCGAATGCAGCGATGGCAAGTATGTCTCGATTGGCAGTATTGAGCCACAGTTTTATGCACTGCTGCTTGAAAAGACTGGGCTCACCGATGATCCTGCATTTGCAAAACAGATGGATGCATCGCAGTGGCCTACTCTCAAGGCCAAGCTTGCCGATGTGATGCGCACAAAGACAATGACGCAGTGGTGCGAGATCATGGAAGGTACTGATGTGTGCTTTGCTCCCGTGCTGACGATGAGTGAAGCAGCAAAGCATCCGCACAACGTTGCTCGCCAAACATTTATTGAAGTTGGAGGCGTTACACAACCAGCACCAGCGCCGCGCTTTTCGCGCACTGCGGCTGCAATTCCGAGTGCGCCTGCTCATGCAGGTCAACATTCGCGTGCAGTATTGACCGACTGGGGTTTTGAAGCAGAGCGCATTTCCGCGTTGCTTTCAAGTGGAGCTGTACTGGACGGATCATCAAAGGAAGTGAACAAATAATGGGCACAGTCGTCGCGTTTCACGCCCATCCAGATGATGAGAGTTTGATTATGGGCGGCTCGCTCGCCCGAGCATCTCGAGAAGGACATCGTGTCGTCTTGGTAGTCGCCACAAACGGTGATCATGGTCAAATTCCGGACGATCTTGCTCCAGGAGAGACACTGATGGATCGCCGTAAACGTGAAACCCAAGCTTCATGTGAGGTACTCGGAGTACACCGACTGGTGTGGCTCGGATACTGCGACTCTGGCATGACTGGCTGGGAGCAAAATACTTTGCCAGGAGCATTCATTGCCGCCGATGTCGAAGAAGCTGCACAGCGACTTGCCGATGTGTTGATCGAAGAACACGCAGATGTTGTGACGGTGTATGACTGGCACGGCAACTATGGACACCCAGATCACATTCAAGTGCACAAAGTTGGGCATCGCGCAGCAGCAATCGCAGGAACTAAAAATGTATTTGAAACGACGATGAATAGAGATCATTTTCGAATGGTCTATGAGATGGCAAAAGAACATGCTGCGCAATTGCCAGACGGTGCTGCGCCAGACGACTTCAATCCGGATGGGCCTGCGGATGACGGCAACCCGATGGGCGAGCCAGCAAGCGCGATTTCGCATCGTGTTGATGTGAGAGAGTATTCAGACCTCAAGCGCAAAGCAATTTCTTGTCATGCAAGCCAAATAACTGACACAAATTTTCTTGGCAATATGAGCCCAGAAATCTTTCAGATGACGTTTGGTCACGAATGGTTTACGAAGATCGGCGAGAGTGGTCCTCCGCGAGACGCCTGGCTCTTTGACTAGCGAATAGCTGATAAATATTTGTGACTCGTTTAAGCCGTATATATATGGTTCGCCATGGTCGAGCATCGGCGGGCTGGGACACAGCACTCGATCCAGGTTTGGATGAACTTGGACACGCACAAGCGCGGGAAGCAGCAGTTGAGATGCAGTCGCTGCAACTCGGCAACATAATCACGAGTCCGCTACTGCGTTGTCAACAAACCGCAGCACCATTGGCGCAGATGTGGAAGGTTGCGCCAAAGGTGTGTGCCGAGGTTTCGGAAATACCTTCACCCAAAGGTGTCGAAATGAGTGACCGGATTGTTTGGTTACGCCAGGCGATGCAGGGAACATGGAGCGAACTTGGTTCTGACTACGTTGCATATCGAGATTGCATCACCGAATTTGTGCGAGCGATCCAAAACGATGCCGTAATTTTCAGTCACTTCATTGCGATCAATGCAGTGATCGGAGGAGTGCTGGGTGATGATCGGCTCGTGATTCGCAGTCTTGATAATTGTTCGATCACGATTTTTGAACGCGATACGACCGGCAAACTTTCTCTCATGCAGGGCGGCCACGAAGCCGACACGCTGATCCGCTAGATTCAAAGAGTCATGGACGCAACATCACTGCTCAATCTGCACACGAGTTGGGCATGGGTCGTGATTATCGGAAATGCGCTTGCAGGTATTTGGGCTTTGAGTGCACACAAAGTTGTTGCACTGCGCAGTCGTGCTCTGTGGTGGTTTACCGCTTTCACTCAGATCAGCGTTTTTATTCAAGTAATTCTTGGCGTGATTATGGTCAATCGAGACAAGCGTGAGTTTCCGCAGTTTCATGCGTTCTATGGATTTGTTGCGATTATCGCGATCGCAATTATCTACTCGTATCGCGCACAACTGAAGAGCCGCGTGTATTTGTTGTACGGATTCGGTGGCCTATTTCTGATGGGCTTGGCAATCCGCGCAATGCTTGTCGGCCAAGCCGCCTAAATTCTCTAGTTAGGCGAGGGCGGCTTCGAGCGAGTCGAGCGACGCGCCAAGTTGCTCTGGCAATCGATCGCCAAATGCTGCATAGTGCTCGCGAATTTGAGGCACTGCATCGCGCCATCCGTCATTGTCGACGCTGAGCAACACTTGCATGTCTGCTTCACTCACATTGAGACCGTCGATATCGAGTGTGCCAGGGGCTGGCAAGAATCCAATTGCGGTTCTATCTGCTCCAACCTGACCGTCGGTGCGCTCGAAGACCCACTTGAGCACGCGACTGTTTTCGCCGTAGCCCGGCCACATGAAACGACCATCTTCATCGCGACGGAACCAATTAACAAAAAAGATTTGCGGCAATTTGCTTGCTTCGGTTTTTGTACCGATTGAGAGCCAATGCTTGAAGTAGTCGGCCATGTTGTAGCCACAGAATGGAAGCATCGCCATTGGGTCAAAGCGCAATTTTCCAACTGCTCCACCAGCAGCCGCTGTTGTTTCGGAAGCCATGATTGAACCTAAGAACACACCGTGGTTCCAGTCGAATGCCTGAGTAACAAGTGGAACCGTTGTACGTCGGCGACCGCCAAACAGAATTGCGGAAATTGGCACACCCGCAGGGTCTTGCCACTCTGGTGCAATAGAAGGGCACTGCGCAGCAGGCGCAGTGAATCGCGCGTTTGGATGTGCGGCAGGTGTTTCTGATTCTGGTGTCCAAGGTTGGTTACGCCAGTCTGTTGCGCGCGCAGGCTTGGTGTCTGTCATTCCTTCCCACCACACGTCGCCGTCTGGGGTGAGAGCGGTGTTTGTGTAAATGCTGTTGCCCCACAATGTGTGCATCGCGTTGGCATTCGTGTCGTAACCAGTTCCTGGTGCAACGCCAAAGAATCCAGCTTCCGGATTAATCGCATACAACTGGCCATCGGGTCCAAACTTCATCCAACAAATGTCATCACCAATGGTTTCGGCTTTCCAGCCCGGAATGGTTGGAACAAGCATTGCAAGATTGGTTTTGCCACATGCCGAAGGAAACGCTGCGGCAATGTATTTATGCGCACCTTCTGGATTGGTGAGTTTGAGAATGAGCATGTGCTCGGCCAGCCAGCCGTCATCACGAGCCATCACACTTGCGATACGCAGAGCGAAGCACTTCTTGCCCAACAATGCATTGCCGCCGTATCCCGAGCCATAGCTCCAGATCTCACGAGTGTCGGGGAAGTGAGCGATGTATTTGTTATCTGGATTGCATGGCCATGCAGAATCTTTTTGACCTGCTTCAAGAGGGGCGCCAACAGAATGCAAGCAAGGAACCCACTGGTCGTTTCCGAGCGCATCAAGTGCACCTTGGCCCATGCGCGTCATGATGCGCATGCTTACTGCGACGTATGCGCTGTCAGTAAGTTGTACGCCAATGTGTGCAATGGGTGAACCGAGTGGACCCATAGAGAATGGAACGACATACATCATGCGTCCGCGCATAGCGCCGGCATATAAAGCTTTCAACTCTGCGCGCATCTCTGATGGTTTGCGCCAGTTGTTGTTTGGCCCTGCATCATCTTTGTTTGTTGAACAAATGAATGTGCGGTCTTCTACTCGCGCTACGTCAGCAGGGTCTGAGTGCGCCCAATAGGAATTTGGTCGCTTGCCTTCATCGAGTTTGGTAAATGTGCCAGCGAGAACAAGGTCTTCACACAAGTCGTCGTATTCTTTTTGGCTACCGTCGCACCAATACACATCGTCGGGTTGCAAGATCTCGGCCCACTCGGCAACCCATTTCTTGAGGGCAACGTTGTTTGATTTACCGCTCAATGTCCTGGCGTCTCCATGTCGCGCTCTGAACCGAGGCGCAACTTCGTAGCACGACCACCACCATCAACTTCGAACAACACGCGCTGACCTTGTCGAAGCATTCGAAAAATTGAGCCATCAAGCGCGCCTGGAGCAAGTTCGTAATCTGCCAAGTCGCTGTCGCACATAATGACGCCATCGCCACTTGCAGGGTCGTATGCCTTGATCACACCTTGCATCTTGAGCCTCCAGATTTTGCTACACGAACCCGCCAAATTTACCAGCCGTTTGCCCAGTGGCTTTAATCCGCTCGGGAAGTATTGCCCGATGTGATGAAGGTCATCAGAGGGCGAGATATTCCCGTATCTGTGGGTGCACGAGTGGATGTTTCGGGCTTTTGAGCCCTCAATCTGTACGATTTATCAATGCCCGTTCTGGAGGTCTTTGGGGCCGAGGCCCTGCGCGACACAGTGATCACCTTCCGTGACACCATGAAGCGTCACGCCGCGGGAATCAACTTACTCAATGTGTACCCAGTGCCCGACGGTGACACGGGTACCAACATGTCGCGCACACTCGATGCTGTCGTCACAGAACTCGAGGGTGCAGATCATGCGCTCGAACCAACTTGCGAAGCCATCAGCCACGGATCACTCATGGGCGCGCGAGGTAATAGCGGAGTGATCCTCAGCCAAATTTTGCGAGGTCTTGTTACAACGTTGCGCACTGCGACACCTGGTAGCGCCACAAAGGTTGCGGCAGCACTGAAGGCCGCAAGCGTTGCATCGTACGAAGCAGTGCTGAAACCAATTGAAGGAACAATTCTTACTGTTGTGCGCGAAACCGCAGATGCTGCACAACGCGCGGCTTCTGATGGAGCAACGCTTGCAGCGATGTTGCATGTCGCTCGCGCTGCAGGACGTACGGCACTTGCCAATACACCAGAACAACTTCCGGTCTTGAAAGATGCTGGTGTGGTCGACGCAGGTGGTGCCGGCTTTATGTTGTTGATGGATGCAGCACTGCACGTTGTGGACGGCGAGCCGTTGCCAGAACCAAGTGCGGCAAGCGGACCGAGCCAAGAGCAACTTGAAGCAGTTTCGCATCGCGCCTCAACAAGTGGCGAAGTAGATGTCAGTGAGTTGCGTTATGAAGTGATGTTCTTGCTCAATATTGATGATGCGAAATCAAAAGAGTTCATGCAAGCGTGGGGCAAAATTGGCGATTCGATAGTTGTTGTCGGTGGCGATGGTCTCTACAACTGCCATGTTCACACCAACGACATCGGTGCAGCAATAGAAGCGCCACTAGAGCTGGGCGGCAAGCCATTTAAAATTCGTGTCACCGACCTCTTCGAAGAAATGGAAGAGGAACATGCGCAGCGCGAGGCGCAGATGGGCCAAGCTGCAAAGCGGCCAAGTGCTGTGTCGGCGTTGCCGGCTGTTGAGTGTGCGGTTGTCGCTGTTTGCAGTGGTGATGGACTTGCCGAGTTGTTTGGCCAGATGGGCGTGCAAGGCGTTGTCACTGGAGGACAGACACTTAACCCATCAACAGCCGAGTTACTCGATGCAGTAGAGCACATGAATTCGCAGCAAGTGATTATTTTGCCAAACAACAAAAACATTATTCCTGTTGCTAACCAAGTGAATGCGCTGACCAAAAAAGAAGTCCGTGTTGTTCCAACATGTTCAATGCCAGAAGCACTTGCTGCGCTGGTGTCGTACGACCCTGAAGCAGATGTTGATTCAAACTGTGAAGCGATGTCGGATGCGGCTAAGTCTGTGGCGACAGGCGAAGTGACGCAGGCCGTGCGAGATACCAACACTGATGCAGGTGAAGTAAAGAATGGCGACTGGATTGGTCTCGTGCGCGGCGATGGTGTTGTAGCAATTGGAAGCACCATGGTTTTGGCCGCGACACAGCTGCTTGATCAACTTTTGAGTGGGAAAGGCGAATTGCTCACCGTGATCACTGGCAACTTGGCGACAGCCCGAGCGACAGAAGAGATCATTGCGTACATGGCTGAAAAACACCCAGATGTGGAAGTTGAAGTCCATCCTGGTGGGCAGCCTTTGTATCCATTTTTGTTTGGTGTCGAGTAGCACGAGTCCCGCATGACGGGCGAAATCACACTGCGTGAACTAGCAGGGCTCGATGTAGAGATATTGAAAGGCGTTGGCGAGAAGCGCAAAGCGTCGCTGCACGAATATGGAATCGACAATGTGCTCGAGTTGCTCACCACGTATCCGCGTCGATGGGTGGATCGCACTGCTGAAGCTCGCGTGAGCGATTTGGTTCCAGGCCAAGAAGCACTGGTGCTTGTGGAAGTGCGCAAGGTTGCGAAGATTCCGATGAAGGGCGGACGTTCGATGGTTACGGTCAACGTTGGCGATGGGTCCGGTCGTGTGACCGCCGTATTTTTTAATCAGCCATGGCGTGCTCGGCAACTGAGTGAAGGTCTGCAAATTGCCATGTTCGGAAAAGCGGATATGTATCGAGGCGTGTTGCAGATGACCAACCCAATCATCGATCTCATCGGTGATCGCACGGGTCGCATTGTTCCGATCTATCCACAAAGCGAAAAGGCAGGTCTTTCAACTTGGGAGATCGCAGGTTGGATTGAAAATGCCCTAGAGCGTTGTAAGACTCGCGGACTTCTCGATCCGGTGAATCTTTCGGTGCGAGAAAAATATGAACTCGTAGATCGCACTACCGCACTGTGGAATATCCACATGCCCGAAAGCATTGCATTAAAAAATGAAGCGCGCCGTCGGTTGGCGTTTGACGAGTTACTTCGCGTGCAACTCGTGCTCGTTGCCCGAAAGCGCGCGTTTGAGCGTGACTCGCGCGGAATTAAACACACTGTTGATAACAAACTTGTGGATCGATTCATTACTGCTTTGCCCTTTGGACTTACTGGCGCGCAGCGACGAGTAATCAATGACATCATTACGGATCTTGCAGGGCCTCACCCAATGCATCGACTCCTGCAGGGTGATGTGGGTAGCGGTAAAACTGTTGTTGCGGTTGCTGCGATGCTCACCGCCGTTCAAGGGCGGCATCAGGGAGCAATCATGGCGCCGACCGAAGTGTTGGCTGAACAACATTTTGCTGGGATTCAGCAACTTGTAAAGGATTTACAAGTACCTGATTCTCAAAATCTTTTTGGTGACCGACCATTGCGTGTTGAGCTGTTGACGGGTCGCATCACGGGTGAAAAACGCAAGCAGGTGTTGAGCGACTTGGCGAGTGGCGGTGTCGACATCGTTGTTGGCACGCACGCACTGATTCAGGACGGAGTGGTGTTTAACAGTCTTGGTGTAGTGGTCATTGATGAGCAACATCGTTTTGGTGTTGAGCAGCGCGCTGCTCTTTCGCAAAAGGGCAGTTCGACGAGCACACCAGATGTGTTGGTGATGACTGCAACACCGATACCACGCACAGCAGCAATGACGGTGTACGGCGATTTGGATGTGAGTGTGCTTGATGAATTACCACCGGGTCGCACGCCAATTGTTACGAAGTGGGCCGCAGGTCCGCTGTTAGAGGCGCTGATGTGGTCGAACATTCGCGACGCTGTTGCTCAAAAACAGCAAGCCTTCGTTGTCTGCCCGCTTGTTTTAGAAAGCGACAAAATTGAAGTTGCTTCTGCAGAAAAAATCTTTGCCGATTTGCAGGTGGGCGAGTTGCAGGGGCTCCGGTTGGGTTTGTTGCACGGACGCATGAGTTCTGCAGATAAAGAAGAAACGATGAATAAGTTTCGGGATCGAAAATTGGATGTGCTCGTTGCAACGACCGTTATTGAGGTAGGGGTTGATGTGCCAAATGCGACGGTGATGGCGGTGCTCGACGCTGATCGTTTTGGTATCGCGCAATTGCACCAGTTACGAGGTCGTGTTGGGCGAGGAAGTATTGCATCGCAGTGCTGGTTGCAAACAAAAGACCCCGAAATATCGTCACCCCGCGTAGATGCGTTGGTCGAATCGACAGATGGCTTTTACTTGGCCGAAGTCGATCTGGAGTTGCGGGGCGAGGGCACGCTGATGAACTCGATGCAGAAGGGCGCTAGCGACCTAAAACTGGCTTCGTTGCGACGTGACCGAGACTTAATTGATCTGGCGCGCGAAGCCGCCTTTTCGATCGTTGATGCCGATCCAACAATGGTCAAAAATGCAGGCTTGCTAGACGAACTCGATCTGTTGCTGACGCCCGAGGACGCCGAATTTTTGTTTAAGAACTAATGAGTGCGGAGTTGCGAATCTGGTTAGCGAGCATTGCTCGGTAATCATCAGCCGAGATTTTGTCATCAACGAGGTCGTAATACACAAACATCACGTTGAACATAAATACTGTGAGAAACCGAGCATCAAAATTGCGATCTTGTTCTGGCAATTTGTGGCGACTTGCCTCAATGGAACTAATCATCCACTCATGAGTTTCTTGCGTTATCTTTTTGATGCGTTTATGCAACTCAGTGTTCTCAAGTGATGTTGCCAACACTTGCAACCGAAAATCGCGCGCATGTTTTGTTTCTTCTGCTGGGTTTGGCATCAGGCGAACGAACTGCTCGATCGTAATCTCGTCTGTTATTGCTAGCCATTGGTTCACCTTGTTCTGAAAATTGAGGCGAAACTCGTCATACATGTCGCCAAGCACTCGCGCCAACAATCCATCACGATCGGTGAAGTAGCGATAGATGAGAGTGATTGATGTATCTGCGTTCTTTGCAACCTCAGAAACACGGAGCCCCAAGATTCCCTGTGAATTCAATTCGGCTCGCGCCGACTCAAGAATTCGGGTTTTCGAATCTGGCAGAGAGCTTGCGGTTGAAGTAGGCATATAACAATGATAGAGAGGTCGCAACTAAATAGCCATTTACTCTTCGTAAAGGTTTTGGGATTATTCGCCGAGAGGCATGAGCACGAGATCCCAGCGATCCAAACAATCGGAGCATCGATAGGCAACTACATCGCCGGCAAGCCACAGCCCATCCTCGGGCGGATGGGTAAGCAGATGGCATGTACCGCCGCAGTCGACACAGGTGATCGATTCGGTTGGCGGCTCGGCGGGACCAGACTCGTACTCGTATTGGTCATCGCTCACTTGATCTATTTAACCAGTTCATTTGGTTAACCAGTTCATTTGGCTGGTTCTTTGGACTGGTTCATGTAACGACTCGAGTGGGCAATATCGTAAAAGGTATGCGAGTTGTGGCAGGAGAGTTGCGTGGGCGTCGAATAAACGCACCTTTGGGTAAAAAAACTCGACCCACGACCGACAAAGCTCGCGAAGCAACGTTCAATGCTCTTGGCAGTTTGGGTGTGGTTGTTGGAGCGCGAGTGGTGGACGCATTTGCTGGCAGCGGAGCGCTCGGGATCGAGGCCCTCTCACGTGGCGCTGAACACTGCACGTTTATAGAGCGCGACCGTGAGGCACTTGAGGTATTAGAAGAAAATCTCGAGACCCTTGGACTAACGGATCGTTCGACTGTTGTTCGTGGAGATGCAATGACCAACATTGGCTTGGTGCGTAATGCATCCTTGGTATTGGCAGACCCTCCATATGAATTTAAGCAATGGCGCCAATTTCTGGGCGAGGTTGCCTGCGACCTCGTGGTTGCTGAGAGCGACAGAGATATGAATCTCGAATTGCCTGCTATTACTGGCTGGGAAGTGACCCGCGTAAAGCGATATGGGCGTGCGTACGTGTCGTTCCTACAGCGGTTAGCGTAAGTACCGATATGGCTGTTGCGTTTTACCCCGGGAGCTTTGACCCGTTTCATCTTGGTCATCTCGACATTGCCGAGCAGGCCGTTGCACTGTTTGGCGACCTAGTTATAGGAGTAATGCACAATCCCGATAAGCCGAGTGGCATGTTTAGCCCCACTGAGCGGGCAGATCTCGTGCGCCAGTCGGTAGCTCATCTCGGCAAGAAGGTATGTGTCGAGACGTATGGCGGGCTCACTGTTGAAGCGGCCAGCAAAATCGCTGCGTCCTTCATTATTAAGAGTGCCCGCACAGGCGGCGACTTTGAAGTAGAACAACAGATGGCACAGACCAATCAAGGTGCAAGTGGCATTGAGACAATCCTCTTGTTTTCACGCCCAGAGCATTCGTTTATTAGCAGTAGGTTTGTTCGCCAATTTGTTGACTACAACGGCGAAATTGTAACGCCAATGGTTTCAGCACCAGTGCTGAAAGCGCTAGTTGCCAAAAAAGATATTGCCAAACAAAAACCGCAAGCAAAAGAATGAGGGCAAAAGAATGAGGGCAAAAAAATGAGTCGCAACAATGGAAACGATGGCTACGAAGATTTAGACGGCGAGATTGATGCAAGCGTGCCAGTTGAGTTGGGCGACACCGAATCAATCCTCGAAGAAGTCATTCACACTATTGCATCAGCACCCAATGTGCCCCTGTCGAGCACGCCACGCATTGATCGCGATCACGTTGTTGCGTTGTTGCAAGATGCTCAAGCGTGCTTGCCAGACGAGATTCGTCAGGCCCGTTGGATGCTTAAAGAGCGTCAGGACTTCATGACTAAAACTCAGCGCGAAGCCGACGAAATAGTGGAAGCAGCGCGTGTGCAGGCCGAGCGCATGGTGCAGCGCACAGAGGTTGTGCGAGCAGCCGAGACACGAGCTCGCCAAGTACTCGAGGCTGCAGATGCAGATTCGCGACGACTCAAGAACGAAACAGAAGATTTTCTTGACCGCCGTCTTGCCAGTTTCGAAATCTTGCTCGATCGTTTGACACGCACCGTTTCGCAAGGTCGGGAGCGTTTGTCGATAGTTGGGGCACCGCCTGAGCCAACTCGTGTAGACGCAGATCACGAAGACGTTTCATCAAGTGGTCCAACGTTCTTCGATCAAGACGACGACCAGTACTAGTAGTAATTCGTGGCATCACCGCTACTGATCAACATCATTGAGATGACGCGGCGTGCGGGCACGCTCAAGGACATCGAAATCACCATTCCGGTTTCAACTTTCGATTTTGCAGACAAGCGTCTGAATGACGAAACCGAAATCGAGATTGCACTGCAACTCGAGAGCATCAACGGCGGCATCATCGTGCAAGGCACTGTTACCGGCCAATCTCAACTTCTCTGTGGAAGATGTCTGCGCAATATCGAATATGCCAACGTCGCGTCGATCGACGAGATGTATCAGCGGGTGCCAGACAATCCAGATGCGTATCCGATCGTGGGCGAGAGTCTTGATTTGCAGCCAATGGTTCGCGAAATGGTGCTACTGAGCCTGCCCGATACGCCATTATGCAAGGCAGATTGCCCCGGACTTTGTCCGCAGTGTGGTGCCGACTTGCAGAGTGCCCCGTGTGGTTGTCAGGCCCAAAGATTTGATGAACGATGGGCAATTTTGGACCAATTACGCGAAGAACTGAACTAGGTCTTGACCCGATAACCTAAGACACCGTTCAGTAAGCCAGTCCAGTAACCGAAAGCCGAGCACGCGATGCCAGTTCCAAAGAAAAAGAAATCCAAAATGAAGGGCCACAGCCACATGGCAGGCGCCTGGAAACTTGGTGCACCATCGCGCAGCGTGTGCCCACGTTGTTCAACTTCAAAGTTGCCACACACCGTGTGCGGTAATTGCGGTTGGTACAAGGGTCGCATCGCCGTCGACGTCGCTTAATTTATCGCGGGCAAATTTATGCTGCCCATTGCGGTTGATGCGCTGGGTGGCGACAAAGCCCCCGCCGAAATTATTGATGGAGCAAAGCAAGCTGCTGCTCTTGGCATTCCAGTCCTCTTAGTTGGCCCTGCCGATCTCGGCACTCGTTTTGATATTGGCAATTTGCCAGTGCACATTGCAACTGAGTTCATTGACATGCATGAAGACCCAGCGTCTTCGGTGCGCACCAAAAAAGATTCAACACTTGTGCAGTCTGCCGAGTTGGTGCGCGACGGAAAAGCAAGCGCAATGATTTCCGCTGGCAACACCGGGGCAACGATGGCTTCGGCCCTCTTGCGCATGGGGCGCATCAAGGGCGTCAAGCGTCCTGCGATTGCTACACCAATTCCTGTTCCTGGCAGCACGCACACCGTGTTGTTGGACGCCGGCGCAAATGCCGAAGTAGAAGCAGAGTGGCTTACACAATTCGCAATCATGGGCTCGGTGTATTCGCGAGTGCGATTTGGTATTGACAAGCCACGCGTCGGTCTGCTTTCGATTGGTGAAGAACCAGGAAAAGGTGACACGCTGCGCAAGGAGTCGTTCGAGTTGTTGAGCGCGTGCACCG
>Ga0194055_10000847_pt1 | contig 24780 bp, 18 predicted proteins | sample SepL449m_MetaG_FD_155482 | JGI IMG/M metagenome (GOLD analysis project Ga0194055, IMG submission 155482) | Anoxic zone freshwater microbial communities from boreal shield lake in IISD Experimental Lakes Area, Ontario, Canada - Sep2016-L442-9m | ecosystem: Environmental > Aquatic > Freshwater >... | reverse complement strand
ATTTCTGTGGGACATCCGCCAGCTTGAGCCAGGCGACGAGCGCGTTCGACCAGTTTTTCACGTTCGTCGATCGTCACTTGCGTGAACTTGGAGCCGCGATCGACTTCCTCGGAATGTTTGTTGACGAATCTTTCGACAGACGACTTCAAAAAACCGACACGCTTGCGTCCTGCGAGCAAAAATCGCCGACTGACCAATCCTTTATCACGCCAGCGTGAAACCGTTTTTGTCGAAACGTTGTAGCGGCGGCTGACATCCATCACGGTCAGAACTTCTTCCCCGGCGTTTTCAACGGTGATCTCGGCGCTGTCCGAAAGATCCTCGACGAAGCAGCGCAAATCATGCACAGCCTCTTCGCCGGTAAGGACCAGATCGGGATACATTTCACCGCGGTAGCTGGTGATCTTTTCACACAGTTCCGGGTAACGATACGTCCCAGCAGGGTCCAGTTCGTTCAGCAACCATTCGGCTCGCTCAATCTGTTTCAGGCGAGCGTCACGGGGAGCGAACTTGATCTGCTGGTCCTTCAACTGTCGAAGGGCGGGATTGCGATAAAGGGACATGGTGCTGACCTCCTGCTGGTAGTGAACCAGCCCTACACCGTCACCGATCAAATGCATTGGCAGAGATTGTCAATCTGACACCAAGCGAAACCGTTCCTTGAACGTATGCAAAACTGATGCCTCTTGACTCGCCTTGTATACGCCGGGACTGCAAAAAACGCTGGACGACCGAAATCTGAATTTTGCGAAGGGTTTCGCGCGGCACAGATGGTCAACGTAGATCTTAGACACCTGGATCAGAGAAAAAGTTCACATTTCATAGATTTCAGGTGAAGGATTCCAGGAATTTCTCGTCAGGTTTCAAGCGACGTTCCAGCCGTCGCGAAATCCAGTACATCTGCTGAATGCAGGAGTTACAAAGAAAGGCTTCAAACGCATCGGATCAATATTGAATTACGTGTTGCTGCCTGGCTCAGACGTGGTCGGTCTTGCCGTCGAACCTGATGCCTGAGGCAAAGCGAGCGGCCACGCAGGGCGCATGACAAAAAATGCCGCCAGGTACGCAGTGACCAGGCAAACCCCGTATTCGACCTGCCGAAATACTGGGTTCGTAATACCGAGCGCAAATCCCGCCACAACCGCGCAAATTAAGCTCAGTATGGCAAAAAAGGCAAGGCCAACAAAATATCCGGCGACCACAACCGCAAGTCTCGTGACCCAAATCATTTAGGGTTCTCCCAACGTGGTTTTGCCACCGCTGAATCCACCATGGTTGCCGCAACACCATTTCTGCTTCGAATCCAGGAATGGCAATCTTGCTATTCGACGCTCGAAGTGCTCGTCACGGCTGCCACCGGCGTTCCCTTCAGGGCGACCTTGGCATATCCGGAAATCCCGACCACAACGGCAGCGAGAGCCAAGATGATTCCCTGCCAGAGTTTCGGATTCGCACGCATCCCCGCAAACGCCTTTGACCGTCCGACCAATGCGGACGACAGAAAGAAGATCACAAACGCGATCAGGATCTTGGTACCGATCAAAGCGTGGTACAGCGGTTCCTTTTTGTGTAAGGGGGCCAGAACTACGAGATAGTTATAGAAGCCGCTGATCAGGAACAGCGCAATACCGCCGTGAATGAATTTCTTCCACTTTGCAATGACCAGCTCCCGCAGACGTGCATGAGCTTCATCGGGGAGTTGAGCTGCGGCGGGTCCCAGCACGAACCGAAGAAAGACGAGACCGCCGACGAGAACAATGGCGGTTCCGACATGAATCCAACGCGAAGCGACAGCAATCCAGAGCATTATTCAAACCTGATGGACTGAATGCTGCCAGCATCAGCCGGAGATGTTTCGAGAAGCCCAATCCACTCCACCGACGCTGGCAGCGTCAACCGAGTGGCGTGGTAGTATACTCGGCCATCCATCGGATGACACCTGATCGTGTCTCTGGCGACAGAAGTACGTGGAACATACGAAATGGTTGTTATTGCTTTGCTGCACCCGACTGTTCCAGGATTCTGACGCGCGCTTTGAACGGAATCGGCTGAGGTCGATCTGCGATTTTGACGTAGAAAACTTCTTCAAATGCCCCCGGAACATTGGGAGCCGTAAACGTCACAGGAAGAGTATGAAGTGTAGAAACTGCCGTACTGAGTTTCACCCTGAATGCGTCGTCCTGAAGTTTCGCATTCGATTTCTTCTCGCGATACAACTCCTCAATCTTAAATGGCTTCCCGGCACGAATGACGAGGTTGACCACCTTGGACTGACCTGGTGCAAGAGTACCAAACTGCAGATCTGTAATCGTGACATCCGCTTCGACGGTTGCCTCGACCAGGACTGAAATCTGGGGATTGTTCGCATCATCGGTAAGCATGACCAGTTGATCTCGAACTGTCCCTGCCGGAGCGTCGGGTTTCAAAGTGACCAGCAGTTCGTACTTCACCTGCCCGTCGTTCAGACGAGGCAACTCTTTCACGACGGCCGCCAGATTACGATTCGTGACTTTCGTTTGAGTAATCTTCCAGTTGTTTCTGCCAGCGTAGTGGATATCGACTTTGCGTTCCGCACCACTTCCGACAGCAACAGCACCGAAATTGACCGAACCCGGAGTCATCACGATGTCAGGACGAATGAACGCTGTGACGGGGAATTCCACCGCAGTCGTTTGCTTGTGAACTGTGTCCATCAGGAAGATCGTCGCTTTGGCCTTGCGTTCGCCATCAAACCGGACGGTGTCCATTTTCAGCGTCAAAACGCGCTGCTGGCCACTCGGAATCACAATTGCTGTTGGAACCGCCGAACTCTTGAATTCGTCCCACGAAACGCAACTACAACCCGATTTCAGATTGGTGATCTGGATCTCTTCGTTGAAGACGTTCTTGACAACCACCCGCACAAGCGTGTCAGCTCCTTTGGCAACGGAACCAAATTCGACACCACGCAGGCATCTGACATGCAGAATCCCATCGGCCTCAATATGAGATTCCGCCCCCTTGGCGATCACCCCGAGTTCGCTCCCGTTGAGACTGAGCATTTTCGCACCCCACAAGGGGTCGGCCGCACTTGCCGCCGTTGCAAACATGCCGCAGGCAATAAACATCAACCAGCCAAGAGACTTCCGGGATTGAGATCGAGATGAAATTTGCATTGTTCGTCCTCGCCAGTTCCATGCGATAACTCGACCGGTTCACTTCTGGTCCATTGAACGACCGCCCGGTGTAACGTCTATTCGTTTCCTCTACTTCGCCAACCGTGCGAAGTGTGGAGTACTCGTTGTCTTCAGCTTTCGCTTGTAGACCTTGTCTGTCGAAGTGACGTAGAGCGTATCGAACTTCTCGCCGCCGAATTTGACGTTGGACAGGAAGCTGATCTGTGGTTTCAAGATCGCGCCGCAGGGTCGACCTGTGGGATCGAAGACCTGCAAGCCAGCGTGCGTGGCTACGTACAGTCGTCCGACATCGTCCACAGTCATTCCATCGGATCCGGGAAGTTTCTGTCCAGATGGGATCTGCAGCGGGCCATAATACTTTTCGCCATACTTCAGGCTTCCATCAGGTTCGACACGAAAGGTCTGCAGATGAGGGCTTTCCCAATCCGCAACGACCAAGGTTCCCCCATCGGGCCACAATGTCAGGCCGTTTGGTTTGAATCCGCTGGCGACGACTCGTTTGTTCCCATCGGGTGACACATACCAGACCTGGTTGCCTCCCATATCCGTGACGTAAACGCCCCCCTTCTTGTCGACCATGATGTCGTTGCACGGAACATCCTCGGCGAGCACGGTCGGCTTGGCGTCGCGGTCGTACCAGACGATCTTTTTCGTTTCACTCTGGCAGGCATACAGGCGTCCTGCCGGTCCAAACATCAGGCCACTCGCCTTTCCTGTCTCCTTTGCCCAGACTGATGGCTTGCCATCCGCACCAATCTTGAAAATCAGGCTCGCGGGGACATCGACGAAATAAACGGTCCCGTCCTTATCGACGGCGGGACCCTCGGTAAATTTGTACCCGTCCGCCACCAATTGCCATCCTTCGCCATCAATCAAGACCTGCGACAGAGGCATGTCTTGAGCTACTACTGCCGACGAAACAGTACCGAAAAACAAACAGGCAGCGAGCAATTTGCGGATCATGGAGATGTCCTTCGAATCTTTGGTCGTCAGTAATTGTGAGGCTTTTCCAAAAGCCTGTTCCTGAATGCCGTAGGCCGTTTCGTCATGACAACGGTTTTACATCAGGCATCGCAGAATCAGTGTCCGGCAATCAATTGCTCGACTGCATCCAGTTCCAACGGCGCCAACCGGGTCAGCGATTCGACGCCGTCAGGGGTCACGACAATCGTATCTTCAACTCGAATATAAAGCTCTTCTTCCGGAACCCACATCTGTGGGTCGAGGGCAAAGACCAAGCCAGGTTCCAGCGGAGCATGCTTGTAAGCCCCGACGTCGTGAACCGCCATCCCGACGGGGTGCGTGAAAGCGACTTCGGATTCGATCATCTTCTTCGCCGCTTCGCGATACGCCGGTTTCGACCACGCCCATTCGGCCCAGATCGGGTCCATGGTTTCAGCCGCTTCCTGTGCCAGTTCCGCGACCGTCAGCTTCGGTCGAATCGTCTTCAGCAAGACTTTTTGATACTCGACAACGAACCCATAAAGTTCTCGTTGCACCGGCGAATACGTTCCATTGATGGGCCACATGCGACCAATGTCGCTTGTGTAACAGTTCACATCGGGAGCATAGTCCATCAGAACCAGATCGCCCGCCTGCATCAGGCGGTCGTTGCGATAGTAATGAGCGTTCCAGATGTTGGGACCGCTGGCAATGATCGGTCGATAGCCGGGACCTTTGGCACCACTGCGCAGATAGACATAGTCCGCGACTGCTCCTAATTCAAATTCAAAATGTCCTGGCCGAGTGATCTTCGTCGCTTCGATCACTCCTTGCGCCGTCAGCTTTCCAGCTCGACGCATCAGTTCAATCTCGCGAGGACTCTTGATCAGCCGCATCTCGTCCAGGATCGGCGAAAGATCGTGGAATTCAGCCTGTGGCGCCACAGCAGAAAGCTTCTGGCGAAACCATTGCTCGGTAGATGGCCGTCCGTCCCAGGGATCGGATTCGATCTGGTGGCGAGCGTGCAGCAGCGTGTCGCGGCATGCTTCGCGTCCTTCGGCGGGAGCGTGCGGGGTAAAGATTCGCGTGGCTTCGCGAACGTCTTCGGCCAGCTTTTCGAGCGGTTTCACCTCATCGACGCCAGTCACGCGGCAGACGTAATCGGGATCGCTGGAATTGAGCTGAGCCCCTTCGCTTCGTTCCAGCTTTGCGTCCCGTCGAGGCAGATAAAGCGTCGTCCACCTCATTTTGCCGTTGAGCATCAGATAAGCGTGAGGGACTTCGACCCCGCACAGGTAATAGAACTCGTTCGTCTGTCGAAACAGATCAAACGCTCCTGTTGCGGGGCCGCCGGCAACGATCGCTCTGGCATCGCCGATTTCCTGGCAAATGCGTTCTCGTCGTCGCTCAAACTCGCCCGATGGAAAGTCCGTCTGATAGTGAGGCTGCGATGAACCCATGTTCTTACGGTTGCTCCATGATCCGAATGCGACGGTATTCCATCTGGCCACAGTCACCTTCCAGACCGATCGGCCCAGTCTCAGGAAGCTTGAATGCCGCTTCCAGAACTTCGCCGTTGCAGGTGCAGTGGGCAACATTGTCCTTCACGACCACGACCATTTCGTTCCAGTCCTGGGCCTTGTAGTTCTTCAATTCCTTGTAGGGGCCCGCGATCGGATAGTCGCGACACTGCAATTGAGGTTTGCGGATGAAGACACCACTGTCTGCATTCGGCGTGGCCCGGAACTCCAGTTTCATCGTGAAGTTCTTGGGAAACTCGCGCGTGGTCCACATTTGCTGGACGCGACGACCTTCGGGCGGCGTCGTGACGATGATTCGGCCATGCTTGGCGACGTAGCGACCGTCTGAACTGGTAGTCTTGCCATCGAATGTCGCCTGTTTTTCCATAGTCTTCTGATCACGGAATCCCCAGCCCGTCAGATCTTTCCCATTGAAAATGCTTTCGAAACCTGGTTCCGGCTTGAAGTCGTCATCGGCCGTTTCGAGGAAGTCGAGCGTTGCGAGAATCGGTCGCAGAGCCGCAGCCCATTTGGTGTAGCCAGCCTTGTTCGGGTGCAACAGATCTGGAAACTCCACCAACTTGGCATCTCCCTTTTCGTCGGCGAACTGCTTCCAGGTTTCGATCAACGTCACCTGAGCATCTCCCTTGACCGCGGCAGCATACAGTTCGTTCACTTTCTTGATCTTATCTGCTGGCCGCTTCTTGGTCGCCGAGCTAGGAAAAACCTGACAGACGATAATCGGAAGCTTGGGGTTATGCTTCTTCAACTCGGCAATGATCAGCTTGAAATTTCCCGCGACCACTTCCGGTTCGGCATTTTCTTCCAGGTCATTGGTCCCCATCAGCATGACGACGCCAGTGGGGTTGAGAGCCAGGACATCGTCCTTCAGGCGAATCAGCATACCACGCGTGGTATCGCCGCTGATTCCTCGATTGGCGACTTTGACGCCGGGAAAGCTTCCTCCCATGTCGTCTCCCCAACCCTGAGTGATCGAATCACCCAGAAAGACCAGCGACTTCTGATCCTGTTCGACACGTCCAGCCCAGGCCGTTCGTTTCTGCGTCCAAAGGTTTTTGAACCAGTCATACCGTCGGATTGGACCGGCACCTGGAAGGCCCTCATCGGTGACGGGAATCCCAACAGAAACTTTGGGGTCATCGGCAGCATTGACTACGGAAAATGGTGCAGCGATCCAAAGGGATGCTAATGCAAGCGGTATCCATCGAGCGAAGTGTTTCATGGTGATCATCACATCCTGTAAGCGGTAGAAGGAACTGCTGAATCGAGGTTATCCAGACCTGCATTCAATTGCCACTGACCGGGTTTCGCACAAGTTTCTGCAAGCGGACACCACCCACTTCCGCCACGTACATCGCGCCAGTCGCATCGAATGTCAACATGTGCGGCAAGTCGAATTCGCCCGACCCTTTTCCTTTCTGTCCAAATCGCTGCTGGATCTTTCCGGCGGAATCGAGTTCGACGATGTCATTCTCACGGCCCGTTGCGATGAACAGGGCTCCGTCGGGGCGAAAGGCCATGCCATACGGTGCGAATCCTGTCCAGGTCTCCAGGTGATTTCCGTCGCGATCAAAGGCCTGAATCCGATTGTTTTCGCGGTCTCCCACAAGGACTCGGCCGCGCGAATCGATGACGATGGCATGTGGCAGATTGAACTCGCCCGGTCCCTTTCCCGCCGATCCCCACGACTTGATCAAGGTTCCCTTTGCCGAGAATTTCATCACACGATTATTGCCATAACCGTCAGTCACATAAAATTCGCCATCCGGCCCGAAGGCGATGTCGGTCGGTTTGTTGAATTGATCATTTTCGGCTCCGGGCTTTCCGGTTCCGAGTGCCAGCAGCAGTTTTCCCGTTCGATCAAACTTGTAGACGCGGTGATCGCCGATGTCGGTCACCCAGACGTTGTCTTCCCGGTCGACGCGAAGACCGTGTGCGGTTTTGATCAGATCGTCACCCCATGATCGCAACACATTGCCGCCCGCATCGAAACAGATAATCGGGTGTTTTCCCCTGTGAAACAGGTAGATTTCCCCTTTGCGACTCATATCTGCCGCAGAGCAGGGACCGAGAGTCCAATCTGCTGGAACTTTGAAAAACTCGGGGACCGATTGATATGGCGGCGGCTCGACAGCACGACAAATCCCCGCCATGAGAATCACCAGCCCACTGATCCATCGACCGATCTGCACAGCTGTCATCAGTTGGTTCCTTCTTGAATTCCGTACGAGCGGCGACCGTAGAAAAGTTAAAACCTCAAAAGCACCAGTCGTCAGGTTGCGTTTGGTAATCGCACTCAATCCGTAGCACGTTTTCAAGCAGATTACCATCGGGCCAGCGTTCGCTGCTCGCGAATGTTGTTCCTGCGAGATGATGGCAACTTTGGGGGAATCGTTGAATAATCGCAGTGCGGTTTACTGGCCGCTCGTTCAGACATTCGGAAGTTACATCGCGGAGTATTCTTCATGACACGATCATTGGGTTGGCTCTTGCTGGTCATTGTTGCATTTGTTCGTCCACTGGCGGCTCAGACTGCCTGGCCGGGTGACGATTGGGAAACGGCATCACCCGCCAGTCAGGGGATGGACGCGGATGCACTGGAAAGTGCCAGAGCATGGCTGGAATCTCACAACAGCAAGTCTGGAATGGTCATTCGTCACGGACGGATTGTGGCCGAATGGTATTTTGCCGGGGCCGATCGTCAATCGAAGTTCGCGGCCTATTCCACCAGCAAATCGCTGTCGAGCATGGCGACGGGGCTCGCCATTGCCGACGGCAAACTGGGGCTTGATCACACGGTCGGTCAATACCTGCCGGAAGCCAGTCCCGAGAAGAAGCGAACGGTGACGGTCAAGCAACTGCTCAGCATGACTTCTGGAGTCCACAATGACGCAGGAATTGGTCAGCGTGAAGACCTGTTCAGTTACGCTCTGAAGACCGCGGCGATGGATCATGAACCGGGGGCGAAATGGGATTACAACAATACGGGCCTGGCTCTGCTCAGCCCTGTCTTTCACAAAGCGACCGGCAAGCAGATCGACGAATTCCTGAACGACCGCGTCTTCCGTCCGATCGGGATCAAGGCTGACGACCTGACATGGGAAAGGCGAGAAGGATTGGCGTTGCCCTATTCGGGGTGCCATACCACTGCTCGATCACTCGGCCGAATTGGTCTGCTGGTGCTGAACAAAGGAAAGTGGGTCGACAAGCAAATCGTACCCGCACAATGGCTGGCAGACTCCATCGCCCCCTCGCAGGACCTCAACAAGACCTACGGATATCTGTGGTGGAACAACACTACCGGCAAATGGGGCGGAGTTCCAAAGGATGCCTATGCGGCACTGGGACGCTGGGATAACAATATTTTCGTTGTCCCCAGTATGGACCTGATTGTCATTCGCCAGTCTGACGTCGCACCTGCCGCAGGCCACCAGATTGCTGAGTACTATCAACTGGTTTGCAAGGCGATCAAGAAATAGGCGGCGAGCGTCTGGTGCTTCGGTCAATGTGGCGAACTGCAGTGGAGTCGATCCGAGAAGGGCCATTCTAAATACAGAGACAGAACGATTGCGATTGATCAATGGCCGGTTTTTGGTCGGGACACTGCGCGTGCATGGATTGACTCATGTATGCTGGTTTTGTTGAGTTCACTTCGGTGAACTGGTCGACTGAGCCCTCCTGGAATGGAAGATGATGAGTCAAGACTTTTTTTCGCGACAGCGGCTTCTGGCCGTCGTTGTCGTGACAGCGATGATCTGCGGAGGACGGTGGGTTTCCAGCGGCGAAGAAAAGCCCTCAGTCGAGACCAAATCTGCTGATATCGCCGTCACGGAGATCGACAATGAATTTCGCGAGTTCGTGCAACCGCTGTTCAAGCAATACTGCCTGCGGTGTCATAATGCCGATCAGATGAAATCCGGGATTCGAGTCGATCTCCTTGCGGGTATTCCCGAAGACAAACATCTGTTTCTGTGGAAGGACATCCTCAAGCAAGTCTCCGATGGGGCAATGCCCCCCGATGATGAGCCACAATTTGATGACAACCAGAAGAAGCGACTGACGGGCTGGATTCAACGGGCGATGAATTCTGCCATGGCCCGCAATACTCAGCGGAATGGTTCGATTCGCCGACTGACGGTTTCGCAGTATCGTAATACTTTGCGTGATCTGCTGGGACTCGACGAGGACCTGACAGAAGTCTTGCCTCCTGACGCGATTTCCAAAGATGGGTTTGCGAACAACGGTCAGTCGATGGTCCTTTCGCCGCTGCAGGTGGAGTCGTACTTCGATATCGCTCAAAAGTCGCTGGATCTCTGCATTGTTGATGAAACCACACCGCCGACGATTCAAACGTTTCGTATGGACCTGGGGCAGAAGATCAACCCCACACCGTGTCCTGACAATCTGATTCTGGGGGCGAACAACCACCTGTTGAACAATGCCGACTTCCAGGTGACCGAGCCACATCCTTCAAAACCGTTCCCGTACAAACCGTTTCACATGCGGACGAAGTACGAGTTCATTGAGGGTTACGCGGGTAACGACACGGTACGAGGCTGGCGAAAGTACGACAGTATTTACCATTCAGTCTTTGCCTGTATGCGCGGGAACCCGGGATATCCCAAGGGGGAGGCCTTTCAGGTTGTCCCTGCAGGATTGCTGCTTCGTCCGGCGATTCCAAGTTCCGAGATCTTTGGTCAGCAGAGTACCTATGGACCGATGGCGAACTTCAAGATTTCGTTGCGAGAACTCCCTGACAGCGGGAATTTCCGTGTGACGGTCAAGGGGGCTCGCTATGACGATGGCTTGCTGCTGAACCCGGGGACTGTTGCGGGACCTTCAGCCAGCGAAAGCCCAACGGTCACGAATCTCGTTGCAACCCCCTCATCGACCGTCCAGATTGTTGACGCAGGAATCTATGCCGTGGATCTGTTTCGGGAGCCGGGTGGAGGACGAAATCTTTCGCTTGAATTGGGGGAACGCCGATTTTCCGGTCAGTTGCCAGAATTCAAGAAGCCGTCGGACGCCAAGCCTGATGAGGTTCCTGAGCAGGGCTACGCATTCATTTTGGTTCGCCTCGCCGCGGGACCAGTCAACGTCACGATTCGATCGGGGGACAACGCGGGATTGCGACGCGCCGTGTTTCGCAAAGTCGCCGCGGACAGTGTTGTCGGCCGACAGTTTCTGGCATTTGAAAGCCGGACACCATCGCTGGGTGTTTATGTGGGATTGCGTCGCGACTGCGGAAGTACGTTGACTCGCGTCGGCGAACCGCAGGCTGTGAAAGGGGGAGAGCTGCACGAATACATTTTCTCTGGCCCCATCAACGATTTCCCCAGTCCCGATGTGGAAACGGACAACGTCAACTACCTGGCAGGGATTCGTGAAATCGGAATTCGCAGTGAATACACCGACGGCCGCGATATGCCACGATTGGTGTTGAGATCGATCGAATTCGAAGGACCCTATTACTCCGAATGGCCACCCGCGACGCATCGTCGGATCTTCATCGACTCTCCCAACAAGAACGACAACGCTCAATATGCCTCCGAAATCCTGCGGTCCTTCGCAACGCGGGCTTTTCGACGACCAGTTACCGATGAAGAGCATGCTGTGATCTTTGCGGTCTGGAAGAGATCGACTGCCGAAAAGCTGAGTTTTCAACAGAGCATCAAAGATGCGCTGCTGGTCGTTCTGACATCACCGCAGTTTCTGTTTCTGATCGAAAACAGCGAGACACCGGAACCAGAAGACCTGGATGGCTATGAACTGGCGTCGAAACTCTCGTACTTTCTTTGGAATTCTGCACCCGATCCACAGTTGCTCGATCTGGCGCGGAAGCAGGAATTGCATGCGACACTGGATGCTCAAGTTGAGCGGATGATTCGTGATCCCCGGTTCGAACAATTCATGCGCGAGTTTGGTTCGCAATGGTTGAGCTTAGACAAGTTCGATGTTGTTTCCGTCGACAGCCGCCGTTATCCCAGGTTGACCCGTGATGCGAAACTGCATCTCCGACAGGAACCTGTCCGATTTCTGACCTATTTGATCGAACAGAACCTGTCACTGCGCAACATCATCCACTCCGATTTCATCCTCGCAGACGAAGTTGTCGCAACGTATTACAACCTGGGTGACCGCACGGAAAGCGGTTTCAAATTCGTTCCCATCCGGCATGAGAACGAACATCTGGGAGGTATCCTGGCTCAAGCGGGGATTCTGGCAGGTTTATCAGATGGTCGAGAGCCCAACCCGATTAAGCGCGGGGCCTGGGTGGCTCGCAAGATCGTGGCGGAACCACCAGACGATCCACCACCGAATGTCCCTCGCCTGAAAGAAGACGACGGCGGGAATCTGTCACTGCGAGAAAAACTCGAACGGCATCGAAACCAGGAAGGATGCGTCAAGTGTCACACGGGTATCGATCCGTGGGGGCTTCCGTTTGAGCAGTACGATGCGGGAGGTTTGTTCAAAAACGAACGCAAGATCGATGCGCCGTCAAAGCTGCCGGATGGAACCAAGGTATTGGACCTGAACAGCTTGAAGCGGTACCTGGCCGACGAAAGAATCGATCAGGTGACGTTCAGCTTCCTGAAGCACCTTTCGTGCTACGCTCTGGGACGAAGCCTGACCTACAATGAACTTGTGTTCCTTCAGAAGGAATGCATAAAATTGCGCTCAAGTGAACTTCGGATGCAGGATTTGATCCGTTTTGTCATCAAGAGTGACATGTTCCTGAAGAAGTAGCGATTTGACGCCGAATTCGTAAGAGTTCCGCGTCTACTCCAACGAAAACCGTCACCACCAGCCTTGCATGGATTCCGCAATGAAACTTGATCGCCGTTCGGTACTGAAGGGGTTGGCGGGAGTTACGTTGTCGTTGCCGTTGCTGGAAGCGATGGGGAAAGAGGTCGCTGAAAAGACTCCGCGGCGGTTTTGTGCCTTGTACACCGCCAATGGAATGTCGCTCCCGAATCCGAAGCACGGCGTTGGGGAATGGAGCTGGTTTCCTCAAAAGGAAGGGAAGGAATTCGAGTTCGGCAAATCGACCGAACCTCTCCGGCCGTTTCGCGAACACGTCAGCTTCCTGGGGGGATTGCAGCACCCGAACGGGATCAAGGCTGATCCGCATATGTGTTCGGACATGTGGTTGACGGGGGCGCCCCTGCATGACCCCAAGCCGGGGGCCTTCAATTCGGTAGCGCTCGACCAGGTTGTCGCGTTGCATACGAAAAAGTATTGCCGCCAGCCATCACTCGTTTTGTCGATCGATGCGGGGGTCGGGTTTCTCTCCCGCACAGGAACGATCTCCTACAACGTTGAAGGAAAGCCGGTTCCAGCCGAAAATAACCCGCGACGTGTCTTCGACCGGTTGTTCCGTGGCGATCGAGCTTCGCTGGCATCCCAGCGTGAACAACTTCAGAAGCGAGTCAAACTGGTTGATGCGGTTCAGGAAAGTGCAAAGTCGCTGAACAAGCGGCTGGGTAAATCTGATAACGAGCGGATTGACCAGTACCTGACGTCGCTCGATGAAATCGAAAGTCGGCTGGTCGCATCAGAAAAATGGATCGACATCCCGATCAAATCGCAGGACTACAGCCATTTGAATCTGGACGCAACAACCGAAGGTGAGCCGCGCGAATATTACCGGAACATGTTCGATCTGATCGCGTTGGCCTTCGACGCAGACATCACGCGATCCGTTGCCTTTATGTTGAATCGCGAAGATGGAATGGGGATCAGCGACACCTTCCCCGTCAAACTTGGCCTGAATCGAACTCACCACAATTTGTCTCATGCGGAAGACAAAGACGGTCAGTTGGCATTTGCCAAATACGACCTGTTTCTGAGTGAGCAGGTTGCCTACTTCCTGAATCGTCTGAAACAGTATCAGGATCTTGGTTCCAGTGTGCTGGATAACACGATCGTTCTGTTCGGGAGTGGAGCGAGTACGACTCACAACCCGACAAACCTGCCGACGCTTATAGCTGGCGGATCGAACATGGGGCTGAAGCACGGCACCTACTGGCGAAAAGATCGGACGCCAATGTCAAACGTCTACTTGAGTATCCTGCATTCGATGGGGATCGAAGAGGCGGCGTTCGGGGACAGTACAGGAACTGTCAGCGAATCGATATTTACGAAGGTGTGATGGCCGGGGTCACTGACTCGCAGAGAGAGTTTCCTGCGATTTGCACAGGATCTGTCACTCTTCAATCACTTCACCTCCATCGGGTGTCGCCAGCCCCTGCATGATGCGCAGGTCCGTCTTTTCACTCAGCGACCTCACGCTACCGTCACACATCAAAAACAATCCTTTTTTCCAGCCCGGTGCTCCTCCAAAGCCGTGCGGAGATCGATTGATGCCGATCGAAGGATCGCGGATGTTGGCAGGATAGCCCCAAGGTTTGAATCGTTCGCCGACGGTTCCGGCCAGGATGGTATTCGAAGTCCCATCAATGATGTCGCTGAGTGACCGAATTCGATTCTCGGACTTCAGTTGAATCAGTTGCGCGTGAGCATCTCCACTATTCACGGTCTGTACAGGCATCACGGTCTGTAACGGCAGGACATGCGAGTTACCCGCAAAATGACAGAGTCCGTAGCCTTCCTCGTCAAAAACCGGCCCTGGAATCGACGGGTTGAGAAACCCGTGCATCTGACATTTGTAGAGTCGGTCATTAGGGGGCACATTCCACGGAGTCTGAAAGTCGATGCCATTTGTTTGGAACGAATGGTAATTGCCAATGAATGCGATCCATCCATGGAGCAGTTCACCCTGTGGATTCGTTGTACCACCCGGAGGGATAGCCCGAAACATTTCGTCGGTATTGTGAAAAGCGATACCAATCATCTTCAAATTGTTTCGTGTCATTGAAGTGAAAACGGCATTTCTCGCATCGTAGACCGAATCAAGGAGTGAAGGCAGTCTGCGTTGAGCAAATGCCGCTTCGTCCTCGGCAGTGCCCCCTTTTCCGGTCATCATCCAGATCATCTGATGAGTTGCCCCCACCATCGCTGTACCGGCAGCAAACAGGACGACCAGCATGACTCCGAGAATCACGGTCGAGCGAAACTGCCAGTGGATGCGGCCTGGAGAACCACCAGACTTATCGCGGAGCCATTTCATAGTCCGGTCGAGCATCACGAGAAAGGCAATGACAGAAACCGATCCCAGAATTGCCGTAGGCCAGTCGGGTGTGAACTTCGGAATTGTTCGCAGAGGAAAATAGATCCAGCCGAACATGAGCTGCTCAATCGGCCCAGCCAGAATCAGGGCAATAACGACGATGGCCGTTCCCCAGGCGATTCGAAACTTCCGAGACAGCGCGGCCATACGTTCGTGATCGGTGGGATCCGTTGCTGAAGGGCAAGCGGCCGGTACTGAGGGATCGCTCATCGCTGCACCTTGGGTTCCATCGCCGCTTTGATCTCGGCCGAACGCATGGTCCCGATCATTCCGTTACTCAACAGAACCAGGCGTTCATCACCGTCGATCGAGGGTTCGTAGACTACGAGTCGCCCGTCGACACTACCGCGACTTCCCGGAACACTGAGAAAGCTCAGGCCGGTTTCACCCGGTATCTTCCAAAGTTCCGGGTTGACACCCGAGTCATTGTCCCCCGTTTCTCCTGCACGAGGTGCATCGGGAAATCGTCCTTCGTGGGCCGCAGCATATTTCAGCAGTGCCAATCGCAATTCTTCCAAGGCACGGCGGCGAATGGCGAGTGAGTTGTCAACAGACGGCACGGCATCCGACAATTTGTACGTCCAACCCTGTTTCCTCCAGGCTCCCGGGGTCATCAGTTCACGAGCCCCCGAAATCATCGTCAGCACGACAATGAACAGCAGGCCCCACAGCACCACCAGACTCAACGCACGTCGATAGTCCAGTTCCGGGAGCCAGTCGAATTCAACACGTAGTAAATTCCAAAGCCGTTTCACGACCCAGGCGCTGATCAGAACGCCTGCGGTAAAGAACGACAGAGCTTGCCAGCGGGCGTCCATGGACCCGACAGGGCTTCCCGGATTCCAGCTTCGCGAAGGGTCGACGTCATGTTCCGCGGTCCAGTTTGTCGGGAGCAGGGCTGGCATCCCTGCCATTGAAGGCGCCTGAATGAACCAGGCCACCATAACAATCAGGGAGCAGAATCGGAGTGTAGACACGATTGTTCCCTCAGGATGACCACACCTCTCACCTCAGTTGTTTGGACGAACTCGCACTCGTTGCCGCAATTGCTCGCAGAGTTCGTTCAATTGAGGCAGGTCGTAACCGGACAGTTCTTCGTGGCTGGGTTCTGCAACGCCGAGGATTTCTTGAAAAGTCTCAATTCGGCCGATGAGCGCTCCGCGCTTCTCGCCTTCTTCCAGCCCTTCCAACCGGCCTTCCATGCGCCCTTCCGTGCGTCCCTCGATCAACCCCTGCAGCCTCCCTTCGCTGAGTGCTTCGATGCGAGCTTCGATGCGGGCACTTTCCATTCGCGACACTTCATCCAGTTGGTATTTCAACCGTGAAATGTAATTGTCCATTTGTTCGGGAGTGTTCTTGATCACTTCGAGTACTCCAGCCGCTTCCACGAATTCCGGCTCGGGAAATAGTTCCCGAATCTCTTCTAGAGTTGGGGCCGACAATCGGGTTTTGGATTTCGATGCTCGTGATTCGTGTTTTGTCGCCGAGTATTGCGTTCAGGAAATGAATCGTCACGCGTTAATGCCCGTGACTCGATAGCATCAACTTGAATGCAAAATCGACGAGTGGGCTGATTCCCAGAGGCATAATCCGGCTCCTCAGTTGGCCGACCGATCAAATCGCACCGACAAATTGTGCCGCGGTACGTTTGAGTATTCAAATATCACGTGTTAATCACGTTGAAAAACAGCGGTTATTTTGGTCAGTGAGAACCAAGCATGATGAGACCTGTGACAGGAGAACCTCCCATGGCAATTGATCAGCAAGCGACCCCGTTACAAATGCCCGGTTGGGTTCCGCGACTCCTGATGTTTGCTGCCGTCTACAATCTGGTCTGGGGTGCTTTTGTTATCCTCTTTCCGACGCTTCCATTTCGTCTGGCAGGCATGGTGCCGCCGAATTACCCAGCGTTGGTGCAGGGACTCGGGATGATTGTCGGGGTTTACGGGATCGGATATGCCTTGGCGGCTCGCGATCCAGTGACACAGTGGCCGTTGGTTCTGGTTGGTCTGATCGGGAAACTTCTTGGGCCGATCGGGTTTGTTTATGCCGCTTCGATTGGCGAATTTCCCTGGGTGTCCGGGCTGACGATCGTCGCCAATGACCTGGTCTGGTGGTTGCCGTTCATTTCCATCCTGCTGCATGCGGCACGAGTCAGTGATTCCCGCCTGGCCGTGACAGAATCACCGCTGGACGAGGTCTTGCGGCGGACTCGTACAGTGCGTGGTGAGACGCTCGACGAGATTTCGCATCGGCAGGATCTGTTGCTTGTCTGCCTCCGGCATTCAGGTTGTACCTATTGCCGCGAAGCCCTCGCCGACCTCGCTCGGCAAAGTTCTGCCATCACTGCGGCAGGGGCTTATCCCGTCGTGGTCCACATGGGGACTGCTGCCGATGGCGAGGTGATGCTACGGAAATTCGGGTGTCAGGGGATCGATCAGGTTAGTGATCTCGGGAGGCACGTCTATCGGGCTCTGCAGTTACGTTTGGGGACTCTGGCAGAATTGGCAGGTTGGACAACGATTTGGCGTACACTTTTTGCTGGAACGATCTTCCGATTCGGGTTCGGACGAATTCTGGGGAGCGGGCTGCAAATGCCAGGAGCGTTCCTGATTCGCGACGGGAGGATCGTCACGGCGTATCGCCATCGTTCGTCTGCCGACCGAGTTAACTACGCCGCAGATGTCTGTGGTCTGCAGCAGATCGCCTGACGTTGGCAAACAATGCCTTCGTAAGGGAATCTGCCGAAGCCCGAAATTGAGAATTCTCCCCATTACCACGCCTCAGCCGAATTTTCGGGGACGTATCCTAAGAAACTGCACGCTCGTTCGTTATTCCTCCAGAACCCGTTCAATACTCCTCAATCGTGGGGGGCAAGACCTGGGCCGAACAGAGATGAGCAGCCCGATACCAATTCGATCGGAGATGCGCGAACCCCTCGTGGAATCGTCGCACGTACCCAACGAAGTTGAGGAACGATGTCCACAGACGATGGATCGGGAATTCACCGAGTGGTTCCAGGGGGTTGTGGACCAGTTTGAAGGTCCGTTGGTCAGATATGCACGTCGAATCATCGGTGACATCGAGCGGGCTCGTGATGTCGTGCAGGAAACGCTGTTGCAACTCTATCGCCAGGACAGAACTTCGCTGACAGGGGCAATTGCTCCATGGTTGTTTCGAGTCTGTCGCAATCGAGCTCTGGATGTACAACGCAAGGAGCAACTGATGTCCTCCGCAACGGAACTCGACCTGCAAACACTTCCGGGTGGCACAGGTCCGGAAGAACAACTGGTACAGCTTGAAACGAATGATCGTCTGCTGGGTCTTCTGGTGTTATTGACCGAGAATCAGCAGGAAGTGATTCGCCTGAAGTTTCAAAACGACTTGAGTTACCGGGAGATCGCCGAGATCACCGGAATGACGGTTTCGAATGTCGGCGTGATCTTGCACACCGGACTGAAAAAATTACGCAGCTTAATGAAAGACGGGAATTCCGTCGAGTAGTCCAGCTTGCCTTCAAATTCTAATATCGCATTGCTCCGTACGACGGGGAGGTTGACCATGTCTGCACCAGAAACCGATTTTCAAGAAGACCGCCTGACTGCTTATGCCCTGGATGAATTGAGTGCAGAGGAGCGGGCCGATGTTGAGCGGCAACTGGCCGGGTCGGCAGAACTGCAGCAGGAACTGACGGAACTGCAAAGCCTCGTATCAGACCTTCGTACGGAACTTTCAGCAGAAGCGATGCCACGGCTTACGGAGGTTCAGCATCGTCAAATTCAGACCGAAGTTGGTGTGTTGACTACTGTCATTTCGGAACCTGTGCCGTTGAAAACTCAGAACTCGACGCGACGACGTTCAATCCGACGTTGGGCTATTCTGAGTGCAGAGATTGCCTGCGGATTTGCCTTCGTCGGCGCGGTGACATCTTTCGCGTGGCGAGGGACGCTCCTATCAGAGCGGATGGCTTTGGACACTGCTTCCGCGAAGTCCGGCCTAGGCGTTCCAGACAATCATCCGGAGACGTACTTCGCAAACGAAGCTTCTCGCGTAACAGGCCCCCGGACAGCGGATGCGAACTTCGGCACCGACAATTACACGAAAAATTTCATGTCGGAGCCTGAGGTTTTCAATGTTGAGGCAGAAGTCGACCAGCCTGACAGCGTGAAACAGCCGGGGTTCATCGTCAGATCGTCTCTCCATAACACCGATGTCAGCGACAATTTGAATAGAATGGACCTTCAACCCAATGTTGAGTTCAACAAAGAACTGAAATCTATGGCCTCGCCTGACAGAGTTGTCGCGAGTCGGAAACCCAAACCTCACCAGGTAACAGAGAAGGCCAGATTCAATCTCGTGCGGGAACAGCAATTTCGATACATTCCGCCAGAAAGTGAATCTCGCAGAAGCGAGTCGGCAGATCTGCAATCCGGTGAAACGTATCAGGCCACGCCCGAAAACTTATTCCTGACGCCGGCCGAGCAGCCGTTGTCGACATTTTCAATTGATGTCGATACCGCTTCGTATGCGAATCTCCGGCGATTTCTGACTCAGGGACAACTTCCGCCTGCAAATGCAGTCCGGATTGAAGAGATGATCAACGCATTTACCTACGATTATCCGCGTCCGAAAGAGGGAGAGCCATTCTCGGTAACCGCCGATGCGGCCCCGTGCCTGTGGCAGCGTGGACACTACCTCGCTCGCATCGCGCTACAGGCCCGGACGTTTGATAAATCAAAACGTCCCCCGACAAATCTGGTGTTCTTACTCGATGTCTCGGGCTCGATGCAGGCTGCGAATAAACTGCCGCTGGTCAAGCAGGCCATGACCATGCTGGCGGAAGAACTGAATGAGCGAGATCGGATTGCCATCGTCACGTATGCTGGTGATGCGGGTGTTAAACTCGCGTCAACCCCAGGACACGACCAGACTCGAATCATGCAGGCGATCGAGGCCTTGCAGGCCGGTGGATCAACCAACGGAGCGGCGGGGATCAATCTTGCTTATGAAGAAGCGATCCGTCACTTCAATGGCGAAGGTGAAAACCGCGTGATCCTCTGTACCGACGGCGACTTCAACGTCGGGATCAGTGACGACGACCAACTGGTCAAGCTGATCACAGAACAGGCAAAAACCAAGGTGTTTCTCAGCGTGTTCGGATTCGGAATGGGAAACCTGAAAGATGCCAAGCTCGAAAAGCTGGCGGACAAAGGGAACGGTCACTACGGTTACATCGACGACATGCGAGAGGCCCGCCGTGTCTTCAATGAAGAACTGGTGGGAACGCTTTACACCGTCGCGAAGGATGTGAAGATCCAGGTGGAATTCAATCCGCTGACGGTGGGGGCCTATCGGCTGATCGGGTATGAGAACCGTGCTCTAGCGGCTCGTGACTTCAACGACGACACCAAAGACGCCGGCGAAATCGGTGCCGGACATACCGTCACCGCGCTGTATGAAATCGTTCCCAGAGGGCAATGGCCGAAGACCCCGGGCGTTGATCCGCTCAAATACACCGCAACGAAAGCCCCAGTGCCTGCCCCAGTCGCGCCCCCGAATAACATTCCCCCCGAAGCGGCAGACGATCTATTCACAGTCAAGCTGCGGTACAAGCTCCCCACAGCGGACACCAGCGTCAAAACCGTCGATTATGTGGTGGATGACATCGCAGGGAAAAACATTGCTCCCTCCACTGATGCGAAGTGGGCCGCTGCTGTCGCCGCGTTTGGAATGCATCTCAAACAGTCGCAATTCAAAGGTACCTGGACGCTCGACGACATCTACGAAGCAGCCTTGAGTGCGAAAGGCGCCGATACCAATCGCCGCCGTCAGGAGTTTCTGGATCTGATTCAATCGACGAAACTGCTGTCGTCCAAATAGGCCGTGCCTTTGTGCGAGAAGCCAATTGAACGTTATCTCACGGAGGCGCAGAGACTCAGAGGAGCAAACGTAAAAATAGTAGCATTTCTTCAGCGGCGATTCGGAGCGAGGCTTAAGCCAGCACCCAGCCACGTGGAAATCACGATGCCATAGACTGAGTATTCCCGCCACCTCGCTGCCGTCTCACCCAAAGCCTCCAATTCTGACAGCTTGTCGACGGGCAAGTCTTCCAAGGTCACAATCGAGTTAAGAACGTAGCACAAGTGCAATCCATGATACGACGCGATCAGCACAACGATGGCAACCCCCGCCGCGTACGCACCGAACATTCTGCGGAGATTTGGCGGCTGGTGTACGGCGGCGACCAGTGGAATCATCAACCCCAGGTACAACAGTCCCACCAGCCAGGGGATGAAAGCCAGTTGCCTGTCAACGAACAACGATACCGATCCCGTCAGCAGGCAGGCGGTCAGACAGATTGCCACAAGGGTCGATTCCAGCTTTTCTCTGGCGTTCAGCACCAGCCTGCCAAACGAATCCATTCGCAGAATGAGATTGAATAGCGACGATGCCGTCCAGTTCATCCAGACGAACAGGATATAGAGCACTGCGAGCGGTACTTCCAGCGGCTTCAGCATCGGAACCATCTGCAGCAGGCTCGACAAGACAGAGCGGCCGAAGATCAATCCGAGCATCAAACCCATCTGAACATTGGGAGGGAATTTCGACAGCCATAGGAACCATGTCAACAACCAGCGGTACACAAAGAAACGGGCTTTCATCGCTTCGATGATTCCCAGTCGCGCCCATTCCAGATTGGGTTCCAGCCGTAAAGCCTCGCGAAAGTGCTTCATCGCATCCAGCGGCTGATGCTGATGCAGCAGCGTCCAGCCCTGGTTGGCATGTGTCACCGCGTTATCAGGATTACGGGACAGCATTACTTCAATCGACTGTCCCGCTTCGGCCTTTCGCCCCAGTTTGACCAAGGCGATCGCTCGCAGGTTATTACAGCCAATATGCTCCGGATCACAGGCCAGGCCTTGTTCCGCCGCTGCCAGTGCTTGTGCCCATTGATAAGTTTGAGTTTCGATTTCTGAAAGAACGTGGAAATGCATGGCATTCCATGGTTCCAATCGAATCGCCTCCGCAATCGTATCGCGAGCCTCGTTGAACTGTCGTCGCTTCTGCTGAATCGAAGCCATCGCATAAAAGCCGAGTGCTTCGTCCGGCGCCGCATGGATCGCCTGCTCAGCCTCTTCTGTCGCCCTGTCAAGCTGATCTCGTTCCAGAAGGCAGAGAGCCAGCAGCGCGTGAGCAATCGACGCATCTTCCCCTTCCATCAGTGCCAGACGTAACTGCTCTTCCGCCAGTTCAAACCGCCGTTGCTGCATCAGGAGTTGGGCGCGGTTCAGATAGGTGTTCATTTCATTTTCAGATATTTGAGGATGTCGTCGTACTGGCCGCCCTGATTGGAATAGAGTGCATAGTTGCGTGCCGAGGCAAACCATTCCTGCGTCGAAGGTCGAATGGATCCTGCTGCAGTTACCAGATCTTTGGTGATGATCGGCAGTGGACGCCCAGTTTTCATCGCGTCCTGCAGTTTCTTTTCGATCGTCTGATCTACAACCGCCTTCAAGTCGGCCCCTGAAAAGTCCTTGGTCTTGCGAGCAACCTGAAGATGATCGATCTCTTGAACTGGCTTCCCAGTCAGTTGCAATCGCAGGATATCGGCGCGTGCCGGTTCATCGGGGGGGGGGACAAACAGTATTCGATCAAACCGGCCCGGACGTCGAAACGCAGAATCGAGATGCCACGGAGCATTCGTTGCCGCCAGAATCAGCACCCCTTCATTCGACGACTTGGCACCGTCCAGTTCGGCCAGGAACTGATTCACCAGATGCCGCGCCGAACTCGTTTTCATGTCGGTACGACTGGCACCCAACGCATCCACTTCGTCGAAGAACAGCACGCACGGCTGGTGTGAGCGGGCATAGTCGAAGAGTTCGTGCAGTTTCTTTTCGCTGTTGCCCATCCACATGTCGAGGACATCGTTGATGCCGATGCTGAGGAATCCGGCCTTGATCTCGCCAGCAGTCGCCCGGGCAATGTGAGTCTTACCGCATCCCGGTGGACCATACATTAGAATTCCGCCACCGATCGTCTTTCCATATGAGGCAAACATCTCGCGATGCTGCAGCGGATAGATGATCTTCATCCGGATCTCTTCCTTCAGCGCATCCATCCCCCCGACGGCTGTGAAATTGATGGTCGGTCGCTCGAACGAATTTGCGACCGACGATCCCGAGTCGTCGCTGCCATCCCACGCGGCCCGTACTTTTCCATCAACAATTTCGGACGTTTCGTCAGCGTCGATTCCCAGTTCTGTTTCAAAGGTCTCGTCGCGCAGCGATTCGTCATCGCGAGTTGCCTGGCGATATTCGGTCACGGCAAACTCGACGTCCCCCTGCTGCAGCAACAGCCGCGCATGCAGCAAATAGGCTGCGGCTGGCGTGTCGCGCTGCTTGATCATTTCTTCGACGATCACCATCGCGTGCGACAGCTTTCCCTGCTGCTGAAACGCGCGAGCCAATCCCAGCTTCAAATCGACGTTGTCTCGGTCCCGCGTTAATGCCTCGCGAAACTCGTCTTCAGCTTCGCTCGCCCGACTGAGACCCAGCAGAGTCTCGGCCAAGTGCTTTCGCAGGGGGACGTTTTCCGGTGAATGAATCAGTGCGGCTTGCAACGCACGTACGGTGTCGTCTCCCGTCACGATGTCTTTCCTTGTTGAATCACTTCACGTTGGGTAGGAATAATCCTGCCTCAAACACAAATCTCGCCAGTTCCTGATCTCAGTCCAAAGCCAGCAAGCCGCTCATCAAAGTTGATATCAAACCGACACACCAAAGTCACGTTGACTGAGATGCTCTCAACAATCGTGAGTCCGTCATTCACACGACCGGTCCAGTCCACATGAACGCTCGATTTTGGAAGCGAATCATGCAGATGGCTGTCAACTGATCGCTGAAGGCTAACCGCTCCACACCGGTATTGCCGCGAAAACCGGCAAAAACTACAACTGCTCCGGCGCGGACGAGCTCCGTTGGGGTCAGTCAGCGCCGAGGCTGCCTGAATTGCGCAGAGCGGATGCACGGATGCTTTATCGCCTTAAACGCTGGCTCAGTCCTGACTTAGCTATTGATCTCGGCACCGCAAACACGTTGATTGCGGTGCAGGGAGCGGGAGTCGTACTGGACGAGCCGTCCGTCGTGGCGCTTCAGAAGGGGACGCGAAAAGTCCTCGGTCGAGGAACTGCGGTGGGAAAACTGGCCCGGCAGATGCTCGGCCGGACCCCCGATTCCATTACGACGGTGAAGCCGATTCAGGATGGAGCAATCACCGATTTTGAACTTTGTGAAGCGATGCTGCGGTACTTTATCCGCAAGGCGGCCCGGACGACTCCCGGAATTCGACCCAATGTGGTGATTGCTGTTCCGGGCGGGATCACTCCTGTAGAACGGCGCGCCGTATTTAATAGTGCGGAACGGGCCGGGGCTGGTCGGGTCTATCTCGTTTCTGAATCCAAAGCCGCCAGTATCGGTGCCGGTCTGCCGATTGCAGAACCGGTCGCCAATTTGATCTGTGAAATTGGCGGCGGCACTACCGAGGTTGCAGTCCTCAGTCTGGCCGAGATTGTTGCCAGCAAGTCCCTGCGAATTGCCGGTGATGATTTCGATCAGGCGATTGTCGATTACCTCAAGCGAAATTTCTCGCTTCGAATCGGTGATCAGACGGCCGAGCAATTGAAGATTCGAGTTGGCTGCGCCTACCCCCTCGATCAGGAACTGACGAGTGAAGTCCGGGGCCTGGATCTGGTGAGCGGGGTCCCTCGACGAGCCATCGTGACCAGCGAAGAGATTCGAGAGGCGTTGCGGGGGCCACTGGAATCCGTCCTGAATGGCGTGAAGAGCGTCATTGAGCAGTGCGATCCCGAACTGGTCGCAGATTTGTCGGATACCGGAATGGTCTTGTCAGGGGGGGGGGCAATGCTGCC
>Ga0194055_10000845_pt1 | contig 24804 bp, 23 predicted proteins | sample SepL449m_MetaG_FD_155482 | JGI IMG/M metagenome (GOLD analysis project Ga0194055, IMG submission 155482) | Anoxic zone freshwater microbial communities from boreal shield lake in IISD Experimental Lakes Area, Ontario, Canada - Sep2016-L442-9m | ecosystem: Environmental > Aquatic > Freshwater >... | reverse complement strand
CGAACACACTCACCGCGATTACTGCGGCTACAAAGTGCAAAGCCAATCGTGACCTGGCATGAGAGAGCAGTTGGCGATCATCCAAAAATCCGGTGAGTGCAACTAAGGCTCCACAGCCAATCAAAATCATGGCATTTTTGGTTTCAACGTAATTGGTAGCGTAAAGAGCAATAATTGATGCAGCAAAAGCTAAAACAATTGCTGCGCCTCCACCACGTGGGGTGGGAACGCTGTGCAAACTTCTGTCATTTGGAATGTCGAGTAGTTGTTTGTTCAGTGCAGACCTGCGAACTATCAAAGTAAGCGTCGTTGCCAGAACAACCGAAACCGAAAGAATGACCAGTAACGACGAATTCATCGGTTCAATACTTGCTGATAGACCGCAAGTGTTTGTGCATTAATGATTTCTGACGAGAACTCATTTTCTGCTCTGAATCTGCCGGCTTGGGCCAATTTATGGCGAAGATCGTGATCGGTTACCAGTCGCATAATTGCATCGGTAAGTGCGTGTGAGTTGCGCGGCTCAATCAATAATCCATTGAGACCATCAGTAACAGCTTCTCGACAACCAACGACGTCAGTAGCGATGACTGCTCTTTGTGCTGCAGCTGCCTCGATCAATACTTTTGGCAATCCTTCCCGGTAGGAAGGCAATACGACGATATTGCTCTTAGCGAGCAACTCTGGAACATCTGAACGTTGGCCGAGCCAGGTAACGGAACCTTTAGCCACCCAGTCATCCAATTGTTGAGCCGAGAGCGCCGCAGGATTGCCATCGTCAAGGCCACCAATTAACTGAAATTGAATATCTGGTCGAGAGAGCTTAATGGTGGTTGCTGCCTGCACAAATTCGGTGATTCCCTTATCACGGAGCATGCGAGCAAATAGTGAAACAACTAAGTGATCATCAGTTTCAGAAGTTGCCCGGTAGGTATTCAGGTTTACTCCGGCACCCTTGATCAAATAGATCTGATTATTCTTTACGAAATTTCCTTGTTTGAGGGTGTCCATGTCGTCTTGATTCTCAATAATGATTGCAACCCTGGATCGCTTGAGAGCAACTCTGAGTGCGCCATTCACAATTGGACGTAGACGTTTAGCGCGAGAGTCGTCAGATGAAAAGAGATATCCCATCCCGATGGGAGCACAAATAATTTGAGCTTTACGATAAAAAATTGAAGCACACGAACCAAGAACAATAGGTTTAAGAGCAATGAGATGAATGAGCGTTGGACGGTAGTTACGGATAACTCTGATTAAGTTCAAGACAGATGCGATTTCACGAAATGGATTGGTGCCACTGCGAGACATGCCATGCCCAAAGACAGTTAAACCAGCAGATTCAATGATGCTTCGATGATTTGTGCAGTGAGCTACTACCGCAACGTCATATCCATGTTCTTTTGCTGCGACTGCTCTTTCAATAAAATGGGAAACAAAGGCCCAATCTTCATTAACGATAAATAGAAGTCGTTGTTTTTGAATGGACATTTATGCAACACCAAGGTTTTGGCGAGACATTTTTGATTGGGTTATTCCAACAATTGCAAGTAATCCCATTGAAATGAGAAATGGAATATTTTGTCGCGTCGAATTCCACGCAGTTTGCGAAACCAAACCATAGAAAAATGCGAACGACATGAAGACCATAATTTGAAGTTCGTTGAGTTTGGGCCGAGGAATGAGTAGAACAACCAAAAATGCCAATGGAGTGATGAAGGTATCAAGAAAAACTGCTCGAGCAAGGATCAGAGAAATAATTGAAGCATGAACCTCTGCATCACTCAGGGTAAGAAATTGCAAACCAATGAGGTTGGCACCAAAGCGTGTGAATTTGTATTGATTGAAAACATTGGTCGCTGTTCTAAATGGAATGCCATCCTGGATCGTGCTTCCAACAAAATACATGAAAGCTCCAGAGGTGTACATAACTAGCATTCCCAGAAATATTGACCAATAGTAAAATTTGGATTTAAGTTTTGAAAGAATTTCTGCAACTGCCCAGCCCACAACTAAAGCCACGGCCAGGTGTCGTCTAAGAAGCAACGATCCGAATAATCCAACACTGCGCATCAAGTAATTTCGTTCAAGCAAAAATGAAGTGGCAAAAAAGCCAATGGCGAGATCTCGCATGGCAAGAGTAGACATAAAAATCATCAATGGCCCACAATAAAGAAATAAATGCCAAATTTTTGGCTGAATGGAATATTGCGCGAGAAATCGCCGGCCTAAGCGATAGATCAAGACCAAGTAGATCAGTTGAGTAAATTTAATAAATAAGATTCCATCAAAGCCTGCTTTGGTTGCAAAGTATGCAGGAAGAGTTATGAGATACCTCAAACCAATTAAGCCGTCTCTGTTGAATCGGATGCCCTCCCATGGCAAATACTGGTTCAAGATACGCCAGTGCCAGTACTGATCATTTGAATAGAAATTGACTTGATCGGCCCCAAAATGCCAGTAGATGAAGATGACAGCAACTGTCCAGAACGCAATCAAGGCTGCGATATAGAGGTCAAGAGTTCTTTTTCGAAGGCAGAAGAGACTGAGTAAACCGGCCAACAAAATCGCTTGTAAACCGTATGTGGGCATGCTCGTCATAGTGTGGATCTCAACAAACTAATCACTCCACAGACTTGCATGAGTTACTCCGAACGACAATGCGTGATCGCACTTCAAACTAGTTTGCGCGACGTATCACAATCTTACTAGCAAGCCACATGAACCAAATTGGTTGAGAAATCTCCCAATCACCAAGATAAGTGATTGGTTTCGCACCAGTTCCCATCTTGAATGAAAAAACCCCAGGATTGTTTAATTTGTCAACACCGCCTAGGTCAAAGTGCTGTACGCCAGTCTGTTTCAACACACTAAGAAGAAACTCGAAGCTCGCATATGAGGCCTGGCAGTCACGTCCTTCGAGTGTGGTTGCAGCAAACAATTCACGTGCTTGATTGCCGGTGACCAACACTCCGCGAATGGACAAAAGAACGCCTGAAGGACCATCGCATCTCACAACAAGTAGTTGTTTGCCAAACGAATCAATCAAACTTTGAACTTCTGAAACTGAGTTTCTCAATTTCGCTGAGCCAATTTCTTTTAATTGTCCCATCTGTTGGATTGCATCTGCAATGACTTGCGCATCCGGATTCTGCCACTGAAAACAAGTCAAATCATGTTTGCCAGATCTCTTTAAATTGCGCTTCCAATCTGAGGACATCGCTTCGAATCTGATTTCATCAGGGCTAAAGAGATCAATAAGGAGCGATGATTGTGCACCGATTGATTCGCTGCATGACTTCCACCCGGAAGCGGAGAGTGCATTGCTGAGGTCGTCATCGCGAATATTTGTTATACCCAATCGCAGATAGATGAATGAGACTTGTAGGTTTTGTTTCAGCAGAGAAACGAATTCATGATCTATTGCCTTGAAATCTCCACTTGGTCCTCCCGGAATCCAGACAACCGCTGTTCTTAGTGGACCCTTGCGAAACAAACATTGGGCAGCAGCATGGATCTGCCCTGTGCCATCAGAGTACGCAAGCCGGCGCACCGACCATCCAGAATTGATTTTGTGCTGAGACCACTCGGCTGTTTGATAAACCGATGTGCTATCGAGGTGCGAAATCGCCGAGTTCCACTCTGATTCGTTGCCAGTCCAGATATTCCAGCTTAAGGTTTGTAGGTCGTGACTCATAAAAAGTTGACTACCCAGAGCTGTTTGTAATGTATCGGACAATTATTTGAGACTTCTTCAGGAAGTTCGGGCCATTGAATGACTTCAAGATGCAAGTGTCGTAACAATTTTCCAACATGCGAGGCGGTTTCACTATCTCCCCAAAACGGATAGCCATAGGGTACGCAATAATTTGGCAGTTCATCGAAGATGGGTTTTGCATTGGATTTTAAGACGAGGTCCGTTACCGAAGTGAACAGCTTGCGGCGGCGAGCACTTTCTTTCACCGAATCCATGTGCATCATCGTTGTAATTGAAGAGGACATCGGAGCACTGGGGACAATGGTGTCGTGACCATTGAAAGTTTTTGGAAGAGGAGATCCAGTGGTGAATGTTCGCTTTTTTCTCACAATAATGCGTGCAATATCTAGGAATTGAATACCCGTGATGCTTTGCATGGTCCGAAATAGATTAAGGATTTGGACTCGGATTGGTTGGCGCCTAGATATAAATTCCAGTTGTTGTGGTGCAAGAGCTACAAGACTGGGATCATTGATGGAGAGTTGGGCGCCATCTGCGATCCGCAATGTTTTGCGCATGCTTGTGAAGCCCAACGGCGCTCGCGACCCAAGCAAATTTCCGTCTAGATCCGCACCGAGGAAACCATGTGCGTTGTCTTCAATAAGAGTTGCACCAGATACGCGACAGTATTCGTTGAAAGTCTGCAAGTCTTGGGCAAAACCAAAATAGTTGACTGCCAAAACCGCTTTCACGCGCGCGTCGGGTGGCAACTGAATCGGACGTAAATGTTTGTCCACTTCATAAAACTTGGGCATTGCGCCAACAGTTTCAATCGCTGAAAGAACGTCGTCACAAATGAGTGAGGGTATTAAAACAAGGTCACCCAAACCAATATTCAAGAGTTTTAGTGCTGACACGAATGCCTGGCGCCCTAATTGGAAGTACAACACTTTGCTCAGCGTCATTGCAGAGACCTATTAACTGGGACAAGGATTTTGAAAAATGTGATCAGAATCGCTGCATATGAACGGAATATCAACGGGGAAATGAGAAGTGATCGAAGTAGACGAAGTAACGCAGGACCGTAAGCATGAGCACGCATAAGCGCCCTTCCAGATCCGTAAATTGCTACAGCTCGTCGGTGGCGGAGTCGAATTGCGTTGAGCAGTGTCTGACTCTCCAGTGTTGCATGATCTGCGATGACTGATAACTCGGCTTTGAGGTGGCGGTCAACCGCGCTACTTGCACTCTGTCCATGTTGTCTAAATTCACCGAGAGCGCTTTCAATAAATGAAAACTTGCGAGTAGCAAGCGAGAGTTTCATCCACAGGTCATAATCTTCGACAGTGATGAGATCTGGTCGTTCAGAGAACCCATCAACTTTCGCAAGGAGTTCCTTGCGGACCATAGTTGCGGATGTGGAAAGGCAATTTCCTCGAAATAGAAGGTCTTTGTGACTTGATCTCGAGAAAGGACCGTATGTGACTGTTCGTGTTTCTCGACCTGGACTTACCCAATTTTCGGCGTGGCATACGACATCAGCATCCTCATCAAATTTGCTGAGACACCTTTCTATTTTCTCGGCGTACCAAACATCATCTGAATCGAGAAATGCAATTATCGATGCTCTCGAATGACGGACACCTTCGTTTCGTGAAGCAGCAATCACACCATGATTATGAAAATTGATGACCCTAAAGCGTGGTTCGTTGAACTGATCAATGATTTGTAGCGTCGCATCATCCGAGAAATTATTTACAATGATTGCTTCCCAATCGCTAAACGTCTGCTCAACTACGGAATTTAATGCCTGTTGCAGAAACTCTGCATGATTGTAGGTAGGAACAACAATTGAGACCGCAGGGATATTTGACTCTGTACGTCTGTGGCTCATTGCATTCGGCCTTGCTGTTTACACATTTTTAGAAGTTGATCAACTTCGTAGTTGATGTCATTCACGCAGCTAAATCCAGTTGAAATCAACTTGTCAATGCGATAGTCCAGTGGCATGGATGCTTCTGGCTCAGTTTGTAGAGGCCGATTAATTGGCGGATCTATGTGCAACACGGTGCGACTTCTTTCGGCAATAACGTGTGCCATTTCTAATACAGTCATCGACTTCGGGCCACCAAGGTTAAACAGGCCATCGCCAACGAGATGTGCGTCGAGATGCAAAAAGTGCAGAATTGCTGAGCAGATGTCGGCTATCGGAATGAAGTTTCGTTCCTGAAGGCCACTGGAGCGCAGCGTCATTGAACCACTTGATGCAACTTGATTGCACAAGTCATTTACTAATACATGCCAGATGTCGACCGTAGGGTCCATTGGTGCACCAAACCCATTAGCGCAGCGCAGAATAATTCCTGCAATATCACCCATCTGATGTCGCTTCGCAACTTCTCGTTCTCCCGATAAATGGCTTGTTGCATATGGATGGGAATTGGTAGTCAAACTTTTTTCAGTGAGAGTGCCTTGCAAAGGCGCACCGTAGACATGCGCGGTTGACATGAAAATGAATTTGTCGACTTTATGTTTTATGGCTGCATCGGTAAGTAATTTTGTTCCGGCACCGGAAATTGCTTCGGCCAAATTTGGATCTGCTGCTGCTTGTCGATCGTTGAGTGCCGCAAGATGGATGATCGCACTGGCACCGTTGCACGCAAAATCCACTTGTTCTGGGTTTAATAGGTCAAGATTGATAACTGTTGCGTCTGGCACCCAAGGTGGCGGTGAAAGATGCGTACGTGAGGCAAGTCGGATATTCCAATTTCCTGTGGAATGCAATGCAGAAGCAACTCTTCCGCCCAGATTGCCAAATCCTCCAGTGAGGAGGACGGTCGGTCTCATTTGTGTTTCAATGCCCAGTCATAAGGGATGTGATTGTTCGCAGGATCAAGTCTGCTGATCTCGGAAGGATCATGTGGGATGCTCGCGCAGTTTGCAACCAATGACATTTCAGTGCCAATTCCCTTGAAGCCATTCCAGACATTGGGGGGCACTGTCACAAGGCAATAATTATCGGAACCAAGGAACAGCTCTTGAACTTCACCGCAAGTTGGACTTTCAGGACGCTCGTCGTACAGAACAAATTTAATTTTGCCGATTGGGACTGCATAGTTCAAAATCATTCGAGTGTGAATGTGCCAAGCCTTCACCACATCTGGATAGACGCCAGAGAAGTAAATTTCTCCAAATTCATTGAATACTGAGTCAGTCGCTTTGAGCATGTGCATAACACTTCCGCGCTCATCATGAATCTGAAGTAACGGTGTTATCTTGACTCCATCAATCATTTTGTTCCCGATTCGTATGCAAGTAGTTGCGCTGACGATGATTCGAATGCGTTCATGCCATCATCAAATTGCCTATACCACTGTATTGTTTCGTGCATCGTGCGAGAGAAATCCCATCTGGGCTGCCATCCAAGCTTGGTGCGTGCTTTTTCACAATTGAGTTGAAGCAGTACTGCTTCATGTAGACCGCTCGGAGAATCTGTGATGTTGAGCGAACCAGCGCCCCATTCCGAGATGGCCCTTTCTGTTACTTCCTTGACCGTATGCACCGCAGTTTCGGGTGGACCAAAATTCCACGAACCGGCATTTCCGCCACCATGCAAAAATAACTTTGATCCAAGAGTCACATATCCAGAAAGTGGTTCGAGTACGTGTTGCCATGGACGGGTTGCATGAGGGTTTCGAACTTCAATTGGTGTTTTCGAAATCAACGCTCGCACACAATCGGGAATAATACGATTGGCTGACCAGTCACCGCCACCAATGACATTCCCGGCTCTTGCGGATGCGGCTCCAAACGATGGCCTTTGATCAAAAAACGACTGCGCATATGACGCAAAAACCAACTCGGCAGCGGCCTTAGAAGCGGAGTAGGGATCGTGACCACCCAACTCATCAGACTCTACATATCCACGAGCAACTTCTTTATTGCGATAGCACTTGTCGGATGTAATGAAAACGAGGGCTCTGACGCTTGGTGTTTCGCGCACTATTTCTAGCAAATTGATTCCACCGCCAACATTCGTATCGAATGTCTCTTTCGGATCGGCATATGAAGTGATGACGAGCGCCTGCGCTGCTAAGTGAAAGATAATTTCAGGTTGAATTTGCTGAATAAAAGTTGACAGGTGTCGAAAATCTCGCACATCACCGTTTTCGTGTTGAATCAGGTTGGAAAGATTGAGTGCGGTGAAGTGTGAATTTGATTCTGGGGGCAGGGCAAAACCGAAAACCTTTGCACCATGCTGATGGAGCCACAGACTCAGCCATGATCCTTTAAATCCGGTATCACCAGTAATCAGGACTCGTTTACCTCGGAAGGTGTTAAGAGCGTCTACCAGGTTTTCCATGGAGCCTGTTCGGTCGCGAGCAGATTATTGAGAAGTTGCCAATCTCGGGCTGTATCCATGCACTGCCAAAAACCTTCATGTTGGTAGACGGCAAGTTCTTTCTTGGCAACTAGAGACTTAATTGGTTCCTGCTCGAAGACGAGGTCACTGTTGTCGTTCAGTACACCGAAGACACGTGGGTCACAAACAAAGAAACCACCCGAAATCAATCCCTCGCTGGCTTGTGGTTTTTCGTTGAACTCGGAGACGAGACCGTTGGAGTCTGCCCTCAGTTCGCCAAATCGACCTGGCGGGCGGACACCTGTCACTGTGACAATTTTTTTGTGGTCTTGATGAAATTTGAGCAATGAATCCAAATTGACATTGCTCAGTCCATCTCCGTAAGTCAAAAAGAATGGGGCATCATCGACATACTTTCGCACTTTGCTCACACGACTTCCAGTCATTGAGTCATGTCCTGTGTCAACCAATGTCACCTTCCAATGCTTTTCGTCATTGGAAGAATGGAATTGAATTTCGTTGGGTTTGCCCAATTCGACTGTGCAGTCCTGGGTGTGTGCTTGATAGTTGAGGAAAAAATCCTTGATCACTTGTCCTTTGTGACCGAGGCACAGTACAAATTCATTGTGGCCAAAAGTGGAGTAGTACTTCATTAAGTGCCACAGGATCGGCAAGCGTCCTATTGAGATCATTGGTTTTGGAATATCTTCGCTGACATCGCGAATTCTTGTCCCGAATCCACCACAAAGTATGACTGTTTTCATTTTGTTGGTCCCAGTTCGTTAGATGTCGTGTCGTCCATCGGTTGCATCGGTGTCGAGGTACCAGTCTGTTGGCTTAAAGAGAGTCACAGGAAGTGGGATCCCTTTACAAAGCTGAACAAATAGGCCTCTCTTATTATGCCCTGTGAGTGGAATGATTCGGCGGGGCACGTTACAGAGTGCGTTAAAACTCAACGAAACTCTATGTTGTGGAGGTTTTGGGCTATCTAAAACGGGCACAACTCTGCGTGTGTTCGTGTTGAAATTGAGTGTTGTGAACAAACTGGCAATATGACCATCTTCTCCGACACCCAAGAGCGCGATATCGATTGGTGCTTGGCGCGAAATGACCAACTCATATTCATTTGCTGCCTCAATTGGGCCGAGTTCGGCAGGAATATTAAGGAACTTTGGACCGCTGGTGGTGATGCGTGAGATTAATGCTTGTTGAATTGCTAGATCATTGCGCTCCGCGTCTCCAACAGGAACACATCGTTCGTCAGCTATTGAAATTGTTACCGATTCCCATCTAATCTGCGCCACATCAATCAACGAAATGATTTTGGTTATCGATTGTCCACCAGATAGTACAAAGTGACACGATCCGTATAATGCGATGAGTTGATTTACATGATTTGTAAAATCAAGAGCAACTTTTGCGTATACCTCATCAGGTGAATTGCAGATTATTGCGCCTAAAAAAAGATTGGGGTCCTGATCTGGCACACGTCTTACATTATCTAATTTTGTGGTCCTGATTTGCTGAGTGCTCGGCTCCACCGTGAAAAGTTTGCATCGGTAAAGAACATTTGTTGGCGATCGCGCGACATGACCTTTGATGTTGCCATCAAAATTTTTGCTAACTCATTAGGGTCCTTTGCAAACATTGCATCTTCAACGCCTCTGAGCGGCGTGAAGTTAAGTGTCGAAGGATCAAGAACGGAAATGACCAACTTATTTGCACAATAAGCCTCTAATGCACCTGTGCTGGCGCTTGGTGCAATGACGATTGAGCACATTTTGAATAGTTCTGAAAGTGGAGCATTGGTAAGAGTGAAGTTGTCTCCCAATACTTTCTCCCAGGCATCGCAGTTAAGGGGATGTGGTTTAAACAAAATATTGCGGCGGTCACCAGAAAGTTCTTGCGATTCAACTGCCAATGAAATAATCCTCTTAGTCTGATGTGTGAAGAAATCACCGAGCACAAGAATGTCGTCTCCTTGGACAACCTTTGGACTCTGGTCATTGTGCAGATACTGATACATCAAGGGTTCAACATCATTAATTTGATCAGGATGTATGCCGGATTCTTCGAGCAAAGTACGTGAAAGTGGCCCATTCACAAAAATCTCACGCGGTTGCGGTTGAAAATGTATGTGGTCCCCACTCTTTGGTGAAAGTGATCGCTGATCAGCGAAATAGCGAACATCCCAGAATCGAATGGGTGCATTTACGAGGCCAATTAATCTTCCATGCCCAGCTGCAGACCACGCTTGCAGTAGCGCGATTTCCCATGGCTGATTCTCCATTAAATAGATTCCAGTTTTGCAGTGGGGAGTTTTGCTCAGCATCTCCTCTGTCGTAGACAAGATCAAAAGATGCCTTACTGCGGTAGAGCCAACGAGGGAGTCGAGCCATTCTTCGCGAAACAATGGCCAAAGATTTAGCTTCGAGTCAGCCAGTGAAAAGCATTCAGCAATCTGACCAGTTTTGAATGCCATTTTGAGCAATTTGCGGTAATCACGAAGAGTGCTCTTGATGGCTCGCAGACTTGGCCGGCATTCAAGAAGGAAATGCTGCTGCTTTGATCGAGAATTAATTTTTGTAAGAATCGACTGCGCATCTTTGGGGGACTGCTTATCACTTGTCTTTACAAATTGATGGGTCCAGGTAACTCTTTGACTTCGATCCCTGAGTAGTGGTTGCAGCGAATCCCAATATTGAGACACAAATTCGCCATTTCTTGCAGCATCTTGGTCAAATCTCACCAGGTGATCAAATATGAGAATGTCTGATTCGGCTCGCTTTACCGACATCGGTATGACATTGCGAAGCACAACAATTTGTCGCACAAGAGTCGCAGATGCTCGAAGGAGATGTTTTGCAATGTGTAGTGGTTTGAAAATCCGAAATTGCTGAGATGACTTAGTTGCAATCTGATTTGGAAACTTGTGAGCTAATTGACCAACTAATGAATGCAAGAAGGCATTCTCGGATTGAACAATTATTTCTGAATATTTGATACCTGCAAGAACTTCTTCGAGCGCAATCAACTTCACAGCTTCGGTGATATGACTGTTGGGGTGCCAACGTTTTGAGGCAAATAACGTAAGCCACCAATAACTAAATGTGGGGCGAATCTGAAGATGTTCGAGAACAGTTTTTGCACCGGAGTGCGAATTACCGACGTCATGAACAAATCCAAGAAATCGTGAACGTAAGCGCTCCGAGTGTTCTTCCACATACTCAGGAATTGAAACCGCTGGGTGGACGGAACCTGTAACGCTGAAGCTGTTCCAGAGGACAACGTAATCGTTGGTCGACGGCAGAATTCCATCACTATCCCATAGAAGAACGTTGGGTGGCGATGCCGGATTCATCAGGCCACGTGAATTATCGGAGAGCGCTCAACGAATCGGCTAGCTGCTGTTGAAACTGAACGTCTGGCTCAATCATGATCTTCTTAATCTCTGCCCGTTCACCTATTGGAAGTATGAGGCCAAGCTCGCTCGTGCTGTTTTTCTTATCTTTCATTAATGCGGTCATCATTGGTTGAATTGCAATTTGGACAGAAGCGTATGGAGAGAAATTCTTGGCTAAAACTTGTTGCATCCGTTCGGCATGACTTGCTTGCAACAAGCCTCGAGTGGCTGCAACTGAACATGCGACATGCATGCCCATGCTGACTGCGATTCCATGGGGGACGCCGAATGACGTTGCAGCCTCAATTGCGTGTCCGAAACTGTGGCCAAGGTTGAAGATATTGCGAATCCCCGCATCAAACTCATCAATTTCAATGAATCGTTTTTTGATGAATAATGCACTGTGTATGAATTGCTCCAGTACATCAAAGTCTTTGAGCATCAATTCAAATGATTTAGCTGCCCGATCAAACTCATCCGAAGATTCGATCGCGTGCACTTTGAGGATTTCTCCAATTCCAGAACGGATCTCATCTTGGTGAAGAGTTCTCAAAAATGTTGTGTCAATCCAAATTTCTTTCGGGGGATAAAAAGTTCCAACAATGTTTTTTGAATCGCCAACATTTATCGAGCTTTTAGAACCGATGCATGAGTCTGCCTGGGCGAGAAGCGTTGTTGGGACGAAAACCCAATCGACACCTCTCAAGATTGTGCTTGCAGTGAAACACGCAAGATCTTGAGTGATCCCACCACCGATAGCCACAATCGTATGGTTGCGCCGAATTTTGTTTGCTACCAGATGCTGAATGATCTTTGAAACTACATCGAGTGATTTAAATTCTTCAGTGGGTCGAACCAAAATCGTATTTGGATGGTTGACGACCGAAGAAAGCTGTTCGCCATAAATGTGGGCTACGTTTTCATCAATAATGAAATGCGGCTCTTTGGCGAAAAGAGGTCGGATATCACGGAGAAGATCATTTTTGAAATGTGCTTGATATTGCCCTTTATGTGAATTGATGACAAGGGACTCAGGCACGAGTAAAGCCTCCATCAACCGCAATGTTTTGACCTGTGATGTATGTGTTGTGAGGGCTCGCTAGCCAGAGAACGACTTCTGCTATTTCTGCTGGTTGTGCGAGTCTTCCAATGGGAACATTCTGCAAAATCTTTTCGATTCCCGCATCACCCAAAATTCTCCGTGTCATTTCTGTGTCTACAAAGCCTGGAGCGACACAATTGGCCAATATCCCAGACTTTGCATATTCGATGGCCAACGAAAGTGTGAGACCGTCAATGGCGAACTTGCTGGAAGAGTACGGAGCTCTTTGCTCTTTGCCCTTCTTGCTCCATGCTGATGAGATATTGACGATGCGACCCCATCCAGCAGACAGCATTGAGGGAATGGCGGCTTGACACAATGCCATTGGTGCGAACACATTGACTTGCTGAATTCTCAAAAATTCATCATGATTGATTGACTCAAATGACGAAGGATTATTAATTCCAGCGTTGTTGATGAGAATGTCTGGTTTGATGGAGCGGATAAAGTCAGCGCACCTGTTGATCTCTTCGCGCTGAGTGAAGTCAGCGGCAAAAATTCCTGCAAGTCCAAGCTGCTGTACATCAGTGGCTTTTGTAGCCGAGCCGTACACCGTCGCGCCCTCTGCAAGGAAGTGCTGGGCGATGGACGCCCCAATTCCACGGGTGGCACCACTTACAAACACAATTTTTTTATCGAACTGGGTCATAACTCTTTCGCCACTTCTCAGGTATTTGGATTAGGAATTGAGTAACGATCTCTCCACAGTGAGTCGGCATAGTAGATCTGATGAACGAGCTTCATTGTTAAGAGCGCATCTTGTGAAGTTCCACTTTCAATTGGCAACTTATTAATGATTACATTCGCAAACTCGTCAATTTCTGCATTCCATGACGGGTCATGGTTGTATTGCTGAGTTGCTTCTTTGGGGTCACCGTTGTCCCTGTCAGGGTTGGCGTGCACAACAGTCATAGTTTCAGAACCGTAACTCTTAGAGCCTGACAAAATCCCTCGAAGAATGATGCTGCCGCGTTCAAGATTGATGTCAAGGCTGAACTGGTGTCTCCATTGAGTTGCTGATGAGTTGAGCATTGCAACAATTCCATCCGCAGTGCGCATGAGCGCGTATGCGTTATCTTCAACGTCGTATTTCCAATGGCTATTGGATAAGAAGCTGTACACATCAATGAATTCGCCAGCGAACAATCTCATGAGATCGACCATATGGATTCCTTGATCAAGAAGAACACCACCGCCAGCCATGTCGCGCTTGGCTCTCCAGTCTGCTTGATCGAAAGTAACAAGTTTTGATTTGCCATAGACGCCGCGCATATTGATGATCTTGCCTAATTCTCCAGATTTGATGAGGCGAAGTGCGTCTCGCACCGAATCGTGATATCTGTGATTGAACCCATACATCAATTTGATTCCGGATTGTTTCGATTCTGCATCAACAACTTCGGTAAGTTCGGCCATATTTCTGGCTGGAGGTTTTTCACAAAAGACATGCAAACCTCTAGATAGTGCCGCAATGGTGATTTCGGCTGCCATGTCGTTGCTCATGCAGACAAGGACTGCATCTAGGTCATGGTCAAAAAGTTTGGAGTATGACTGTGAATATGCAACACCATCGTCCAGGTGCCCATCGTCAGAAAACTTTTTGTCACAAACGGCGACGGTTTTGAGGTGGGGATTCGCATCAACACAGAGTCGTCGCCGTTTACCAATCACTCCATAGCCGGCTATACCTACGCGTAGTTGTGACATTACTTCCAGTCGTAGCGCGTTACTACGACTGTCCCTTCACAAAACCGTGGTTAGTGAGCCAAAATTCGACGATTGGTACCTGCCACTCGTAATCAACATCGCAACCACCCCAAGATGGGATCGATCCGATTTGTTGACCCATCCAGCGATGAGGGAGGAGTCCTTCATTGATGTTGTCGAGGCATCGAGGGCGAATCACGATGGCGGATCCGTCGGTGTAATAGACATCGCCTTGAGAGTCGCGACTGGTATTGAAAGTCGACGGATCTCCGATCGCCTCAAATGGGACAAAAGGCTGGAGCCGTCCGTTGGCATCAAGTTTTCGAGCGCGTAGTGGGCTGTACATGTTGTAGATCGAAGTTGTTGCAGCGCCATCCAAGAGGGCATCACTGCGCAACATCTCAACACCTTGATCAATGTATGAGGGAATTACTGTGGCGGCGTTTGCAAAAAGCAGCACCAGCATTTCCAATTCTTGACCGAGAGAAAGAACATGCTGCTTGATGACTTCGTATCCATGAAGGAAAACATCATCAGAAAGCGCCGATGAAGTTGCAAGATCTGCTGGCCTCTCAATATGGTGAGCGTTGTATTTCTGTCCGACTGCTCGAATATCTAGTGAGTCGGTTGAAACAAAAATTTCATCAACTGAGTTGGATTGAGATGCGGCCATGAGTGGATATTCGCAAAGAGGTCTTCCCAGAACGAGCGATGTGTTTTTCCCTGGGAAACCCGTGCTACCACCACGACCGATCATCAGCGCACAGATCATGTCTTACAGTCTATGGGGGTTAGATAAATCCATGTTTCTTTAGACCCGCCACCAATGCTGTGCTCGCTTCAATTTCCATCTGATCGCGAGTTTCCCTTGCATATGAGCCCATGTGGCTCGTTGAGCAAACATTCGGAAGGGTTCGAAGCGGACCCATGTACGGTTCAATTTCAAAACAATCAAGCGCTGCACCAGCGATCTTGTTTGTTGTTAGCGAACGAAAAAGTGCTTCTTCGTCAATAAGTCCTCCACGAGAAATATTGACAAGTATTGATTGCGGCTTCATCAAACCGAGTGTCTCTGCATTGATGAGATGATGCGTTGATGCCGAGTAGGGAACATGAAGCGAGACAATGTCGCTAGTAGCTAGCAACGTATCCAAGTCACACATTTCGACATGTGGACTTTTGGTAGACACCATTGGGTCAAACGCTTGTACCGACGCTCCGAAGGCAAGTAATAACTCGCTCACCATTTTTCCAATTCGACCAAAACCAATGAGACCAACATTCTTTGTGCCAAGTAGAGATCCCATGGTTGGTGTCCATGAACCTTCGCGAAGAGAGTGATCTGTAGCCGAAATATGTCTGAGGGCATTCAGCATATGTCCAATAGTGAGTTCGGATACTGCTCGCGCCGGTGCATTTGGCGTATTAAACACATCTATACCTAATTCGCGTGCAACGTCAAGATCAACACTGTCGAGACCAGTTCCACATCGCACAATAATTTTGAGCGCTTTAGCGTTACGGAGTACGTTCTCATTAAGAGGCTCAAGGCCGGCAATCATGCCTACAACATCATCATTCAATAATTCGGTTACTTGTGATTCAGTAAGTCGATTTTTCATTGGGTTCAGTGCAATCTCAATATTTGCAGATGCAAGAAGTTCACTCTTAACAAAATTGTTGAGATCAAACGATGAAGTGGTGATCTGTACTTTCACTACAAATCTCCTTGTTCTTTCATAATCGATTTACCTACAATGATTTCGCGCAGAAATTTCCTTGGGTGAGTTACCGACTTGGCATATTGTGAGCAAAAAAGCTCACGTGCCTCTACAACTTCTTTACTTTCCCACCACGCATCAACGTTATCCCAAATTGCTGAAAGATGATTTGCTAAGGAAGCTGGGTCTTCGTGGAAGATTCCCACCTCGGCAAACTTTGCAAATATGGGTTTCGCGTCGTCACGAATTTCCACCCAATTTAGAGTCCATGTAATAAGGGTCGGAATTGCTTGAGAGAAATTCTCGGGGAGTGTTGTGCCGTTATGGGCGATGATCACGATCTTGGCATTTTTGACTATTTTTGAAAATGGGATCGAGGAATCACCCATGTCGATCGTAGGAAGTTGGTTGAGCCACCAACTTTCAACAGGATGGCCAACCACACTCTGTCCAAGATGTCGTCGTAGCTCTAGGGATTGCTGGATATTTAACGGAAGTGATTTCACCAGAAGACCAAGATGGTCAAGGTAATTTGATGTTTCTGAAATGTCTGTGTATGCCGATCGGGGGTGAGACCAAAGCTCATCAGTTACCAGGAGGACCCGTGACCGATTCTTCTTCTGTTTTCTACGAGATCCGACCGTTGTCAGAATTATTCCGCCGAGGGAAGAAGTAGTGGGCCTCCAACCCCAAGTGAGATACGCATCTGATACGGATTGTTCGTGGCGTTCGGCGAAAGAAGGGAATTTTGAAATTCCATAGTGACCCCCGTGTTGCCCGAGAACGAGACGCGAACCATTTTCTGTTGCATCGGCAACCCATGCATTGAAGGCATCGTCATAAATGTGGCGGTTAGAAGTAAAAATCGTTTTTGGGTTATTTGGAAACCCCATTTGACGGATTGACATTCTTAGGGCAGAAAATCCCTCCAGGAATGAAGTAGGAAGATATTCCCTCACCAATCTGATGAGAAGTTTTTCGATATCACTGGATTGAAATTCATCAAACACCAGTTTTTGACGGGCTTCGTCGTCGGCAGGGATGGCTGGCGGGTTAAGAACCCGAAGCCGTTTGTATTTCGAACCGAGCCGAAGTTGTAAAAGTAATTCTTGCATCCGAGGTAAATAAGTTGCCGAAAGGACATAACCAGAAAGTTTTGATGATTGTTGTTTTGGCTGCATTTGTACTGTTCTGACAGTACGACCAGAGGATGCGGTGTGTTCGGCACTTGCCGTATTCCAGAGATCTGCATAAACCAAAGAATTCCACTCTGTGGATTTAGTCAATGTATGAAAGTTGGCGGTATTGAAAGGGGCACGAATGCGGTTTGCTCCATCAGTGCACACAAGTTGTATGTCTGGATACATCTCTCTCAACTTTGTAACGACAAATACTCTGCTGATCAGCATGTCAACAAATAAACGAAGCCATGATCCTGTCAAAATCTCCCAATACCTCACCGAATTGCTGCATTGATGCGCTTGGTTTAGTGCATTAGCTACCTGCGTGCGCAGGGAGTCGTGTGCTGATTCGGAAAGTTGGAAACAGCGAAGTTTGTTTTCGGATGAAACTGCAGTGTTGGCAATTTCATACGTGTAACTATCCAGAAGAGACTCAGTGTTATCGGGAAGACAAAATGTTCCGATGAACACAAGATGACCTGAATTAGGCCATCTTGAACGGTCTGTTGTTGTGATCAGGTAACTGGTCAAGCAAGACCTAATTTAGTCGTTTAAAGCCAGAATCACAGATCGGCCCATTCAGCAACGACATCACATCTTTGCCGTTTTCGCACTGTTTGATTGTCTGAAAGATGGGATCAAGTAATGAGAAGTATTCGTCAACAACTTCTTGCGTGTGTTCGGTGCACACATAAACACTATTGGACGCAAGGAATCCTTGATTAAGCATCTCTTGTGTGATGAGTGTTTTGTATGCAAGAGCATTTGGCGATTCAAATGTGAAATTGGTGAGAGATGGCAATCCGCCCGTAGTGATTTTCAATTCATGCTGTTTGGCGAGATCGTGCCAACGTTGTGTGATTGCTTCGCCAGTTTTGGTGATTTGCGACCAGGACTCAGTGCGACTCATTACGTCAAGAGTTGCAAGAGCGGCTGTCGGGCCAATTCTTTCCGTCCAAAAGGTGCTGCTAATAAATGTTGTCTGAGCAGCCTCCATGATTTCGCGGCGACCAATGACTCCAGTTATGGCGTAACCATTACCTAGCGCCTTACCGAACATGGCCATATCTGGTTCGACGCCATACATTTTGTGTAGACCACCAAATGTCTGACGGAACCCAGATGTGCATTCATCAAACATCAGCACAATGCCATTTTTTGTTGCAATGTCACGAACCTTTTGCAAAAATCCATCCTGTGGTCCGACACTGCGGGAAACTTCCATCATGATTACGCCGATGCTGTTTTGCGCAATGAGGTTTGTAAGACCAGATATGTCGTTGTAGTTGAAAGGCAGGACAGTTCCTTTCAGGTTTTGAGGAACTCCATTTGGTTCGAGGCCCGGTAACAAGTGCCCTGCAAGCTGCTCGTCATTTCCCAAGTTTGCGGCGAGATACCAATCGTGCCAACCGTGGTATCCGCAAATTGCAACTTGTGTTTTACCTGCTGCTGCTCGAGCAATCCGAATTGCTATTGCATTTGCTTCGCCACCGGAGCGCGCGAAACGAACCATGTCGGCCCACGGGTGCATCTCCACGAGCTTCTCTGCAAGGTAAACCTCTTCAGGGCAGTTCAGCGTTGACATATTTCCGGCATCAACTGTTTTACGGACTGCGTCATCTACTTCTTCGTTGCCATAACCCAAAATGTTGGTGCCGATGCCCATGATTGACATATCGGTGTATTCGTTGCCATCGAGGTCCCATACTTTGCAACCTTTTGACTTACTGAAATAAGCGGGCCACTGATCGGGGAGAAACATCTCCGCGCGCTTCGAAAGGAGCATGTTGCCGCCAGGGATTACCGCTTTCGCCCGTTTCCAAAGTTTTTGTCCCGTTCCCATCGTTGCACCTTCGTTTCTCGCGATTGCAGAATTTCGCATTAATTCGACTGAATAGGTTTCGTAAAGCCGAAGAACATCTTTCCATGAAAAGAGTCTGTAAGGGGCAAAGTGTTCGACAACAAAGCGCACCACCTCAAGATCTTGATCTTCGTCCACTGTCCAACGAAGGTTGGAGAAGTCTTGATCCGATGCGACATTGAGGGTGGAAAAATGACCGGATTCCCGTATATAAGGAGTCACATGCTCACGGTCGCTTGACGTATGAGTTTCATTGTGGGCTCGTTGTAATGCCGCAAAACTAAAAACTTCGATATCGAGTCCGTCTGGAAATGTTGGTGGATTGGTATTACAGAGGTAATCAACTTTGCCAGTCTCAAACTCACGAATTGCTTCGTCGACCAATTGCGGGTCTATTAATGGGCAATCTCCAGTGATGCGAATAATGATGTCGCCAGCAAATTGTTTTGCTGCAAAAAAGAATCGCTCAAGAACATCGTTCTCGCTGCCTTGGAATGATTGATATCCCAAACTTTCTACGTGTTGTACCAGTGGATTATTTTTTGGGTCGGTTGAGGTTGCTAGAACAATCTGGTCTATTGCTTTAGATTGAGAAAGTCGTGTAAGCAACAATTCAATGAGTGGTATTCCGTCAACCTCACGCATCACTTTGTTTGGTAGACGCGTTGAGCCCATGCGGGCTTGAACGATCGCAAGGACCTTCACTGCTTATTCCAGTTCATAGGTTGAATTAAATCTACGTCTGTTACTTGCAGGCTTTGTGGAGCACGAACGTGATCACCGGACGATGCAGTAATGATCTGCCTCAATTCATTCGCTGATGTAACCCCAATAATTACTCGAGAAACTTCAGGGTATGACAGCACATGCCCTAGACAGGCTGCGAGTGGGCTCATTTGTTGGGCATTGGACCACGAATCAAATTGGGCAAACACGGAAGACCATTTGCCGAATGCGACTGGCCGTTCGTTTGGTTGTTGGAGAAGCAAACCTTGCAAAAAGATGGAACGAATATGAATTTCTACATTCATCTCGAAAAGTCGTGTGAGCCAACCCGATGATGTAATTGATTGGTCGATTACGTTGAGAGGTGCCTGAACGATGTCAGGCATAAAATTTGGAATTCGTGAAAACAAAGAGTCGAGTTCGGTGGGTGCGTAAATTGAGACACCAAATTTTTCGATTAAGCCATCTCGCTTGAGATTGACAAGTGCAGCAAGAAGTTGGTCTCCGTTGGCAGCGAGGAGATCTGCGGGATTGTGGAGAAGAAGACCGTAAACCGAATTGCGCTTAAGTTTGGCTAGCGAATTTTCGATTTGGCTGTGCACCCATTGTGTTACCGATGTTTCCGCACCAGAAAGCGGTGGAAGCTTTGTGACGATGTCGAAACCGATGGATTCTGTGGCGCCAATATTTTCTTCTGAGTTGCCATATGCGATTGCGGTGTCCAACAGAGTGATGTTTGCACCTCGTGCGACCTGCCAAATTTTGTCCATCTCGATGCGGTCGACCTGGCCATGAGTATTGGAAATTCCGTATGGCAAACCGAACTGCGCGGTACCCAGAGCGATTTTGCTCATGGTTGGTTTAATGGGCGACCGTAGCTGCGGCCGAGATAAGTACCGATGCCACATGTTGCTGTTGCTCGAAAGTCAAGTCTGCATACATCGGGATGCTGACAGCTTCTGAGTAGTACTTTTCGGCAACTGGGAAATCTGCAGAGTCAAAACCCATCTGCGAATAATAAGGTTGACGGTAGATCGGAATGTAGTGGACATTGAGCCCAACGCCGTTTTTGTGGGCTAATTCAAAAAAACGTTGCTTTTGATCGCCCGTAAACGCCATTCGAATGACGTACAAATGAAATGCGGAAATTACATCATTGTGAATTGTCGGCGTTGTGAAAATTGAACCTGAAAACAGCGAATCGTATTCGCGAGCGATTTCATTTCGTCGTGCAACAAAACTATCTAAGCGCTGAAACTGACTCAGCCCAAGTGCTGCAGCTATGTCGGTAAGTCGGTAGTTCAATCCGAGGTCAATCTGCTCGTAGTACCACGGACCATCTGATACATGTTGGAACAAGTTTTTATCTCGCGTGATTCCATGTGAACGAAGACGCTCCATTGCGGCAGAGAGCGAAGCGCTATTGGTGAGGGCCATACCACCCTCGCCAGAAGTGATGATCTTTACTGGATGAAAACTGAGAACTGTGATATCGCTATACAAACAACTGCCCACTGGAGATCCGTTATACGTTCCACCTACAGCGTGTGATGCATCTTCGATAATTTTGAATCCATAGTCTTGAGACAGCGCATGGATAGCCGCCATGTCGGATGATTGGCCAGCTAAATGAACTGGGATAACGACGCGAGGGAGCAAACCGGATTTTTTTGCCTGCTCAAGTTTGGCGGTCAGTGCCGCAACACTGATGTTGAATGTGTCAGGGTCAATGTCGACAAAATCAACTTTTGCACCACAATACAGAGCGCAGTTTGCACTAGCGACAAATGAAATCGGATTTGTCCATACAATGTCACCCGGACCAACCCCAAGTGCAAGACATGCAATATGCAAAGCAGACGTTGCACTGTTGACCGCCACCGCGTGCTTGGCCCCACAATATGTAGCGAGCGCCTTCTCAAAAGTCGGAATGGCGGGACCTTGTGTCAGGAAATCAGATCGAAGAACTTCACTGACAGCAGCGATGTCTTGATCACTGATGGATTGCCGAGCGTACGGGATAAACATGATCGATCAGATTGCTCCGATTGACGACCGATTTTTCTCAATCCACTCTTCTAATTGCTTTACCGACATCCACTCGGTGTTTGTGTTTGATGAATATTCAAAATCATGACCAACAGGAACCCCATTGCCGATACGTCCAGCCTCTGCACTCCAGTTGTGGATTGCTGGAAGTATTTTGTAGTAGTCGCCATATGCGTACGTGTGTGGGGCATCATCTGGGCTAATCATCTGTTCATGGAGTTTTTCGCCTGGGCGAATACCGATGATGTCATGCTTGGCCCGTGGCAAGCATGCTGTAGCAACGTCAGAAATTTTCATCGATGGAATTTTTTTGACATAAATTTCTCCACCGACCATGTCATTAAATGCAGTCCAGACAAGTTCAACACCTTGTTCGAGTGTGATCATGAATCGGGTCATACGTTCATCGGTAATTGGTACCGATGTCGAATTGGGCATTGATAAGAAATACGGGATGATTGATCCACGAGAACCCATCACGTTTCCGTATCGCACCACCGAGAATCTGGTGTCATTAGGTCCGGCATATGAGTTGCCTGACACAAACAACTTGTCAGAAGTGAGTTTGGTCGCTCCATACAGATTGATCGGGCTGCTTGCTTTGTCAGTAGAGAGTGCAACAACTCGTTTCACTCCTTTGTCAATGCAGGCATCAATAAGATTCATCGCACCGATCACATTTGTCTTTACACATTCAAATGGGTTGTACTCAGCCATTGGGACAATTTTGGTTGCGGCAGCATGCACGACATAGTCAATGCCGTTTAGCGCTCGCGAAAGCCGATCTTTGTCACGCACGTCACCGACGAAGAAGCGAACTCGTTCGTCGTCCCCGTAGGTCTTTGCCATCTCCCAATGCTTCATCTCGTCGCGGGAAAAGATCACGAGCTTCTTTGGGTTGTACTTTGCCAAGGTCATCGGCACAAATGCATGACCGAAAGACCCGGTTCCGCCCGTAATGAGAATTGAAGAACCTTTAAGCATCAGATTTCACTCCATCAATCAATGTGAGCCCAAGTTCCAGTAACAACTGCTTGAAAACTGGGTTGCCAGGCTGATACGCCATGAGCCCCTCATTGTACGGGGCTATTTCGGTGTCCCATTCTTCATTAGTTACGCCCCTTAGATAGTCAAGAATTCGGACTAACTCAGGCTCACTTGCTTCATCAGTCCAGAATTTACCAGTCGATGGGAAGTGAAGTGGATACCCGAAAGCGGTGTCATTCCGATTGGATAATTTGACAGAGTCGGCAACTTGTGTGCGGGCGGCAATCACGGCGACGCGATTGCCCCGAGACAAAAACTCTTGTCCTACCGTGCTGTCTATAGAAATAATTATTTTTGCGGCGCTCGATAGTTCGTAGGTGGAGTTCGACGATGTTCTTGGCCTGTAAGTCCAAGGTAAAGAACCAATAGCTTGATTAAAAAACTCATATTCATTCGAGCTCGATCTCTCACGTTTCCCACAAACGGCAAACGTAAGGTTTTGCTCGAAGCAGTATTTGGCGATCATTTGTGCTGCCAACGCTTCTACTTTGTAAAAATCGGTAAATGAGATTGCGTGACTGCCAAAATAGATATGCCGTGATTCATCTTGTACGGAGAAAGGCGGGTATTGCGAGATGAGCACCACGTCGTAACTTGCAGTCTGAGTATTTTCGTGAGAAACGAAGAGGTTGTTTTTGAGGCTTCCAATTGAAATTGGCCGACACTGGACGTATTGAGAGATTTGTGCGGCGGCGGCACCACCGAATGCGCAAAAGTAGTCAACAGATAATTCCTCATCTTTGATCGCTAAGGAAAGTTTGTCAAAAAAACCGGATGAAGGCGAACTTGAATAGTTTGCTCGAACTCCATTTTGAATCGCCACAAATTTTGTTTGGGAACACACGCTTTTTAATTTGTAAAAGTTCACATCATTATCAATAAAAGTCATGACAACTTTGGGCTGCATCATCTGTATATATGCAACAACGTATGCAGAGGTTGAAAGTTGCAATTTCAATATTGTCCGAATAAAAACCCAAATATTCGTTTCTTCGAAATCAAGCACTCCGATGTCTTCAATCGCTACGAACTCGGTGAGTATGTCGATTCCGGATGGATCAATCAGCAAGACCGGTCGATGCCGTGGTCGAGACCAGATAATTTTTCTCGCGCTGAGTCGTTGAATACGACGAATCAGTCCAACAATCATGATCTAGGAGAGTTTATTCGCTGTTTCTTGAGCAGTTTTTTGTGCGAGTGCGAGGTCCTCAGCGGTATCGATATCGATGGCTTCAGCACCATCTACCGCCACCCATCTGACTGGATTGATAAATAGTGTGCCAAGGGTAAGGAATTGTTGGAGATTTGCGATGTAGATGCTTCCACTTTGTCGAACAATGCGATCTAGCTGTTGCCTCGGTGCCGAGAGGTCTGCAACTTTGGTAAAAGGCACCACGAATTCTCCATCGACGACAAGCATTTTTGCTGGATGGTGTTCTACCTCGACAACACCGAATAGTGATCCCTGAGATCCATTTTTGATGAAACTACTGATCGATGTTGCAAGAAGTTGCTTGTCGCGCAGTGGCGATGTTGGCTGGATGATTGTCAAAACATCTGTCGAAGTTAGATCAGTATTGAGATCTGCAAGTGCATGAAGAATGGCTGACTCAATGGGCGAGTTATCTTGTGCGAGCTCTGCTGGACGAACAATGACTTCGACACCTAAATCGTTCGCAATTTTCTGAACATCTACATCGTCGCTAGTGACAATCACTCGAGTGATTTCAGGAACAGAGAGTGCCGATTCGATGGCTAGCTGAACAAGACTCTTGCCATTAATGAGTGCGGTGTTCTTTCCAGGCAATCCTTTAGACCCAGCACGCGCTGGAATGATGGCTATGCAGGACATCACATCACATCCTTGAGGTCTACGAATACTTTGTCTACTGGAGCTGAAAAAAGTAAGTCAGTAGAAATCAGACCTTTAAATCTCTGAGCGGAACG
>Ga0194055_10000844_pt1 | contig 24816 bp, 27 predicted proteins | sample SepL449m_MetaG_FD_155482 | JGI IMG/M metagenome (GOLD analysis project Ga0194055, IMG submission 155482) | Anoxic zone freshwater microbial communities from boreal shield lake in IISD Experimental Lakes Area, Ontario, Canada - Sep2016-L442-9m | ecosystem: Environmental > Aquatic > Freshwater >... | reverse complement strand
GACAAACTGGGTATTGATTTTACCTCTAAGGAATTATATGCGCTTTTATCTAGCGAAGATCCCGCAAATCCTTTTTTACAGGACAAGCAATTAATGGACGCCTCCGGTAAGTTGGATATCAGTAAAGTAAACCAGGCGATCAATAATATTAAGAAAATGAAAGGGGAGCAGCGCGATATGCTGAACGACCAGATCGTTGACCCATCACAACTGAATAGCGTAGCCACAAAATATTTTTCTTTGATTAGCGCCGGTACCTATTACCCTACCTGGATGGAAGAAAAAAACAACAAAGAGACCATAGCCTTTGCAAGTGTTTCTTATGTGTCTATTCCTTATACAGCGGTTAGTGATAGCGCTGTAAAGGTTACCGATGCAGATGTTGAGAAATACATCAGCAAGAATAAAGATAAATTCAAACAAGAAGCGGGAAGGATGATATCCTATGTTTCTTTCAGCCAGCTGCCCAACTCGGAAGACAGTGCAAGGATTAAAGAATCTGTAAATGCATTAAAAGAAAGTTTTAAAACCGAGACCAATATCAAGGCTTTTATCGCAAGGAACACATCGGTGGTAGAGTTTGATAGCAACTTTTTACCAAAATCAAAGATCCAAAGCACACAGGCCGACTCAATCGTTAAGATCCCGGTAGGTGAGGTTTATGGTCCTTATGTAGATAAGGGAAGTTATGTGATCGCCAGGGTGTTGGGTACTAAAACATTACCCGACAGTGTAAAAGCAAGACATATTTTAATTCCAACAATTGATCCACAAACTCGTCAACCCATCGCCGAAGACAGCGTAGCTAAGAAACAGGCCGATAGTATTTTTGCGGCCATACAGGCCGGGGCTGATTTTGCCCAAATGGCCCAAAGGTTTTCTTCAGATGGAAGTAAAGACAAAGGTGGCGACCTGGGTACATTTGGATATGGAGCGATGGTGCCCGAATTCAATGATTTTTGTTTCAATAAAACAACCGGTTCCAGACAAGTGGTTCGCACCATGTTTGGTTATCATATTATTGAGATCATGAGCCAGAAAGGAAATAGCCCTGCGTATAAAGTAGCGTTCCTGGCCAAAGAAATTCAGGCCAGCGAAGCCACCATTAATAATGCAAGTTTTGCCGCAACTAAATTCGCTACCGATAGGAACAAAAAAAGTTTTGATACCGCGGCCTTGCAAAAGAAAGGACTTCATAAAGTAACAGTGCCTACCCTCGTTAAAGAAAACGATGGCCAACTGGGTATGTTACAGGAAGCCAGGCAACTGATCCGCTGGGCTTTTGATGCTAAGAAAGGAGACGTAAGTGATCCATACAGCATCGACGACCAATTTGTGGTAGCCACGGTTGATAATATCCTCAGTGAAGGAACGCAGGATGTAAAAAGCGCCCGCCCGCTTGCTGAGTCTGCTATCAAACAAGAAAAGAAAGGAGCGTTAATACTGACCAAACTGGGTAATACCGCCACACTGGAAAGCGCCGCCGCTACCTATGCGTTACAGGTATTAAATGCCGGAGCCGATTCTTCAATTGTGTTTACCGCCAAGGTATCTGACAAGATTGTTTCGGAATTAGGACAAGAGCCAAAAGTTATCGGCGCTTGTTTCAATAAAGAAAACCAAACCAAGCCATCTACTCCGATCGTTGGAAAAAATGGGGTGTATATTATTAAAGTAAACGGCATTGGCACCAAGAATGCCGACAGCCCAGAAGCTGCTGATGAGAACAGAAAAAAACAGATCAGCGACCTAAGGAGCTTAAGCACCGGTAACTGGATTGAGGCCCTTAAGAAAAACGCTACTATTAAAGACAGCAGGAGCGAATTCTATTAATAGCCCCCTATAAATAAATTATTGCCCCGGTTTGTCCGGGGCTTTTTTATTTACGAAATAAGTAATAAAACACACGTTGATCTTGGCCCACCCCAATTAAACCCGAATTGGATTAACTTTGTACTATGGATGGTGTAATAATAAATAAGGTTGCCGAAAGCGGACTCGCCAGTATTGATCTGGAGTTATATTATCCCAATGAAGAAACCGTGTTGTTTGATATGAAGGATCATTTGTTCATGGGGTTGATACTAAAGGAGAAAGATTTTAGGGAGGCGTTGAAGTTGCTTGACCTAAGCGCCTACGCTTCAAAAAATGTGGCGCTAACCTGTACGGCCGACGCGGTGATCCCCATGTGGGCCTATATGCTTGCGGCAAGTTATTTGGAGCCGGTTGCTCATGCCGTAGTGTTTGGCGATGCAGATTTTTTACACAAAACCTTATTCCTGAAAAATATTGCGGCCATTGATGCAGAGGCCTACCGCGACAAAAGAGTGGTCATTAAAGGTTGCGGAGAAAAACATATTTCCGAATCAGCCTATGTGGCCATCACGAATTTATTGAGGCCGGTGGCAAAAAGTATCATGTATGGCGAACCCTGCAGTACGGTGCCTATCTATAAAAAATCTTAGAACCAGCCTTTTCTTTTAAACATCCACAACATCCAGAAGGGAATGAGCAGCATGATGCCTACTGCCATAAAGAAACCCATATCATTATGTAGCCAGGGAATATTTGAGAAGTTCATTCCAAAAATACCGCCGATCACCGTAGCGGGCGCCAGCAAACAGGTTACGATCGCCATTACTTTCATCACTTCATTCATGCGCAGGTTCACATTATTCAAATAGAGGTCTTGCAGGTTCATGGTGATATCGCGATAGTTTTCCGAAAGATCATTTGCCTGGATGATATGATCATATACATCCTTAAAATATTTCTCGGTTCTTTCTTGTACCAGATCGCTGTCGGTTCTGATAAAACCATTGATCACCTCTCTAACCGGCGCAATGCTTCTTTTTAAAACGATCATTTCCTTTCTTAATAAATTTATTTTAGCCAGGGCCTTGCTGTTGGAGTTGTTCTGGATCTCTTCTTCAATATCCTCGATCCGCTCTCCCAGCTTTTCCATCACCACAAAATAATTATCAACGATCATATCCAGCATAGCATAACACAGATAGTCGGACCCACTTTGTCGGACCTTACTACCGGCAATCTTTAACTTTTCACGAATAGGGTTGAACACATCTTTATCAGCCTCCTCCTGAAAAGACAGCACAAAATTTTTGCCGAGCACAATGCTTATCTGTTCCTGTTCCACACAAAATTGCGCTTCGTTATAGAATAGCATATTGCAAATACAGAACAGAATATTTTCTATTTCATCCATTTTCGGGCGCTGTCCAACACTTTGAATATCTTCCTGAACCAGCGGGTGCACCCCAAAATGATTACATAGCGCTTCTACATCTGCTTTGCGTATACCATCTACATTGATCCAGGTATTATTATTGTTGTTAAGGTATGGATAGCACTCGGTGATATGTTCCAGCTTTCTTTCTTCCACCGTGTTGGCATCATAATCATATACAAAAATATGAATGCCCCCGGCCTCTTCTCTTTTAGGAACGATGGTGGGGTTTACTTTTACAATACTCTGTGTTCTGCTGATGCTGAAAGGAAGAAGTATCTTCTTGAAATAATTTTTATTGGGTCGCATATGATCAATTGATAAAGAAAATTAAGGATTATAAGCGAAACCCCGAAAGAAGAAGGTTGAATTAAAGCAATAAAAAATCCGCCCGGAATACGGGCGGATGATGATTTTATGTTTTGAATTATTTTGCGGGCGCAGGTGGTGGAGGTGGCGGCGGATTATCACTATTCCACTCATCCTTATGCATTTTCCATTTTCCGTTCTCCTGCTTCCAGATCACGATGTATTTTCCTTTATCAAACGACACGTCCTTATCGCCCAACAATTCATACTTACCGATCTCGATCAGCATATCATTACATCCCGATACCTCTTCAGAGGTTGCCTTAATGTTGCGGATACCCATTTTGTAAGCAGCATTAAAGAACCCGGTGATGGCTGCGGGTCCGCACATTCTGGGTGTATTGGGTGGGTTGATACAGGCGTCCGCCGTATAACATCCAATAAATTTTGCAGAATCGCCCGTGGCAAAACAAGCGCCATATACCAGGTTACTGGCGTTAACGGCGGCTTTTGCCGAGTCGAGGTTAAACGTTTCGCCCGCTTCAGCTTTTTCTTTTTTCTCTGATTCGCTATTGCAGGAAACAAAGAACAGGGAGAAGCTTGCCAGGGCTACAATTGAAAACAAGGTTTTTTTCATAATTAGTCCATTTTTTAAGAAAGATAAATTATATATTTCAATTATACAAAAAGGTATTTTATAACTATCGATTTCCTTGACGCTGTCCGCTAAACCTTCTGTTATTATTTCCACCCGCTGCGCCAAAGCTGCGTCCTCTTTTCTGGGGTTGTTTGCCAGGGGCGGCCGTTGGCGCCGACTGAAAAACAGATGGACTTAATGGGAAGGGGTGTCCAGCCACTACCGGAATTTGTTTTCCGATCAATTTTTGAATATCCCGGAGTTCAATTCTTTCTTCTCCATCGCAAAAAGAAATGGCGATACCTGTATTACCGGCTCTACCGGTACGGCCTATACGATGTACATAAGTTTCGGGCACATCGGGTAGCTCGTAATTGATCACGTGCGACAACTCATCAATATCAATTCCCCTAGCTGCAATATCGGTAGCCACCAATACACGCGTTTTACCGGCTTTGAAATTACTGAGTGCCGTTTGTCGGGCGTTCTGCGATTTATTACCATGGATGGCTGCAGCGGTGATATCTGCATGATGCAAAAATTTCACCACTTTATCAGCGCCGTGTTTCGTACGGGTAAATACCAGTGCGGTAACGATGGCGGGATCCCTTAATAAATGTAATAATAGTTGCGGCTTATCTTTCTTATCAACATAATACAAGCTTTGCTCAATAGCATCAACCGTTGAAGAAGCGGGCGTAACCTCCACCTTGGCGGGATTCGTCAATAGCACATTGGCCAGTTTCTGAATTTCCGGAGGCATGGTGGCCGAGAAAAATAAGGTTTGTCTTTTTGCGGGTAATTTAGTGATGATGCGTTTTACATCGTGTATAAAACCCATGTCCAACATTCGGTCTGCTTCATCTAATACAAAAATATTCAGTTGCCTCAGGTCAATGAATCCTTGTGAGATCAGGTCTAATAACCTGCCCGGCGTAGCTACTAAAATATCAACACCCCTGCGTAGGATATTGGTTTGGTTCAATTGCGAAACACCACCAAAGATCACGGTATGTGTAAGCCCGGTGAATTTTCCGTAAGCGGCAAAACTTTCATCGATCTGGATAGCCAGTTCTCGTGTGGGGGTTAGTATCAGCACTTTTATAGCACGTGGTCCGCGTTCCTCTTTTTTATTTTGATACAACAGTTGCAAGATAGGAATAGCAAAAGCAGCTGTTTTTCCGGTTCCGGTTTGGGCGCATCCCAGCAGGTCTCTTTTTTCAAGGATCAGCGGGATGGATTGTGCCTGTATCGGCGTGGGGGTAGTGTATCCTTCTGCGCTCAGTGCTTTTAGCACGGGCTCAATTAGGTCTAATTTTTTAAAGGCCATGTAAATGGATTATTTGTTTTTATAAGGCTGGCAAAGACGTTGCATTTTCTGAATCAGCGGGAAATTAATGTACCACATCGGCTTACAACCTGCCGTATCATTGTAGTGGAGTAGGCTGCAAAGGTAGTCTTTTGTTTTTTAATGCCCATTTTGCCCGGTTTCAGCCGGTTTGCACAAGCAAATGTTTTAGTAGATTCGCATACAAATCATTTTATGTCTACCCTCACCATTACAACCATTCAGACCAATTTACTTTGGGAAGAAAAATCAGCCAACCTGCGTTTGCTGGAAGAAAAGATCGCTGCCATTGAAAATAAGACCGAGATCGTGATCCTGCCCGAAATGTTCACAACGGGGTTTAGTATGAACCCATCAGCATTTGCAGAAACCATGGATGGCGAAACGGTGGAGTGGATGAAAAGGGTTAGTAAAGAAAACGGGATCGTGTTAACGGGCAGTTTGATGATAGAAGAAGAGGGCAAATACTACAACCGCCTGATTTGGATGTTGCCCAATGGTGAATTTGGATATTACAACAAACGACATTTATTTGCTTATGGTGAAGAAGACAAACATTATACCGCGGGAAACAAACGATTGATCGCTTCGGTAAAAGGCTGGAAGATCAATTTGCAGGTTTGTTATGATCTGCGCTTTCCGGTATGGGCACGTCAACAATCAAGCGAAATAGCACCCGAATACGACCTGTTAATTTATGTGGCCAATTGGCCCGAACGCAGGAGTCACGCCTGGAAAACATTATTGTGTGCAAGGGCCATCGAGAACCAGTGTTATGTGGTGGGTGTGAACAGGGTGGGTACCGATGGTAATAATATTTATCATAGCGGAAACAGTTTGGTGATCGATCCCCTAGGACAGGTATTATACCATATGGCAGATGAGGAAGATATCAATACCATTAGTTTATTTAAGGCCAAGCTGGATGAAACAAGGGAGAAATTTCCTTTCTGGAAAGACGCTGATGCGTTTGGGTTACAGTAGTGTTTACTCTTTTACTTTCTTGTTATTACTGATCAGCTGATTAACCACCTCCATTTTCTTATCAACATTATTCAACAGTGCCCGGTAATTGGGTTTGATGATCAGGTCGGGAACAATACCGCGCCCATCCTTTTGAACATGTTGGTACTGTACCAGCCGGAACAAAGGCAACCTAACCCTTAAGCGTGTATTCGGCAGCGTTATATCCGGTATCATGATACCATTGTTGCCATACCACCCACCACCGGTTTCTTCACCAACCAATAGTATTCCGGGTTGTCCTTTCAGGGTGTTGCACATCAGGGCTGCAGCAGAAAAAGTAGACCCGTTTGTCAACACATACACGGCACCACCATAATGATGAGCCGGTTTTGGCGTATACAATTTCCTTTCCCACAAACCATAATGATAATTGCCATCGCTTTTTTTATGGGTCAAGAACATTAGTCCCACATCATTCCAGAAACCATTCTTGATATACCTCGAATAAGGATGCAGAGATTTTACTTTCGCAAAACTACTATCGGCCACCCTGAACGGTGTTCGGGTAATATAGCGGGTTAGCAAGGTCGACAGGTTGATCCTGCCCCCGCCGTTACTGCGCAGATCAATGACCAGGTTTTGCACTCCTGACCGGTCGATTGTTTTGAATGACCGTCTATAAAATTTTCTTAGCCAGCCATTGGTGAAATTGTTTACCGTTAATGTGGCGGTGCTGGTTGCTGTATCAATACTCAGTGAGCGCACGGCCATTAAGCGTTGGCTCCTGCTTTCTTTCTTTTGTTTTACCCGGGCTTTAGGGGGTAATGTTTTTTTACTACTGTCTTTCGGCGCGCTGTACAAGGGCACTTGTGTGAACTGTTCTTTTCCTGCAGCATCGAGGTAACCAATTTTATAATGGCTACTCACACCAAAAATATTTCGGTGGTAATAGGGAAAATTATTACTCAGGCGGATATAGTTCACATTATTGGCATTGCCATCCTTGGTCATGTACCCAAACATTTTTTGAGTCAGTTCGGGATACTGCAATCCATTTACCGAGGTGATCAGGATACCCTTTTTTAATACCGTGTCTTTTCGGTTAAGGTTAGCTGTGAGTACCATCGAGTCGTTCCAGAACTTCATATACAGGGGCAATTGCGGAAACCTTCTGTTGCGCACCCATTTATTATAGGCCCTGCTCATGCCAAAACTGGTGTGGCCGCAACGGATCTTTTCGGTAAGGGGAGCGATCACCCTCCAGCCAAACTGTTGCTCGGTCATGCTGTCGCCGATAGATTGGTAGTATTTATCGAAATACATATCCATACTGTCTTTGCTGCAATACCAGTATAATGAGGGGTGTTTTTTTTCAAGGATATTTCTGAGCAGGGAATAATCTTCCTGTAATTGTTCTTTAGGATATTTTTTGTAGGGTGAATAGTGGGGATGGCTTGTTGCACAGGAATAGCACAACAATACCAGAAAAAAATAAAGAACGAGTTTGATCATTATGGGTGTTTACGGAAATATAACGAAGCGCGATCTTTCGCACCGGACCAGCGATTATTTCATATGGTTCCAGCCCTGCGCCACCAACTCGTGTTTGTTGCCACCGCGGGTAATGAAATTTTTTCCTTCAGCCGCCTCGGTGATATAACCAATAATACTCAGTCCGTTGTTGCTATTGATCTTTTCAAAATCTGTCTGACTTACGGTGAACAACAATTCATAATCTTCACCACCACTCAATGCGCAAGCCGTGGGATCCAGTTCTAATTTATAGGCAAAGGCTTTCGAATCTTCATTCAGGGGAAGTTTATCTTCATAAATAACGCAACCCACACCACTTTGTTTGCAGATATGCAACATTTCACTACTAAGGCCATCGCTGATATCCATCATGCTGCTGGGCATGATCTCGTGTTTGGCGAAATATTCGATCACATCTTTCCTGGCTTCAGGTTTCAGTAGGCGCCCAACAATATAGGACTGGTCTTCGAGGTCGGGTTGCGAACCCGTTTCCTGAAATATCCTTTTCTCTCTTTCTAAAATGGTTAATCCCAAAAACGCACCACCCAGGTCGCCGCTCACACAAACCAGGTCATTTACCTTGGCTCCGCTTCGGGTAACATAACTATCGGGAGCCACTTCTCCAATGGCGGTAATGCTGATCACAAATCCTCTTTGAGAGCTGGTGGTATCGCCACCCACCAGGTCAACCTGGTATTTTTCACAGGCCGCATATACGCCTTCATAAAATTCATCTAAAGCCTCCACGCTGAATTTGCTGCTGATGGCGATGCTAAGCAAGATCTGTGTGGGCGTGGCATTCATGGCATAGATATCGCTGATGTTCACCACTACACTTTTATAACCCAGGTGTTTCAGGGGGGTATACATCAGGTCGAAATGAATGCCCTCTACCAACAGGTCGGTGCTCATCACGGTTTGGCGTCCAAAATGATCTATCACCGCAGCGTCGTCTCCCACACTTAAAATAGTGGAGCTGTTCTTTATTTCATTATTCTTGGTCAGATGGTCGATCAAACCAAATTCTCCTAATGCCGATATTTCTGTACGTTCGTCCATAGTGATTGATAAAAATTTGCATTAACACTGAAACGTTCGGATATATACGAATCGTATTCAGCTATAAAAATTTGCTATACCAGTTGTTTTCTTTCGTGAATGATATCCAGCATTTCTGCATGAATTTTACCGTTGGTTGCGAGGATCTTCGACTGATAAGGAGAGTATTTATTTCCATCAAAATCAGTGACCATTCCTCCTGCTTCTTCCACGATCAAATAACCCGCTGCGCTATCCCAGGCATTGAGGTCGTGTTCGTAAAATCCATCAAAACGTCCGGCAGCTACCCAGCAAAGATCAATGGCTGCGCTGCCAAGTCTGCGCACCGGCACCCCTTTTCTGATAAATCTTTCAAATACTTCCAGCGGTCCGTTCTTGGTGTCGAGGTAATTGTAAGGGAAGCCGGTTACCAAACAGGATTTAATGACCTCGGATTTACTACTCACTGAAATTTTGTGGTTATTCAACGAAGCCCCAAATCCCTTTTGAGCAAAGAACATTTCCTGCATGATGGGATTATATACAGCGCCGAGGATCATTTCCCCGGCTTTTTCAAGCCCGATGCTTACACAGCAAATGGGAATACCGTTGGCAAAATTCACAGTACCATCAATAGGATCGATGATCCATTTGTATTCACTATCCATGATATGCTCGCCCGATTCTTCGCTAAGGATAAAATGTCCGGGATAATCACGCTTAATAATATTGATGATCGCTTTTTCAGCAGCATGGTCAGCTTCGGTTACCAGGTTATTGATGCCTTCTTTATTGGAGACCTTAAATTCTCCGTTAAAAAAACGTGTTATTTCCATAGCGCCGGCCTCTACTGCATTGAGTAAGGTGGTTTTTAACATGTTGCAAAGATACAAAGCCTTCTTTACTATATTTGAATATGCGTTTGTCGGTTATTATCGTAAACTATAATGTTAAGTATTTTCTGGAGCAATGTCTTTGCTCGGTACAAAAAGCCTGTACCGGAATAAATGCAGAGGTCTGGGTGGTTGACAATGCCTCTACCGATGGCAGCGAAGCTTATTTTAAAGACCGGTTTCCTGCTGTTCAATTTATCTGGAACAAAGAAAACCAGGGGTTTGCCAAGGCCAATAACCTTGCACTGGCAAAGGCAACAGGCGATTTTATTTTGTTTTTAAACCCCGACACACTGTTACCGGAAGATTGTTTTAAAAAATGTATAGGATTTCTGGATAGCAAAAATTGTAATGGCGCCCTGGGCATCAGGATGGTTGACGGGGCGGGAAATTTTTTAAAGGAAAGCAAAAGAGGTTATCCGAAACCAATGACCGCATTTTATAAGCTTAGCGGACTAGCCACCCTGTTTCCCCGGTCAGGGGTTTTTGCAAAATATTATCTGGGCAATTTATCAGAAAAAGAAAATCATGAAGTTGATGTACTGGCCGGTGCTTTTATGATGGTTCCACGAAAGATACTTGAGCAAACCGGAGGCTTTGATGAACGATTCTTTATGTATGGAGAAGATGTGGACCTGAGTTACCGGATACAACAAGCGGGCTATAAAAATTATTATTTTTCCGAAAGCATCATCCTGCATTTTAAGGGAGAGAGCAGTAACAAGGATAATCTGAAGCAGCTTATGGTATTTTATAATGCCATGTTGTTATTTGTAAAAAAATATCAACACGGAATAGGTGACAAGTTGTTTGGACTATTCTTACAGGTAGCTATTTATCTGCGAATAATCGTAGCCGTTATTTTATTGCCTTTCCAATTTTTAAACAAGAAGAAAGGTCATAATGAACCATTATTACTGATCGGAACTGAAACAGAAACCGCTGCGTTGCTTTCGCGATTGCCCGCTAACAATAAAAAGCTACCGGTACAAGCGAATATGCATCAGCTGGTGGACCAGCTCAAAAAATATCCAAAAGCTGAAATTGTTTTTTGTGAGGGCGGGCTTAGTTTCAGAGAGATCATTAACAGTATACAAGCTATTCCAAAGGGGGCCCGTTTCAGGTTTCATGCCGAGGGCACTGGTTCGGTTGTGGGCAGTGAAAGCAAGGACCAGCAAGGGGTTCATTGGGTATTATCCTCTGCTAAATAAGGCTATTGACGAGCTCATCAACTGCGGTTTTATACAACTCGTTATTTGTTTCAAAAGGAAGAAAGGGAAATGAAGCAGCCAACCTCAGGGCTTCGGGTAAATTAAAATCTTCCTGCGTACAACTATAAAATATTTTTTTTTCTTTTAGATTATCGGCCAGGTATTCCTGTTCTGTTTGTGCGGGTGTGGGTATCAGTATTGCCTTTTGTTGCAACAGAACCAAGTCCATCACCGTACTATAACCAGACCTGCAGATCACTAATTCAGCCGCGAGTAGCGCTTCATTTAATTCAGCAGCGTTCAAATGATTTTCTATTTCAACATTCGGATTAAAACCAAGTATCGTTTCTTTATTTCCGGGCAGGCCCCTGATCAATAATACCGGATCGGAATAATTTTTTAATTGGGTCTTTATTATTTCTTCCAGTATTGTTCTTTGCGGTTCGGGACCCGAGAGCAATACCGCCAGCGCATATTTTTTGTGCTGATCGCTTTTTTGGAAACGGCTTAACGGGCCAATATACCGAACAGGAATACGAGGAGTTTTATCAGGATGTGATAATGCGCCTGCAAGATTTAGTTCACCGGCCATATCGGGTACCCAGCACTGATCAAATTTATTGATGAAATGATAATGTAATTTTTGTGCCAACCGGGCGGTGATCCGGTTATTGGTTTTTATAAAGAGCTGGTGTGTGATGTATATGCAGGGAATGCTGCGATGATATAAACCCGGTCGGTTATCCGAAATCACGGCATCTAATTCGTATTTCCTGATCATTGCTTTCAGCCAGCGCCGTTCATGATAAATGGTTGCAATGATTTTTGGCAGCTGACTAATAATATGAAAACTAAAGCCAGCCCTGTTGCGACTTAAGCTGATACGGAAACCCCTAAGCTCAAGAAATTGCATTTCAGGAAAAGAAGACTGAAGCAGTACTTTTATTGGGCCTTCGGCTGCAATGAAGACTTCGCAATCAAGTGATTGTAAGTGCTGTATAATTGGAATACAGCGGGTGGCATGGCCCAAACCCCAGTCTAGCGGCGCCACCAGTATCCGGCTTTTGGCTCCCGGCATGTTAAATTTTCGCTGATTCATCAAAGCATCACAATAATTATCTGTGAAAATAGTTTAAATTGCTAATCTTATATATGCAAAAACTCGTAAAAATAACCCTGTTCCTAACCCTTCTGGTAAGCGTAATGGCTACCGGATGTTCTACATCAAAAAAAGGTGGCCATTGTGGCTGCCCGGCTAAAACAGGATTTATTGGGTATTAAGGGTATACAAAAAGAAACAAAATACGATGAATCATCCTAACCGGGATTTATTGCTGTTGTTCAATCAAGAACTGATGTCTCCTCGGGCAATTCAACACGAGGTAGATCAACTGCATGATTTATTGTATTCGGTAGAGGCGGTAGACAATCTGCTTCCGGTATATGAAGGTTTCGATCTGAATAAAAGAAAGATCATCCACAAACCCTCATTGCTTCGGCCCCTGATCAGTGAGTCTGATACAAAGCCGTTTGTATTTTTAAATTGTGTGAACTAAGCGATCAGCTAAGTTTTTGCAAGGCAGTTTTTAACATCCCGATCATTTCATCGATCTCTTCAATTTTACAGGTACCTACGCTTAACCGGTACCAGGCACTATTTCTTTCTGCGCCAAATGCATAAAAAGGAACGATGGCCAATTTCGCTTCGTCGAGAATATAGGCAGTAACATCAGCTTGATTTTCCAGAACTTTTCCTGCTGCTGTTTTTTTACCAGCATAATCTATTTTAATGGTAAGATAGATTGCAGCTTGCGGTGCGATCACATCTACCGAAAAACCCTCAGCTTTTAACTGGCTAAACCCTGCAGCAATTTTCTGTAGCCGGTCATTTACCCCGGCTTTAAAACTGATAAAATATTTATTTACAGAATCGGTTTGTAACAAATATGCGGCCACCGCTTTTTGTTCGGCCATGGGGGCCCAGGCACCAACATGACTATTGATAGAACGCATTTTTGCCAATACCTCTGAGGGGCCCAATGCCCATCCAACCCTAACGCCTGTGGCGGCGAAAGCTTTACTGATGCCATCGATGAAGATGGTATAGGGCCTCATTTCGGGACGCAATGAAACCGGGTTGATATGTACCGTATCGCCAAAACAAAGTGTGCAGTAGATCTGATCGTACATCAGGTATAATTTCTTTTCATCTGCTGCGCGGGTATTGTTCTCGGCTATGATCAGGTCGCAGATGGCTTCTAACTCCTGTTGTCCAAAACTTGTTCCGGTTGGGTTCAGTGGTGAACACAAAGAAACTAAAGCAGCGCCCTTGATATGGGGTGCGAGCTGACTGGCCGACAGCATGAAATTATTTTCTGCTTTTGTTTCAATGATCACATGTTCTCCTTCGGTAAAATGAACATAGTGATTATTGTTCCAGCTGGGTACCGGATAAATTACTTTATCGCCTTTATCCACAATGGCCCGGTATAAAGAATAGATCAGGGGTCTTCCGCCGGCCGCGATGAGAATTTCGTTTACGTTATAGTTTAATTGCTGGGTGGAAGCGATAAAAGAAGAAACAGATTCTCTTAATTCAAGAATACCTTCTGCAGGCGGATAGGTGGTGCAACGATTTTTATAAGCCTGTATGATCTCAGTTTCCAAGTCGCCGGGAATGGGAAATATTGACGCATCAAAATCACCGATGGTATAATTATAAATTTTTTCTCCCTGTTTTATTTTTTCTTTGATGGTAGCGCCCAGTCGTACAATTTCGGACCCCTGCAGGGTTTCTGCCAGCTTGCTCAGTTTTACTTTACTCATATCAGGAAATTATGCGTAAAAGTAAAATTTATGAGGGGGATGACAAAGAATAAAAAATGAAGTTCCGGTTAACTCTTTTCAAAACTGAGGATCACCGAATTGATACAATATCTTAATCCTGTTGGCGGCGGTCCGTCTTCAAACACATGGCCAAGATGCGCATGGCAATTACCACAACATACTTCGGTCCTTTTCATACCATGGCTATTGTCGGGGAAAAACAAAAGACTTTCCTGGTTGATGGGTTCAAAAAAACTGGGCCAGCCACAGCTACTATCAAATTTTCCATTGCTGTTAAATAGCGGGCTGCCGCAAGCGGCGCAAAGGTAGGTGCCGGTTTCATGGTGATTCCAGTAGGTGCCGCTGAATGCCATTTCGGTTCCTTTTTCACGGGCAATATGGTAAACCTGTGGCGTTAATAAACGCTTCCAGGCTTCGTTGCTGGTGGAATGATCAAGTTTGATAGGGTCTGTTTTTGGGTCCTGGTCCATATTTATGCTGCTTGTATTATTCAAATAACAAATTTAAGCGCGGAAGGTTTTCCCCACCGCGGTCAGTAAATTAGATGATTTTGAACAGATTGTTGGGTGGGTTAGTGAATATTTAACAAGCATAAGTTAACTTTGCCATTCTTCTCAACACAAGCGCAATTGGTATGTTTAATTTAATTTTATTCGGCCCTCCTGGTAGTGGAAAAGGTACTCAAAGTGAAAAACTGATCGCAAGTTATGGACTGATACACCTCAGTACCGGCGACTTGCTTCGTAATGAGATTGCCCGTCAAACACCATTAGGACTAGAAGCAAAAAATTTCATGGACAAAGGTCGGTTAGTACCCGATGAAGTAGTGATCGGCATGATCTCTTCTGCGCTGGATGCCAATCCAAAATCAAAAGGATTTTTATTTGATGGATTTCCCCGCACAGCCGCCCAGGCTGAAGCCTTAGATAAATTACTTACCCTGAAGCAAACCTCTATCACCGTAATGCTTGCCCTGGAAGTAGGAGAAGAAGAACTGGTACAACGTTTATTAAAACGCGGTAAAACCAGTGGCAGAAGCGACGACACCAACGAGGCCATCATTCGTGAGCGCATCGTTGAATACCATAATAAAACTGCCGCCGTGGCCGACTACTACCTAAAATTCAATAAGGTGGTGATGGTAAAAGGGGAAGGAAGTGTTGACGAGATCTTCGCAGGACTTTGTAAGGAGATTGATCCAAGAGTTTAGTTGTTTAGAAGTTTAGGTGTTTAGTCGTTGGGGTCCCTACAAATTTGAACGTCATGCTGAGGCACGAAGCATCCCATCCGCATAAGTCAATCACACTTCCTGGCTAACCTCAATAGATAAGAGATTTAGTTGTTTAGAAGTTTTGGCGTTAAAAATACTTGCAGCGTTTCCATTAACTTTATATTGCAGCAAACTAAACGTATCCCGAAAGCTTTCGGGACAAGCTCCAACAATAATGAAACTTTCAAACTACATCTCCGGGAGTTGGGTCAATGGTGACGGTGACGGACAAACGCTTTATAATGCCGTTACCGGAGTGCCGGTGGCAACTGCCAGTACACGCGGACTGGATTTTAAACAGATCCTGGAATATGGGCGCACAGTGGGTAACCCGGCTTTGCGCAAGATGACCTTTCACGAACGCGGCAATATGCTGAAGGCCCTTGCCCTGCATTTGCGCGATCACCTCGATAAATTTTATGCCATCAGTTATCAAACCGGGGCTACCCGCGCCGATAGCTGGGTAGATATTGAAGGTGGCATCGGTAATTTATTTGCCAATGCTTCGCTTCGCCGAAAATTTCCCAACACCGTTTTTTGTGTGGATGGTGAAAGCCATAACCTCAGCAAGGAAAATAGTTTTATGGGTACGCATATCCTTACTCCCAAAGAAGGGGTGGCGGTACATATCAATGCATTTAATTTTCCGGTATGGGGTATGCTCGAAAAAATTGCTGTGAACCTATTGGCCGGAATGCCCGCCATTGTTAAGCCGGCAACCGTAACCAGTTATCTTACCGAAGCCGTGGTGAAAGAAATTATCGCCAGCGGTATATTGCCGGAAGGAGCATTACAATTAATATGCGGCAGCGCGGGCGACCTGTTGGATCATGTTTGTTCGCAGGATGTGGTAACCTTTACCGGTTCTGCTGAAACGGGATTGATGTTGAAATCGAATCCCAATATTTTACGAGAGAATGTTCCGTTCAATATGGAAGCCGATTCGCTCAATTGTATCGTGCTGGGCGAAGCCGTTGCGCCGGGCGATAAGGAATGGGATATTTTTATCAAGGAAGTAAGAAGAGAGATGACCCTGAAAGCAGGACAACGTTGTACCGGCATCAGAAGAATATTTGTTCCCGAAAATAAAATGGAAGACCTGTGGAAGACCATTGCCGCATCACTTTCGCAAACTAGTATCGGAAATCCATTGAATGAAAAAGTGAGGATGGGTTCGCTGGCCGGAAAAACACAGCTCAATGAGGTAAGGGCACAGGTGCAGAAACTGATGGCCAGCTCGCAGATCATTTATGGATCATTGGATAGTGTGGAATTAGTAGATGCCAATGCCGAGCAGGGCGCATTTATTTCTCCTATATTATTAATGAACGATAAACCATTGGTATCAAAAGAACCACACGAGATCGAAGCTTTTGGTCCGGTGAGCACGTTGATGCCGTATAAAGATATTGATGAAGCCATTGTATTAAGTAAACTCGGAAAGGGAAGCTTGGTTTCAACGATCGTTAGCGCCGATCATGATGAAGCCAGGCAATATGTAATTGGCGCCGCATCGCATCATGGAAGAATATTGGTATTGAATAATGAATGCGCAAAAGAAAGTACCGGACATGGTTCACCGCTTCCGTTACTGGTACATGGCGGTCCGGGCCGCGCAGGTGGCGGAGAAGAAATGGGTGGCATCAGGGGCGTAAAACATTATCTGCAACGCACGGCCATACAGGGTTCGCCCGATACCATTACTGCTATAACACAGGTATATCAACAATATGCAACAGGAAAAGCTCCGGGCAAACATCCCTTTAAAAAATATTATGATGAGCTGCAGATCGGAGATCAGCTGATCACAGAAAAAAGAACGATCAGCGCGGAAGATATTGACCGCTTTGCTGATCTGAGTGGGGATCATTTTTATGCGCATATCAAGAGCACCGATTTTTCCGGAACCATGTTTGAGCAGCAAGTGGCCCATGGATATTTGATCATGAGCATTGCTGCAGGGTTATTTGTAGATGGTTATGAAAAGAATCCGGTATTGCTGAATTATGGAATCGACGAGTTGAGGTTTACCAAGCCGGTATATCCCGGCGCCGAGATCCATATTCGTTTTACCTGTAAAGAAAAATTACTGAACGATAAGCGCGTGATTGAAAAGCCCGAAGATTTTAAGCGGGGAGATGATATTGATAAGGGCATTGTAAAATGGCTGGTAGAGATGATCGACGAATCCAATGAGATCACCGGCGTGGCAACCATACTCACCATGGTGGCCAAGCGATAGCATCAACATAAATCCTAGAGGAATTCAGCGCCGGTTCAATAACTTTGATACCGATAAGGTTCAGGCGGTTCATTAATTAATTGAATAGTTATGGAAGCATATGTAAAAAGCCATGTTGAACACGGCATCAATACGATCGAATTTTTTCATCCTCAAAGCAATTCGTTGCCTGCAAAGATTCTGGAAGCGCTGGCCAAGGAAATTCATTTTGCAGCAACCGATGAGGATACCCGTGTAATTGTATTAAAAAGCCTGGGTGAAAAAACATTTTGTTCCGGCGCCAGCTTCGATGAATTGGTGGCCATCAAGTCCAAGGAAGAAGGACTACGTTTTTTTACCGGTTTTGCCCATGTGATCAACGCCATGCGTAAATGCCCCAAATTCATCATTGGCCGCATTCAGGGAAAATGTGTGGGTGGTGGAGTTGGTCTTGCTGCTTCGGTTGATTATGCCATTGCTTTTCAGCATGCAGATATAAAACTTAGCGAGTTGGCGGTGGGGATTGGTCCATTTGTGGTAGGCCCTGCAGTAGAAAGAAAAATTGGCACCGCTGCGTTCAGTGCTTTATCGATCGATGCTACCAATTGGAGAAGTACCGATTGGGCAAAACGCAAGGGGCTCTATTCAGAGATACACGAAACCGTAGAAAATATGGATGAGGCGGTGGATCGGTTAGCCGGAAAACTTGCTAAATCAAACCCCGAAGCTATGGCCGCGATGAAGAAAATATTCTGGAAGGGCACCGAGCACTGGGATGAGTTATTAAAAGAGCGTGCCGCCATCAGCGGGACCCTGGTATTGAGCGATTTTACCCGGTCGGCAATTGAAAAGTTTAAGGCGGGGACGAAATAAGCCCCGATAATGGCAGGTTCACGAATCTTTCTAATTCAGTCAAAATATTCCAAATTTTAGCCCGAAACGCCCTGTTTACTGTGTTTATTTTTACAATATACAGAACTTCCCCACTTAAAATCATCTAAAAAAGGCTATTCAGTCTCTTTGCTGAGCGAAGAAAATCGTTATTTCTAACTTACATGCCGATTTTTCAGAATTATCGACTTATATGATTACCTGATATATAAGCAACAATCTGAGAATGAATTATAGAGCCGAGGTGTGTGTATATATCATTCCCTTATTTTAGCCTATTCTTCGATATAGATAAATGATAAAAATTAACTAATTTCAACCCAAAAATCAATTTAATGGCAATAATTGATGTACTAAAGTATGCCGGGCCTAATAATGTACTCGTTTGGAAATGGAGGTCGGCTAATAATGCTTCACGGGAAGAAGAGTTGCGATTGGGTACTCAATTGGTAGTAAATCAATCGCAGGAAGCGTGTTTTATTAAAGGTGGGCAGTTGCTTGATGTTTTTCCTCCTGGTACACATACTTTATCTACTAAGAACCTTCCTCTAATTTCAAGCATCATTGGGCTTGCATTCGGGGGGGATAGTCCGTTCAAAGCGGAGGTATATTTTGTAAATAAGTCAGTTTCAATGGACACAAAGTTCGGTCTTATACCCTTTAATATGATCGAACCCAATTTCAAAGCTCCTGTACCAATTACATCGAGGGGTAGCTTTGCACTAACAGTTACTGATGCAAAATTATTTTTAAATAAGATTGTTGGTACTGTTTCTAATTTTGAAAGCCAAACTTTAGCCCAATATTTTCGAGGTACTCTTACAGAATGTGTCAAAAATGCTATTACAAAAATTGCTCGTGAGCAGGCAATTTCACCTTTTGAATTAGAATCAATTTCCTATGAAGTATCAAGTGTGGTAAAACCACTTATAACTCCAATTATAGCCGAATATGGTCTTGATATTAAATTATTTAACATAGAAGGCATATCGGTTATTTATGATGAACCACGAGTCAAAAAGCTATTGGATGACTATCAAAAAATGATGTCTGAAGATGCTGAAGAACGAATGAGATTAAAAAGACGGAAAGAAAACCTGGATGTTTATAAAGTGGAAAGGAGTTTTGACACCTCTGAAAAAATGGCTGAAAATATGGGAGGAGGCGTTGGTGGAAGTAACCTCGTAGGCACAATGATAGGTATGAGTATGGTTCCGCCAATAGCCAATACGATGGGAAATATTATGGGCAATAGTATGCAACCAATAAACAATAGCCAGATCAATTCTAATAATAATCAACAAAGTGCTGTTCCTCAAGTATCTTATGATGTAATAATTGATGCAATAAAGAAACTCGGTGAACTGAAAGCCGCTGGCATCCTTACTGAAGAGGAGTTTAATAGCAAAAAGCAGGAGTTATTAAATAAAATATAAATATATGGGCTACTTATTCTCACAAGCTGCCGATTACGAGTATTACCAACCCGATTATGGTTATGCAATACTAAGACTGTTTATAGGTATAATACTTGATGTTATCATCATTATTTTTATTTACAACAATACCAAAAAAAGAGGAATACCCCAATCATGGGCATTTTAAGGTTATTGGGTGTTATCGGTTGGGTCATTTATCTTATAGCCAGAAAACCAAAAATAGATATTAAAAATATTCAAAACACTTCAATATCCTACAATACAAGTATCAATAACGAAAAAATTGCGGAAACGACTAAGCTCATTATTCCTGAAACTTGTCCAAATTGTCATAATCCTAATACAAGGCACACCCGTTTGTGTGAGTGGCGTGGATCTCAAATAATCTAAATGTATGTCAAATAAAGTCGTTGAAATTATGCATCAAAAAGAAAAAGCAGGTGTACCCAGCTTAATAGATCATAATAAATTTTCACTAAAACTGATTTTGGAGCTTGTCGCAGCTTTTTCAATTGTTTTCAGTATCATCTGGGAAATCAAGGTTGAATCACATAGGGATGAGTGGGATAAAAAAGTGGAAACACTACACACACTCCAAGCCAGAGATAGATCTCCTATGAGGTATATTAATGCTCAACTTCAGGGGATGAAAAATGGCGATTCAGTTCTAAATATGATTCTTTCTGATACTATTTTGTTAATGAACGTAAAAAATCAGCTCACAACCTTTGAAGATATTGGGATTGGATATAATATTGGAATATATGATAAAGAGGTGATAAGCAAGTTTATGGGAACAAGCTTCATAAACTTCCATGAAAAAATTACGACTTACATTAACTACGTAAGAAGTAAAAGCAACAATCCAAAATTATATATTGAATATGAGAAATGTGCTGAATCTTTAATGTTATCTGTAAAAAATTTTGAGCATGAAAAATAGCATACTAATTGTAGGTTTTGCACTGGTTATTATAAATACAATTGCGGGCTTAATTGTTAGTGGTTATCAGCCATTTAATATGATTGTGGCTGACATTAGCCTATTAATTTCAGTTGGCATGATGTATGGATCAACTCGTAGTAGTATGCCTGATGGTTACAAAATAGGGTTGTCATTTTTGTTCATTATTACGGGGTTATTGCGTTTTATATGCGCCATTTTGTCCGCTCAAGAGATAAAAAATAATGTTGCAATATTGTTTTTTGCTGTTTTGATAGCTATTGAAGCAGTTTGTGTGTTTATAGGCATCCAAATGAAAAATAAATAATAAAATGAATTGTCCAGAATGTAAGAACCCGATTTCTGATAATGCTACCAGATGCGAGTGGTGTGGTGTAAGTATTTCTTCATCAATAACTGATGTTGGAACTCAAAATAATAATACTGGAACGGTGAAAATTAATACAAGCTTTTTACCATTAGCTCTTGCTTGGAATTTGTGTTCACCCGTGATAGAAATTAATGGTGAAAAAAATCGTACCAGTTGGGGTGAAACACAACATAATTTACCTTTAGGAAAATATAAAGTCACAATTTACATCCCATATTTAACTTTTAGAAGATGTGGTGAGAATTCTGTGGAGTTTGAGTTAAAGGACGGTCAGCTAATTCACATCAACTACAAAGCCCCCCTTACTGTCTTGTCATCAGGAAAAATTTCTACCCAATGAACACCTATAATTATTTCATATGAATTGCCCCAATTGTAAAAATCCAATACAAGATAACGCAACCTCTTGTGAATGGTGTGGTTTCTTAATACTTAATGTGTCTTTCCCAAGCCAAGTTGCTGATACTTCTAAATTTATTAAAGCATACTGTTTAAAAACGGGAAAGAAAAATATGCCTTTATATAATGCTATTATTTCTAAAACAAAAAACGGAGGGTATATTGCTAATGGTGATGATGGAGCTGGAAATCCAATGGCTGCTATGTTGAATGAAAATACGGCTCTAAAAGCTATCGAAGATGGAGTAGCTAAAATGCATAACAATTAACCTCTTCAATTAGTTATTATTGCATTCACCAAACAGGTTTAATTTTATATAAACTGTATTTATATGAATTGTCCCAACTGTAAGAATCCAATATAAGATAATGCAAATACATGTGAATGGTGCGGAGCTTCAATATCCCAACAGATAACCACTAATGTAAAGCCTGCATTTACAAATGATTTTCTAATTGCCAACAAATCAAACCCTGGAATTATTGAGTTGCCAAGTGGATTGCAATATCAAGTTACCAAAGAAGGATCAGGCTCAAAGCCTAATGTTTTTAGTAAAGTTACTTGCAACTATACTGGTCATCTAACGACTGGTCAAATATTCGACCAATCTAAGAAGCCAATTAGTTTTCCGCTTAATCAAGTTATAGCTCGTTGGCAAGAGGGTTTACAATTAATGAGTGTGGGCAGCATCTACCGCTTTTTTATCCATCCGCAGTTAGGTTACGGTAACAGACAGGTTGGTAACTTCATCAAGCCTGGCAGCACTCTTATTTTTGAAGTTGAGCTTTTAAGTTTTTATTAACAAGCATTATTTTTAGCCTTTCCATATTTTTGACGAAAGAGAAAGATTATGCCAAAAGTAACTTCAATTAAAGAAAGTCATAAAAAGGTTAGGCAAAAAATGGAAGAAGTGGATTGTACATACACTTTCGTTGCGAGTGAATTACAAATTAATACCCTTTCTGTATGTCGTCAAAAAAATGCTATTCCCAGGGGGTTTAGTGGTCGTTCCCGTAAGCAGGGTACTTCTAACCGATAATTTGAACCAAATTTTTAAGCTAATCCCTTGCCTGGAGAGCGTTTCAGATGGTGATAAAAAAGAGAAAGCCAGCAAAATTGCTGACTTATCTCTTTCAGTAGCGAGAAGCCGATCCGGTTATTATTATTTACCGGTATCAGTGCAGGGTCTTGTTTAAAATTAAACCTGAGTAGTAGTTGAATAGATCTCGCATTGTCTTTATGCGTAAACGCTTCAATCGTTTTTAATTTCATCAGATCAAAGGCAAACTCAAGGATCTTCTCCATCGCTTCACCCATAAAGCCCTGGCCCTGATATTCGGGAGGCATGGTGTAGCCTATTTCGGCCTTATCTTTTTCTTTCGAAATATTCCACAGACAAATGGTGCCCATGAATTTGTTCTTGTCTTTCAGGGTAATTGTCCATAAAATTGTTTTGTTGATCGCAACCTCTCTATGTATTCTGTTGATAAAGGCCTGTGTTTCCTCAATAGAACCCTGCCTGAAATCATCCAGATATGTATTTACGGTTTCATCGTTGCGATGGGTAAACACATCCTGGTCGTCGGATAATTCCAGTTGTCTTAATACTAACCTGTCGGTGGTTATGATTGGGAAGGGAGTGAAATTGAAATCAACCATGGGTTATTGTTTTTCAATAAAGAACATGCTTTACTATTGGTAAGGAGCCTAAGCGGCAGCGAACGGCCTCACAAGGGAGGTTGATGAGATGCAAGTAGCTGCCAACCAATTATACCACTCCTTCTTTTTATAAATCTTAATTAGATAAAAAAATCGTTTTGCCCGGCAAAACCGAATAAGTTTTACCGGCTTTTTTAAAGAAGACAGTTAATGCACTTGGATTGTTCACCATATTTTTTTCAACAGAAAACTTCAGGTTTCGGAATGCATTGATATAATCCACCAGGTCTATCAGGGTGGTATATTGGATCGCTGAATTATTTGCCAACAATTTGAAGAATTTTTCTGTTTCGTCCCAATGGTTTTGATTGTTTCCCATTTCCCAGCTATGTCCCCAAATATCTAATAGCACCAAATCTTTGGTATTGATAAAATCATTGATCAGCTGGTAATACCGGTCTAATTCTTTTTTATCGTTTTCCGGATCATTGGGTTTCCAGTAGGCTTTGGCAAATTGATGTACCGTGGGGTGCCATTGCAGAAAATTCTCGGGGATCTTAAATCCATAACTGTCATCTACCGTTCTTGCATATTCTATACCCAAACCTTTGATGGCATCAATAACGAATTCATTATTATTTCCAAATGGATATGCCATGCCCCTAACCGGATATCCCATTAATCTTTCCAATTCTTTTCTGTCTTCGACAACCTCATACACAATATCAATTTTTGATAATGTGGTTAGGTTGGGATGATTGGCAGAATGAACAGAAACCTCGTGTCCGGAATACAATTGTTTGATCTCGGCTCTGTTTACATAACCACTAGTGCCCAATTTGTTTGAATTGAGATGAAAGGTTCCGATCAACCCATATTTGTTCATGAGTTTTACCAATTGCCGATCCTCTGTTCTTCCGTCATCATAGCTTAGAATTAATGCTTTTGTTTTCCCTTGCGGGAAAAGCATTTCAATGGGGTCGCCGGTTTTGGCAATTGTGGTATCTGTTTGTGCTACAGTAAAGTTTATGGAAAGAAAAAATACAAGGGCGGTTGTAATTGTTTTCATTTTTAATATTCGTTTAATTAGCTTGTCTTTATCCGGCCGCTTTGATAATACCATAAGAAGACCTGTGTAATTGGGATCTCCCAAAAACAGTAACAAACGCTCTTCTACGACGGGGTCTCAGCTAGCACACAGGCTCGGTGATGAAGACCCCGTCGGGACGAAAGAATAAATATAAGGGCCGCAATAATTATTTTCATTTCTGATATTTGTTTGGAGAACAGATGCGACTATCTTAAAGACATTATTTCAATTTTCATGTATGGATAGTAAGGCAGGGTAGAAAGTTTTTGATCTGCATCCGACTTATCGTTTGCCAATAAAACCAAGAAAATTCCAGCGGTATCAGCCTTTATATAAGAAGCCAGTAGCGTTCCATTCTCTTCCCATTCTTTTATGATCTCTTGTTCTTTGGGCAATAATTTCATTCTTGTTTCATTGTCAATTTCTTGTAAAAGAATATCGATCATAAATTTATTCATTGTCTTTTTTGTTTAATGGATGATT
>Ga0194055_10000843_pt1 | contig 24842 bp, 28 predicted proteins | sample SepL449m_MetaG_FD_155482 | JGI IMG/M metagenome (GOLD analysis project Ga0194055, IMG submission 155482) | Anoxic zone freshwater microbial communities from boreal shield lake in IISD Experimental Lakes Area, Ontario, Canada - Sep2016-L442-9m | ecosystem: Environmental > Aquatic > Freshwater >... | reverse complement strand
ACTTCCATCCAGGCGAGCCTGGATGCGCTGGAATCAGAGCAGATCTCCTATCTGCACATCGACAACCTGCCGATCGGCCCTACCCTCCCGGCCCCACCCACCAACGGCGCTCGGCCCCCCGGCAAGGAATTTCACTCCGAAGCGGTGCTGCTGCAACTCCAGCTGGCGGCTGGCCTGCAGCCCTTCGGCTATCACGAGGAGAAAGGCGGGGCCCTTGTTCACGAGATCTCTCCCGTTCCGAATCGGGCTAGTGAATTGTCAAGCTCAGGCTCGGTCGCATTGGGTTTGCACTGCGACATGGGGATCCTGAAAGCCGACTTCCGGCCTCAATTCCTATCCCTGATTGGCCTCTGCAATGAAGCCGCCACCCCAACGCTGATCGCCGATCTTGCCGAAGCGCTCGCGGCCCTTGGTGATGGGGCCTTGGTGGAGGTGCTCCTGCAGCCCCGGTTTAGGATTGAGAGCCCGGCCAGCTTGCTCTGGCATGGTGGCAAGACCCTGCGGAGTGAACCGAGGCCGCTCGTGACGAACCAAGCTGGGTTCGAGATTGCCGGCAACTTGCAAACCGTGGTGCCAATCGATCCCGTCGCCCAACACGCTCTGGAAGCGTTGAAAACGGCTGTGGAGGCTGTAGTACGGCCGATCGTCATCAACGCTGGGCAAGCCTTGCTTTTCAATAACGGACGGATGCTTCACGGCAGGCCCGCGATTCAGCGCGGTCGGCGTTGGCTCCAGCGGATCTATAGCCGCCGCACCTTGCAGCCTCTGCAGGAGGCGACCGCCAGCCCAGGCGCAATCATTTTCTCGATCGCGGAGATAATCCTCCAGTAGACAGTAGGCAGTAGGCAGTAGGCAGTAGGCAGTAGGCGGCTAATCCTCTTACGGTTTATCGATTGGATCACAACGTTGACCAAGGCCTCCGCTTCGGTGGGGGCTTTTTCGTTGGCGATTGGATGCGTTTCCAGGTTGCCTCTGGCTGATCCATCCCTTCGCTGACGCCATGCGGCCCCGAGCTGTGGTCCTAGGGCCACGGGGCTGGAGCCGGCACTCGTACAGATGCACTGTCGCAAAGAATCCCACCTCCCCTGCCCTGTGGTTGCCAGCGACAAGCTCTTTTTCTGGCTCTTCTAGGAACGCAGCGTACGTCTCCAGCCCTTGGTGGCCTCGGTTATCGACGACATGGTATGAAGCGACATCGAATACTGAGCCAGTTGCGGATGTCGGCTGACAGCTTTGCCGCGCCAGGGTCTTGGTCGTGCGATGCGGGCCTGTGAGCTGGCCGAGACCTTGGAGTACTAGCGCTCTTTGAGCAGGAATTCGGCATCGCCATGCACTTGTTTCTGCTCACCTGTCGCCGTGTGTCCCCTGACTACGGCCCGCAGAAGCTGCCGCATGGGAAGCAAAACGGAGCCTGTTGAAGGGTCTCAGGCGGAGGCCCATGCCGCCCCTGAGGACCGGCGACGCCGTCCTAGCGGTTCAATCCAATCGTTCAAAAGCTGGCGATGACGCAGTCTCTGCGCTGAAACCCTGCACCCCAGCTGGATCTGCCCCTGATCGAGTAGGCGACCCAGGCGCTGCATCGCCGCCTGTTCGGCTCTGGAGAAGCGACCTTGCTGGCTAAGCAGCCAGTCGATCTCGGCCTGGGTGATCACCCCGGAGCTGAGGCTCTCGAGGAACAGCTCGCCAGCGGTCATCGCCGTGTAACGAAGTCGTTACATCCTGACAGTTCAACGGAGCTGCCGTGAGCCCTCCGTCCCTAATCCGTCGCTTGGACGGCCTGCTGTGACTGGGCCGACCTGAGCGCGCCCGGCGCTTCACGTTCCTTAACGATGCTTGCCATGATTTCGGAAAAGCCCACTCCCCCATGTCCACGACCACCCTGCTTGAGTTGTTCGGCGGCTTCGCGGCCGCCTGCTTTGCCCTCTGATTCGTCGCCGTGGGCATGCCTTCCACCAGGTCGGCACCTCCGGCCGTGCTCACGATGGTGGCTCCCGCGGTGAAGGCCTATCTGCAGCGCCCCGGACGCCTGGCGTCGTTCGGCCTGCTGCTGCTAAGGCTCACCATCGGCGCACTGATGATTCATCACGGCCAAGAGAAGCTCGCCGATCCCCAGCAGTTCGCTAATACCTACGTGGCCTCGCTGCATCTGCCCTTCCCGCTGTTCTTCGCCTACGCCGCAGGTTTCTCGGAGCTGATCGGCAGCTGGCTGGTGATCCTCGGCCTGTTAACGCCCCTCGGTGCCCTTGCCCTGAGCGGCACGATGACGGTGGCTGCCTACCAGCACATTTCCACCGCTGGCCTGAACATCTACGTGCTGGAGCTGGTGTTGCTCTACCTCGGTGGCAGCCTTGCCCTGCTGTTCAATGGGCCCGGTCGCTTCTCCTTCGACGCCGGCATCGTCCCTGCGTTGCTGGATGACCTGGGTGCCGACAACGATTCGGATCCTGAGGCGGCTTCCCCTACAGATGCTCAGCTGGTTCCTGTATCGGTTGAGCGGAATTTCTCCAACCAGGCCTGAACCACCTGGGCGAATCCGGTGGCGCCGCTACAGGCCTCCGCCTCCTAAGGCTGATCTCTAGGAGACGCCGGCTCCGAGCTGAGCCGATCAGAGCGATTGGGAGGATCCATCCCAGCTTCACAGAGCCCGCTGCAGCCAGCGCCTCGATTGGCCACTGCGATCACGCCGCTTCGAAGCCATGGCGACCTAGGGAAGGTTCCGGGTCGACTGCCAAGCCGATACCAGCCTCCTCGTCGAGGATTGCATCACAGTGATTGGGAGCACATGCAATCAGGAAATCCGCCAATGATCCACAGATCGATCAGTTCAGCCTGCTGTATTGGCCTCACTTGCCTGAAATGGAGCGCCGTCGGCGAACTCTCGGCTGTTGATCTGCGCTTCGTCCTAAGTCGACTGGCGCGGGTCGATCAGCTGAACGCCACTGTCTTGTGCTGATCACCCTGGTGCGGATCGGCCCAAGCCGCACCGCTAGCAAAGCCAGGCTGGCCCGCGCAGCACGGTTAGCTGTCGCTCGCCGGACCTCCCTGCCATGAAGGATTGCAGCGGTAACAGGCCGGAATGATTGCGGTCCTTAAGGATTGCTCTAGGTTTTGGCGGTGCTGGAGCTGCCGTTGATCCAATCCTTGTCGATTCTTGCCGCCACCGGTCTGGCCGGGCTGGCCCTGGTGAGCCTCTCCATCGTCTTCCTGTTCTTAGCAGCCTGTTGTACAGAGCAGCTGGATGCGGCCGTGACAAGGCGATAACCACTGTTATCCGGCATCCTTGCCTTCTTTCGCGATCCTGATTTCGCCCGCTTCCGCTTCGAGCGCTACGGCGATGTCTACGAAACCAGAGCCTGCTGGGGCAACGGACCGTCGAGAGCTGCTGGGGCCCCTGTCGTTGGCGAACCGCATCGGTGCCGACCACGCCTGGGGGCGGTGAGGGGGTGTGCCTGGGCAAGGCGCTGGCTGAGCTGGAGATCCGGCTGCTGCCAGCACGGGGGCCTCGGATGGAGACCGTGCTGCTGTTCAGGTCAAAACTGGGAGATGAAAAGCATGGGCTGCGGATCCGAGGGCAACGATTAACATTTCGTTGCACTAGGGTGGCAGAAAGAGCTTTGCACCCTTGAACGACCTTCTGGCTGCTGTCTACCTGATCTTCTTTGCGCTCATCGCCGGTGGAGCTTTTGCCTTGATGAACCAGAATCTGCGTGGCTCGGCTTCGCTGGCTTCTGGCCAGACACGCGGCTCCAGGCCTAGGCGCCATCCCGAGGCTCCCGAGCCAGGCGACGAAGTGCTTTACGTTGACCTCAGCCGGGAACGGCTTGAGGAACTCTATCAACAGGCGTCATAAGTTACCAGTTGATTATAGCGACTCAGGTCATTCAACTAGTGGGTGATCCAGGTCATATGTTTCATATTGTTTTGGTCATAACACGAATTTTTTTGACCAAATTCAATTAAATTCAGCCCCTGCAGGCGGCAAAAGCCCGATGCCGCGGTTTCCTTGACCTTGCTCGCGATGGGCTGGGTCTGGGCTTTGCGGTGAGGTCTTTATCTCCCTGCATGCCTTGGAAGCCACAAACATCCACATTCCGAAACAGTCTGTTACAGTTGGCTCATCTGCTTCCCGCCTCGCCCCATGGCCCAGTCCCCCTCTGCCGCTCCCAACGCCCTTGAGCGCGCCTCCATCCGCGGCGCCACCGTGACCACAGAAGACGGTGGCCGCCTCAATGCCTTCGCTACGGAGCCACGCATGGAAGTTGTTTCCCCCGAAAGCGGCTGGGGCTTCCATGAGCGGGCCGAAAAGCTGAATGGCCGCATGGCCATGCTTGGCTTCATTGCCCTGCTGGCCACCGAGTTCGCTCTGGGCGGTGAAGCCTTTACCCGCGGACTGCTAGGGCTCGGCTAAGTCCTCGACTCGAGCTGCAGCTGCACCGAGCTCAGGCACGCTGAACGCCTCCCCACAGCGCGTTACAAGCAGTTACAATTACAGAAGTCACTCACCGCATCCATGACCGACTCCGCTCCCCGCTTTGGTTTCGTTGCCTTCGCCGAAACCTGGAATGGCCGTATGGCCATGCTCGGCTTCGTAATCGGCCTCGCCACCGAGGTACTGACAGGCCAGAGCATCCTTTCCCAAATCGGGCTCGGTTGATCGCCATCAGCGCCGACATCGCCAACCACGCTCATTACTTGCAGTTCTGTTTCTGATTCTTGATCGGAAACTTTTTTAACCCTTGGGCCCTGCCTGAGGGTTTTGTTATGGGTGTTGTTGGCACCTCTTGATCAAGAACTGCCCAGTCTGTGAACGGGTCCTTCCAAATAGTTCGGGAGCAATGGATCACCTGTCTGCGCCCGTTCAACTGAACGCCGCGACCCATTCCCCACCTTCAATAACGTACACCTGATCAACGTATTGAGAATCGAACCTCCATAGAACGTTTGCCGGACCAGCCGTTTTTAGGTTTTGCCGCAGGAAACAGCAAAATCATGTAGAATAATACCTTAAGTAAGGGCACGGTGATCAAGAGTCTTTTGGGTTTTTTGTTTGCGGCGCTTGTGTTTGTACAAGTTCCTCAATGGGACAACGACTGGACAAAATGTTCTGTTTCAGTTCCCGACACCGCTTGTCACTGGTACGTGGTGAACCCTGACAACACTTTTGGCAAGGGCTTTAGCTGGATCACCGCTCCTGAATTTGATGTCGCCGCTCTGAATGACATCGGTGCTCAGCACGAGGTAACCGTTTCAAAGGGTTACCAGACCACTGTGGAACTAATGAATGCCAATTCAAACGTTAAGTACGGCGACGACTATTGACCATATCAACTAATTTCAAGATCATATCGTTCTAATTTGTATAATACTATTGAGGTGGCCATTGGCTACGCTTTGCCCCTTAAGCAATCCAATCAAAGCTTAATTTTTACCATGTTAGGTTTGACTATTTCTCGCCAAAGATTACCCATAAGGCATCATACTATATCTTAAAGTTAGTCTCAACGGCACTCGAACCGGAGCCGTTCCATCGGGCTTTCCTCAGCTCACTTGCTCGCTCCAGGTTGATCATCATCAGGCGCAGGCTGCCGCGCTCAGCCAGCCGCTGCCGCTCAATGCGATGAATGACTTGCAGCATCTCGGGAAGCTCCATCCAGCTGTTGCGGTGTTATAGAATTAAAAGTTTGTGGCGACGACATCGCGGGCTTTGAAGGCAGGTTTTTGCCGAAGTTTGAGGTCAACGGCGTGTTCAATCACACGACGGGTAACGTCGTTGCAGCCCTCCTCGGCCAGCAGGGCAGCCTCCAGCTCAGCGAGGGCCTCGGCGCGCGTGTCGACGACGGCTTCCAGTCGCTCGCCGCCGTCGCTCCTCGCTCCCCAGCAGTCCCCCATGCTGGAGGCGGCCGGCGCTTGGCGGTCCCACTGCCATCTCCGCGGCCTCGGTCCACGGCCGCAGCCAGTGAGCCCAAGCAGGGAATGGGATGGCTGTATGGGTAGACCAAAGGGCAAGGCGCGCCAATCGTGTTACATACGATTCCGCTGTTGGCCGCCACCTGTCTAATGGGATTGGCGATGCAAAGCTTCGTGTGGTTCTGGCTGAAGCAGTGGATCCGGGTGCGCTATTCATCGGTTCCCTCCATTCGTCCTGATCGCCTGCACAAGATCCTGGCGATGCAGCAGGCTGGCGAGTGGTTGGTTCTCGACGCCCGCACGACCGCCGAATTCAATGTGAGTTGCCTCCCAGGCGCGGTGTTGATCGGGGATGGGGAGGAGATGATCCGCTCAGGCCCGCTGGGCAATGCCGCGAGGGAGCGACCAATCCTGGTGTGCTGTGCGGTGGGGGTGCGCAGTGCTGTCGTTGTGAAACGCCTGCGGGAGAGGGGCTTTCGGAAGGCCGTGAATCTGGAGGGAGGGCTGTTTGAATGGGTGAACCAAGGGCATCAGCTCGTGCATGAGGGCCTACCCACCACGCTTGTACATCCTTTCGATCGCTTCTGGGGTCTACTCTTGAAGCCGCACCGATGAGAGGCATTGGCGCGGCGCCACTGTCGATCATCATTCCCACCCTGAATGAGGCCGCCAGCCTGGGACGCACGCTGGCGAACGTGCGAGCCCTCGATCCACCGGCCCTCGAAGTGCTGGTGGTGGATGGCGGCAGCTGCGACGCCACCCGGGCGATCGCCACCGCGGCGGGTGTGGCGTTCATCTCCTGTGAATCAGCGGGCCGGGCGATCCAACTGAATGCAGGTGCGCGGCAGGCCCGCGGCAGCCTGCTCTGCTTTCTGTATGCCGACACCCTCGTTCCCACCGATCTGGTGGCGATCGCGGAGCGGGTGCTGGAGGACCGGGCCATCGCCGGGGCGGGCTTCGTGTCACTGATGAGTGGCGAAGACACCACCCGCTGGGGGATTTCGGCCCTGAACCTGTTCAAGACCCATCTGGCGCCATTGCTGTTTCGCCCACACCTGTACTGGCGTGGACTACGTCTGCTGTTCGGCGATCAGGTAATGATCTGTCGGCGGCAAACCTTCTGGGAGGTGGCTGGCTTCAACGAAGCTCTGCCGATCCTGGAGGATGGCGATCTCTGCGTGCGGCTGCTGAAGCAGGGACGCATCCGGCTGATCAACCGGGTGGTGATCAGTTCCGACCGGCGAGTGCAGCGCTGGGGCGCCGGAAAGGCCGCTGCGATCTATCTCACAATCGGCGTGCTCTGGGGTCTGGGCATGCCACCGGCGCCCCTCAAGCGTCTCTACGAGGACATCCGCTGATTCAGGCTCCAGTCGTAGGGTAGGAAGGCGACCCGGGGTTGATGAAGCGGTGCCGAAACCCCTTGCATGCGGGGAAGGATGTAGTCGGGCAGGGAAGGCGCAACCGCCAGGAAATCAGCCTTGTACCACCGGAAGATCTTGCTGCAGTGCAGAACGCCCCTCTCGGCATCGAATCGCACCTTGGCGGGGTTGTTGATGAAGCGGGTCACATCCTGCTCCAGTTGCTCTTCCACCCGCTCCGGTGTGTAGGCCTCGTGGCGCAGCAGCGGACAACCGATGGAGGCGCAAACAATCGCGAAGTGAATGCGGGGATCAGCGGTGATCTCGCGCAGCATCCTGGTTTCGATCTGCGCCAGGCTGAATAACTCATTGCCAAGGCGATGCACACGCCGCTGGAAGAAGCGGAGGAAAGCGATCCAGTTCGGTAGCCCCATCAGGGTGGGGCGAATCGATGCGATCGGATAAGCCGAGAGAACTGACTGGATGGTGAAAGCGTTGTAGAGGTTGATCCAATGTGCGAGGTGATCCTCACGGCCATTGGTATCGGCAGATTGCTGGGCCAGCCAATGGCAGAGGGTCTGGGGGTGGTGGGTGCTCCAGGCCTCGTAATCCACACGCCCAGCCTGGTCCACGTAACGGCGCAGGAGCTGATCCCAGATGGGGAGGTCGTTCATGGGTAGGCAGCTCTGCGTTGAAAGGAGCTGAGTCAGGCTTCATGGGCCTCACCAGAAGCCTGGCAGAAGCCGCGCGCTGCGCTGCTGCAAGCTAGAACAAGTCATTCCAGACGACACCATGCCCGACAGAAAACAATCTCATGTGGTCGTCATCGGAGCCGGATGGGCTGGCTGGGGTGCCGCCAAGTCACTCTGCGAAGCCGGCGTTGACGTGACCTTGATCGATGGAAGGCTCGATCCGACCGGCAGTCAACCAATCACAACCAGAAGCGGTAAACCTTTTGAGGCTGGAACCAGGGGCTTTTGGAAGGACTATCCCAACATCAATGGTCTCACAGAAGAGCTCGAAGTTGGCAATATCTTCACCAACTTCACAACCAGTGCTTTTTGGTCACCCGATGGATTGGAAGCGACAGCTCCTGTTTTTGGAGAATCACCCCAATGGCCAAGCCCCCTAGGCCAAGCGATTGCAACAATCAATAACTTCAAGCGACTTCCGATTCAAGATCGACTCAGCATCGCAGGACTTCTCTATGCCATGTTGGACCTCTATCGCAGCGACAAGGTTTTCCAGAAATACGACGATCTTAGTGCCCAGTCACTGTTCATAAAGCTTGGCATCAGCGATCGACTCATCAATGAATTCTTGCGACCGATCTTGCTGGTTGGCTTGTTCAAGCCTCCCGAAGAAGTTTCGGCCGCTGTTACCATGGAGCTCCTCTATTACTATGCCCTGGCACATCAAGATTCGTTTGATGTTCGTTGGATTAATTCAAAAAGCATTGCCGAACAACTATTTGAGCCACTCAGTCGAAGGCTGATGTCTCGCCATCATCTGCGCGTGCTCGGGGGAACCTTCGTGACACGGGTGAATGTTTTACCAGAGACGCAACGCATAAGCTCGGTTGAGATTAAGAGTGTACAAACAAATGAAGTCAGGGTGATTGATGACGTCGATGCTGTGGTTTTAGCGGTGGGTGCAAAAGGACTTAAATCCCTGATGTCTCAATCTCTAGAATGCAGCCAAGCAGCGCCTGAGCTTGTTGCCGCAGCATCTCTCGGTTCGATCGATGTCGTTTCAACGCGTTTGTGGCTGGATCGCTATGTTCCAATCGCTTACCCAGCCAATGTTTTCTCTCGCTTCGAATCGCTGAAGGGCGCTGGGGGCACCTTTTTCATGCTTGACCAACTGCAAAAAGAATCAGAGCGGGCGCTATGGGGTCATGACCAGCCGCAGGGTTCCGTGATTGCAAGCGACTTTTACAACGCATCTGGCATCGCAGTGATGAACGATCAAGAGATTATTGATCGACTTATGCATGACTTGCTTCCAATTGCTAACCCTGAATTTAGGACCGCAAAGGTGGTTGATTACGAGGTAAGGCGTTATCCAGATTCTGTGTCTCACTTCTCTCCCGGCAGTTTTAGGAAGCGCCCACCCTTGGAAACCTCGGTAGAGTCGATCGTCTGCGCTGGTGACTGGGTGCGGATGGGCGACAAAGAGCATGGTGCCAAAGGTCTTTGTCAGGAAAGAGCCTATGTTTGTGGCCTGGAAGCAGGAAACTCCCTGATCAGGCGCAACATCGTCAAAGGGTCGAATCAAGCGAAGGCCATCCAACATTTGGTCATCCCAATTCGTGCTGATGAACCACAGGTCGTTCTAGGCCGTGTTCTCAACAAAATCGTGATGGATCAAATTGATGCCTTTGGCCTGACACTTCCTTGGTTAGACTCATAGTCCTCTAATTCCATGTCCTCAAGTGCCAGGGCAGATCTGTCCGTAGTCTTCATTGAGGCTGTCAGGCGACGGCGAAAACTGGTCCAGCACTCATTGCGGATGTCGCTTCCCACTGCCAGGCCGGATCGCAAAAGTGCTCCACCGTGAGATTGCGCTCGCCGGTCGGGTGATGCGCGCCAACGCCTATGGGCAACCCCGTATGGATGCGGTGATGTACCTCAGCAGCGCCCTGGAGGCCAACCGGGCCTTGGAAGCCGAGGCCTCAATCCACTCCACCGGCGCCGGCAGCAGCAGGGCCTGGGTGAGGGCCAGGCGCCAGGGTCTTTGGTTTGAAAACACCAAGCTAAACCATCTGGTCTATATCATCCCTGTCGACAAGCTCGATTTTGGGTGCGCCTTCCTTGATCGTTAGGCTGCACTTTGCACAAACGACTGGATCTCCTCCGTTATGCGTTCTGTCTCAACGGCTGGCAGCCAATGCCCGGCACCCGGGAACTTGATTATCCTTCTCGCTCCGAAAGTCTCCGCCATTTCGGCAGGGATGTAGGGATCACCTTCGCCCCAAAGAACCAAAACAGGAATCTTCTTTGCTGCCTGCAGATATCGCTCTTCCCACCCGGCGAACGAAGCTTGCCGAACTGCGCGGTAGAGCTTGAGCACACTTTGTTTCATCTGCGGTGTGACTACCGCGTACGTGGAGTCAATGTGCTCCCGCGTCAAGTTGGGGGAACCTCGACGCAGCTCAAGGCCGAACCCAAATCTGTTCATCGTCAACATGCTCAGCTCGCCGACGAACGGCGTACGCCAGATTCGGGCCCAGTAGTGCCATCGGTAGGCTGTGCTGAAAGCCGCATTACACACCGTGAAGCTGCGCACGCGGCCTGGATGCGCGGCCATCCAAGCCGCGGCAAAAACTCCGCCGAAGTCATGCGCTACGAGATGGACAGGTTCCTGGAGATCTAATGCCGAATACAGGGCCTCGACGAAGCCGGCCAAACCTGCCAACGTGTAGTTGAAGTTTGGTGTAGCCGAAGAGCACCCGAAGCCGGGTAGGTCTGGAACGATGCAACGGTACGAATGCTTCAGCGCCGATGCGACAGGCTTCCAGAGTTTTGATGAGTCTGGGTTGCCATGAAGAAAGATGATAGGTGGACCGATGCCCATGTCGACTACATTGATCTCGCACCCGAGCAGTTTGACCACGAGATCTCCTTGGTTACACAAGTCAAAGGCGGCCTGCGTAGTCTAACGTTGCCCCTTCGTTGTTGCCAATGTCCCCGCCAGCGTGATTGTTGGACAGTTGCGCAGCGGCGTGCAGCATCGTGAAGTCGGTGAGGCGCTGTTAAGGTCAATGTAAAGCCCTCAGGGTGGAAGAAAAGTTTCTTCAGCACAATTAATGCAGAGCAGCGTTGTGTAAGTCAAATGCTGGGTTCACTTCTCGCACGGAAAGATCTATTTGTAGAGTACATGGCATGGTTGATTCTAGTGATCATGCTGACGCTTCAACGCCCCGGCGCGGGGTATTTCATCCGCGCTTCCTCGGCGGGCGACAGATAGAGTGTGCTGCAGAAATTAAATGTAGTCATCGAGTGGTTTCAAGCGATAGCCCTGTCGATTCCGATGTGGAGGTTCATCCTTATTGCGAAGCCCTCCTCTTTTTGGTTATCATGTTGGTTGGCACTTTAGGCGCGCTTCAGACTGATTTCGTCCTTGATGTGCTGCCAGAGGGGTTCTTTTGTTAAGAAACACGTCTATTCACCCTCAGGCATGGAGGTGTCGGCTTTGATCAAATGATAGAATTTATTGAAATTGTGCATTGAGTCAGCCGCAGACCGTTCAAGCCCTCTTCATCAGTAAAGGTCATCAACTCTTATGAGCAAGTTTAAACTGTTTCTTGTCCTCGGTCTTGTGGGTGGTGGAGGGATTCTTTTGCTGGTCTTTTTGCTGACGATCGGTCGCAATATCGGTCAATTCTTTTTTGGCAGAAACTTTGCCGAAAGTCAGCTCAAGAACTATGTGGCTAATGTCATCAAGCAAGACATAAACGGCTCTCAATGTCAAGCCTGGGATACGGACGGCAATGGTTATGTTTCTTGCACTTATACCTTGGTTTCCCAACCCAGCAGACCCTACGCGATCGAGTGTGCCGCTTGGGGCTTGGATGGCCTTCTCAATCGAGGTTGCAGGGAAACACCATTAAATCGGTTTTAAGAGAGTCATTGGCACTTTGTATCAATGGATATTAAAGTAAGACTGCTTCCAAAAGAAATATAATCCCAAAAGCAACTTGCAATCTATACGATGTGTCGCACCTATGCTCAGTTCTCCGTGCCATGAGCAACCACTTTGACTCTTCTTCGTCAACTCACTCATCGCTTCCTGTTTTTACATTAGCGTCTGCTGGTAAGTGGCAGTTGCTGTTGACAAATACCTCCAACAACCTCATCTGGCCTCTGGTTGTAACGCCGAGTCAATGTCTGTGATTGGGCGGCAATTGACTTGTAAAAGCCATAAAGGTAGATTAGCACAGCATTGGTTATGTGGTGTTTGTTTGTAGTGTCCCTAACGTTGAAGCTGAGTGGCAGGCAAGGAGTGCAGAACGCGAGCAGGGACTCGATGGCGGCCTTGTCCACTCGTGGGGCCTGTTGGGGATTTTGGGTGGAGCTAGCCGCTGATGGCAACCTTCCCCCATACTGCATCGCTTAACCCATCAATGGATTTTCTTCTTATCTCTTGCACCTGGGCTTTAGTACCTTTGCTAACAATACCCTTGATGCTGCCGAGCGCCCTACTAGTTGGTGCAGTTTCCCTCAGGTTAACAGATGTCTGGAGAGTGATTGGTTCATTCTTCCCTGGGACCCGACTATTCGTTATTGTCTTATCTTGGCCAAGCTGATTGCTGCCAGTTGCTGATTTGCCCAAGTAGATCCAGCCGCTTAGATTCTTCTTGTCCTGTGTCAATTGCTCAAGAAGCTGCTTCTCAATAGAGAGATCATTCTGAGGCTTCGAATCGGAGGCTGATGACTTGCGGCTATTGACGTCCACGATTCTTCCAAGCTTTGAAATTAGTTTGTCCTTGAATTCTTGCGATGCAGTGTTGTCGTCTGCAACTAGTGACGCTATTGTCTTCTTCAATTCTTCACTCTGGCTTACAATCGCGATGGTAAAGAGTATTGCCTTATCGCCCTCCTCTTTCGCTAGAGTGTAAAGACTAGCTAGTGCCACCTTGGCCTTTGTGGGATCTTTTCCAGTAAGATTGTCTAGTTGTGATTGTATGCTGCCGGCAAACTGCTGTTTCCTTTCCGCTTCTTGCTTTACCTGCTGTAGCTGTGTTTGGAGGTATTGAGACTGCCATGTATTCACTACGCCGAAAAATGGAACCATTATAGCAACGGCTATCTGTAACTTGGTAATCAGGGATTGGTTTTTGATGTTTAGATCCTCCCGCGAGCGATTGTTATTAAGGTCCACAGGTCCGGTCATCATGATCAATGTCGAACAGGCAGTACTTTAGAACAGAGAAGGCGTGCGATACAAAGCCACCTTGCCCAACGCTTATTGGATGGTTTCCGAGAACCACGGCGGCACTCCTGCATTTTTCCGATAACCACCTCCCTGTTGCCAAGCTAATCCTAGCCACCGAAGTCAGTATATGGCAGATATGTTCGTTTTGAACAGTGGTTATCGGATCTGATATCCGCATGTAGCAGTTGCTACAAGCTGCTCTACGGGTCGAGAGGACGGCTGGCTCTGAAAGGCAGGCAACGCAGAATCCATAGATATAACATTGCGGCAAATCAACCTTCGCTATAATTTCTATGCCGGACTTCAGAATGCTAGGATAGGCGCGTGCTAGGGATTGTATTTGCGAGCATGGTATCAGCATCCTGACAGCATAGCCCGATTATCCTCACGTTGTCGAGATAGCTTCGCCTGTCTCGGTAATCAATCAGATAGCTTCAACAAACGTCAATCAAGACTTCAAAGTGTTTCTTGCGAACCTTCGCATAGTCTTGGCTTGGTTTATTCCGATCCTTCGAACTCCTTATTGGGCGCTTTCGAGAACCAAGCCCCGAATGTCCCCCTTTTCAGTGAAACACCCTGTGGCATCGGGCTGGTTACACGCAAAACCATTGCAGTGCAGTGCTCCTTAGCATAGGCTGTCAAAGCCTAGGCGTGTTTGCGGGTCTAATAACCAACTGTTTGGCACGATATACAACCCAGATTGGTTGACAGGATCAGCAAATTGCAAAATTGAAGTCGGTGCTGCGCAGTCTGGTTAATCTAATCCATTGAATAAGCCGATCACCACCTCTACACTTCCGCCAACCAAGCTGCCGTCGCGATAGCCCTCGAGCCCCTGCTGATCGCCGGCGCCGCGGGCACCGGCAAGACGGTGACCCTGCAGCGGCTGGTGGAGCAGGTCAGCCGGATCGATGTGCCCACCCTGCTGGCCGACGTGAAGGGTGATCTCTCCGGTCTGGCGGCGGCGGGTCAGGAGAATGCTGCGTTCAGCGAGCGGCGCCAGTAGCTGGCGCTGTCTCCGGCTGCCTTCGCCCCCTGCCCGGTGGAGTTCTGGGATGGTTCAACGACACCCAGGCTGGGGTGCTCACGATCGCCTTCCGCATCGCCGACGACCAGGCGAGCCCTCGCTCAACCTGATGGACCTGCTGCAGACCGATGGCGCCGGCTACGGCGCGGTGAACCCGCTGGCGGCCGATCAGCTGGTGCTCTCCCCCAAGCTCTACGCCACGGTGTTCCTATGGCTGCTCTCCCAGCTCTTGTCATCGAGCAACGACATCAGGGCCTCGCCCACCGCCAGCTCGCCGATCCCCGCCTTAGCGATCAGACGTCACGGCTCGGCAGCGTGGGCTGTGCCATCGCTGGCAGGATGCCCACCGTTGTGGAGCAGGCGTGGTGCGCGGCGAGATCTCTGTCGAGGACAGCGCCCATCTGCAGGCGGTGGCCGAAGCCTTCGAACTCCCCGCACCGGTGGCGCGGATCGAACCTCTGGGCAACGGCAATGTGAACGCCACCTACCGCGTGCACCTGGTTGGGCCCGAGCAGCGCAGCACCGTGCTGCAGCGCCTCAACACGTCCGTGTTCCGCCAACCGCGCTTGGTGATGACCAACATCGAGGCGGTGGCGGCCCATGTGGAGCGGCGCCTGGCTGAGGGCAACCCCGATCCCGCTGGTCGTGCCTGGCGGATGCCCGCGCTGCTGCGCCGGCGGGGCAGCGCTGAACCCTGGCTGGAGCTCGATGGCCAGTTCTGGCGGATGATCAGCTTCCTGGAGGCAACCCGCAGCGTGGAAGCGATCGAGGGGCCGCAGCAGGCCCGCGAGATCGGCGCGGGCCTGGGCCTCTTCCATGCCCTGATCCACGACCTGCCCGCCGAGCAGCTGGCCGACACCCTGGAGGGCTTCCACGTCACGCCGGCTTACCTGGAGCACTACCGGCGCGTGCTGGCCGACAGCAGGCTGGAGCGGTGCGAGCGCTGCAGCGAGGCGATTGCCTTCGTGGTCGAGCGCGAGCATCGCGCCGGGGTTCTTGAGGAGGCAAGGGCGGCCGGAAAGCTGCAGCTGCGGCCGATCCACGGCGACCCCAAGATCAACAACCTGCTGCTCTGCGAGCGCAGCGGCCAGGCCGTGGCCCTGATCGACCTCGACACCGTGAAGCCAGGCCTGGTGCATTACGACATCGGCGACTGCCTGCGTTCGGCCTGCAATCCCGCCGGCGAGGAGACCACCAACCTTGAAGCCGTGCACTTCGACCTCGACCTCGCGGAAGCGGTGCTGCAGGGCTACCTCGGTGTGGCCCGTGGGTTTCTCACGCCCGCCGACCTCGAAGCCATCCCGGATGCCATCGCCCTGCTGCCCTTCGAGCTCGGTCTGCGCTTCCTCACCGACCACCTGGCCGGCGACGTTTATTTCCGCACCGTGCGCCCCGGCCACAACCTGGACCGCGCCCTGGTGCAGTTCCGGCTGGCGGCCAGTGTGGAGCGGCAGCGGGCGGCGATCGAGGCGCTGGTGGAGCGGTTGTGATGGATTCCAATACTCCTTTGCGTTCGCCATCGTCACAGCCCATGCAGCGCCCCTTCGCCCTGCGCTCCTTCGCGCCGTCGCCCGCTTCGCTCGCTCTGGCCGGCAGCGTGCATCGCGATGGCGATCGCCTCAGCCTCCACTACCGGCTGGAGGACCCGAAGGGTCTAGTGCTGGTGCCCCCGGCCATCGCCGCGCCGCGCCGGTGTTACGACCTCTGGACCAGCACCTGTTTCGAATTCTTCCTGGCCGAACCCGGAGCCGAGCCTTACTGGGAGGTGAATCTTTCCCCTTCGGGCGACTGGAACCTCTACCGGCTGAGTGGCTACCGCCAGGGCCTAGCTCCCGAGCCGGCCATCGTCGATCTGCCCTTCGTGGTGGAGCGCGAGGGGGGCGGCCTTGATCTGATGGTGACTCTGGATCTCGGCGCCCTGCCGTTGGCGGGCCGGCCGCTGGAGCTGGCGGTCACCGCCGTGGTGGAGCTGCGGGATGGGGAGGTTCTTTATTGGGCCCTGGCCCACCCCGGCGACCAGGCTGATTTCCACTGGCGGGAGGGGTTTGGGCTGCGGCTGTGAGGGGGCGGTTTCTGCCAGGACAATCATGCAGAAACTGCATCGTTGGCGCCGGTAGGCAATCCGCCGCCAGAATCAGACCTAATGACAGCAGCCGACCTTCACTCCGTACCCGACGACGCTCCCCACTCTGGAGCGGCGAAGCGTTGGTTGCCCCTTCCCTTGTGGAGCGCCTCTTTCCCGGGATGAACAAACGCGCCCTCAGCGAAACCGAGATCTGCGACCGCTTCATCACGCCGGCGCTGCAGCAGGCGGGCTGGCTGCTGGAGCGGATGCGGCGCGAGTATTCGTTCACCGATGGCCGCATCATCGTGCGGGGGCGGCTGGTGAGCCGGGGGCGGCGCAAGCGGGCCGACTACCTGCTGGTCTACGAGGGTGTGCCGCTGGCGGTGATCGAGGCGAAAGACAACAGCCATGCCATCGGCGATGGCCTGCAGCAGGCCCTGGCCTATGCCGAGATCCTGAACACGCCGTTCGTATTCGCGAGCAACGGCGATGGCTTTGTGTTTCACGACCGCACCGGCCAGAGCGAGCAGCGCGAAACCAGCCTGGCCCTCGACGCCTTCCCCAGCCCCGAGGAACTCTGGCGCCGCTACAGCCTGTGGAAGGGCTTCACGGCGGAGCAGGAAAAGGTGGTGCTGCAGCCGTATTACGACGGTGGCAGCCGCAAAGACCCACGCTACTACCAGATCAACGCCATCCAAGCCACGGTGGAGGCGATCACCAAGGGGCAGCAGCGCATTCTGCTGGTGATGGCCACCGGCACGGGTAAAACATTCACTGCCTTTCAGATCATCTGGCGACTCTGGAAGGCGGGGCAGAAGCAACGGATTCTGTTTCTGGCCGATCGCAACGTGCTGGTGAACCAGACGATGGTGAACGACTTCCGGCCCTTCGGGCCGGCGATGGCCAAGCTGAGCACAGCTTCGAAAACGATCGAGCGGGCCGATGGCAGCCTGGAAACGATCGCGCTGGCGTTGAATAAGCAGCGCCGCATCGATACCTCCTATGAGGTCTATCTGGGCCTGTACCAGGCGCTGACCGGGCCGGAGGAGCGCCAAAAGCTCTACAAGGAGTTTTCACCGGGCTTCTTCGATCTGATCGTGGTGGATGAATGCCACCGCGGTAGCGCGGCTGAAGATTCGGCCTGGCGCGAGATCCTCACCTATTTCAACGCCGCCACCCAGATCGGCCTCACCGCCACACCGAAAGAAACCAAGTATGTGTCGAACATAGAGTATTTCGGCGAGCCGCTCTACACCTATTCCCTAAAACAGGGCATCCGCGATGGTTTCCTGGCGCCCTACAAGGTGATTCGCGTGCATCTCGATGTGGATGTGGAGGGCTATCGCCCGAAGGCTGGAGAGCTGGATGATCGCGGCGTGGAGATCGAGGATCGCCTCTACAACCAGAAGGATTTCGATCGCAACCTGGTGATCGATGAGCGCACCCTCCGAGTGGCGAAGTGGATCAGCGACTATCTCAAGGCTAGCGGCGATCGGATGCAGAAAACGATCGTGTTCTGTGTGGACACCGAGCACGCCCTGATGATGCGCCAGGCCTTGATCAATGAAAACCAGGATCTGGTGGCGGCTAACGGCCGCTATGTGATGCGCATCACCGGCAACGACGAGGAGGGCATGAAAGCCCTCGATGATTTCATCGATCCGATGAATCCTTATCCGGTGCTGGTCACCACCTCGCGGTTGCTCTCCACCGGCGTGGATGCCCAGACCTGCCGGCTGATCGTCTTGGATCGGGAGGTGGGCTCAATGACCGAGTTCAAGCAGATCGTCGGGCGGGGCACCCGCGTCCATGCCGACAGCCAAAAGTTTTACTTCACCCTGGTGGATTTCCGTAAGGCCACTAATCACTTCGCCGATCCCGATTTTGATGGCGAGCCGGTGCAGATCTATGAGCCAGGCGAGGGCGATGATCCCCTGCCGCCGGAGGAGGCGGATCCCCGGCGAGCGGAAGACGATGACCTCTGGCCGGAAGACGAGGAGGACAGCGAGGGCGAAACACCGCTACTGGGCGATGGCGAGGATCCGGACTTCCCAGACCCATTGCCCCCTGACCCCCCCGGAGAGCCACGCCGCAAGTACTACATCAAGGGCAAGCCGGTTCGCGTGCTCACCGAGCGGATCGAATACCTCGATGAAAACGGCAAGCTGGTGACGGAATCCCTGCGTGATTACAGCCGCCGCACGGTGCGCGAGCAGTACGCCAGCCTCGATGCCTTCCTGCGCCGCTGGCGGGGGGAGGAGCGCAAGGCCACGATCATCACCGAGCTGGCGGAGGAGGGATTGCTGCTGGAGCCGTTGCAGGAGGAGCTGGGCCTGGAGCTCGATCCCTTCGATCTGATCTGTCACATCGCCTACGACCAGCCTCCCCTGAGCCGGCGTGAGCGGGCGGCGCGGGTGCAGAAGCAGGATGGGTTCAGCCGCTATGGGCCCCAGGCGCGGGCGGTGCTGGAGGCGTTGCTGGAGAAATACCAGCACGAAGGCACGATCGACGACCTGGCGGATGTGAAGATCCTTCAGATTCCGCCATTCAGCGCCATGGGCACCCAGATCGAGCTCGTGCGCCACTTCGGCGGCCGCAAGGCCGATTTCGAGCAGGCGGTGCATGATCTTCAAAGCGCCCTCTACGCGGAGGCCGCCTGAGATGTCGGCCCGCACGGCCGTTAAGGCGATCCAGGACATCATGCGCAAGGACGTGGGCGTCGATGGCGATGCCCAGCGGCTCTCGCAGCTGTGCTGGCTGTTCTTCCTCAAGATCATCGACGACCAGGACCAGGCCCTGGAGATCACCGAAGACAACTACCGCTCTCCCATTCCGGAGCACCTGCAATGGCGCAGCTGGGCCGCTGATGAAGAGGGGATCACGGGGGATCGTTTGCTGGAGTTCATCAACCAGGAGCTGTTTCCCTATCTCAAGGAAATGGGCCTCAAGGGCTCCCATCCCAATCGGGCCAAGGTGGTGCAGGAGGTGTTCCGCGACGCCTACAACTACATGAAATCGGGCCAGCTGCTGCGGCAGGTGGTGAACAAGATCAACGGCGTAAATTTCAATAATCTCAGCGAGCGCAAACACTTCGGCGACATCTACGAACAGCTGCTCAATGATCTGCAGAGTGCCGGCAATGCCGGTGAGTACTACACGCCCCGGGGCGTGACCAGCTTCATGGTGGAACGGGTGGACCCCAGACCCGGCGAGCTGCTGCTCGACACTTCCGTGGGCACCGGCGGCTTCCTCACCTGCGCGATCCGCCACATGCGCGAGCGCCATGTGAAGAGCATCGGCGATGAACAGGCGATGCAGGCGGGGCTGCGGGCCACCGAGAAGAAGCAGCTGCCCCACATTCTATGTGTTACCAACATGCTGCTGCATGGGATCGAAGATCCCAGCTTCGTGCTGCATGGCAACAGCCTGGCCCGGCCCTACATTAGTTACGGCACGGCCGATCAGGTTGATCTCATCCTCACCAATCCGCCCTTTGGGGGTGTGGAGGAAGACGGCATTCAAGATAACTTTCCGGCCCAGTTCCGCACCCGCGAAACCGCCGATTTGTTTTTAGCCCTGTTCATCCGCCTGCTCAAACCCGGCGGCCGGGCCGCGATTGTGTTGCCTGATGGCACGTTGTTTGGCGAGGGCGTCAAAACGCGGCTGAAGGAGCGCCTGCTGGCCGAATGCAACCTGCACACGATCGTGCGGCTGCCCAACTCGGTGTTCCGCCCCTACGCCAGCATCGGCACCAATTTGCTCTTTTTTGAGAAGGGCACCCCCACCCAGGAGATCTGGTACTACGAGCACCGCGTACCCGAGGGCCAGAAGGCTTACTCGATGACCCGCCCGATCAAGCAAGAGCATTTCGCCGATTGCGTGGCTTGGTGGGGCGGCCCCAGCCGCGAAGGCCGCGCCGAAACCAAGCAGGCCTGGCGCGTGCCGATCGCCCAGATCCAGGAGCGCAACTACAACCTCGACCTCAAGAACCCCCACACCGTCGCCGCCGACCATGCCGACCCCGAGGAACTGCTGGCCGATCTGCAGGTTGCGGAGCAGAAAGCGGCCGAGCTGCGCGACCAGCTCAAGGCGATCCTGGCGGAGGCGCTGTTGCGATGAATGCCGAGTGCCTGCTGGCCCATTTCGAGCGAATCAGTGAGGCGCCGGACGCGATTGTTCGGCTGCGGCGCTTCATCCTCGATCTGGCGGTGCGCGGGAAGCTGGTGGAGCAGGATCCGGAGGATGAGCCGGCAGCGGAGTTGCTTGCAGCCATTTCCTCAGAGCCACAACAAGTCAAAGGGCGCAGGAAGGCAAGTCCACGCTCTGCAGGTCAAGTCTCAGAGGGTCCATTTGGGGTTCCCAGTTCATGGGCATGGACACAACTAGGCGCTGTCGGAGATTGGGGATCTGGCTCGACTCCTTCCCGTGGGAGGAGCGATTACTACGGCGGAGCTACCTCATGGTTTAAGTCCGGTGAGTTAAATGACATTAAATGCCTTCGTGAGTCGGAGGAGAAGATTACGCATTTGGCACTGGAGCAATGCTCGTTCCGCCTGAATAGTCCGGGTGATGTCTTGATCGCAATGTATGGAGCGACGATTGGTAAGATTGCCATCTTGGGGGAGGAAGCAGTCACGAATCAGGCTGTTTGCGCATGCACGCCTTGCTGGGCCGTAGACACTGAATACCTTTATTTGTTCCTGCTTGCTCAACGTGATGAGTTCAGGCTGGCAAGCGAAGGGGGCGCGCAGCCCAATATTTCGAAGGTCAAGATTGTCAACACACCTATTCCCCTCCCACCCCTCGCCGAACAACACCGAATCGTCGCCAAGGTGGACGAACTGATGGCCCTCTGCGACCAGCTGGAGGCCGCCCGGCAGCAGGGGGAGCAGGGCCGCGAGCGCCTAGTGGCCGCCACCCTGCAGCGTCTCAACCAACCCGGCGATGACCTCGCCAGCTTCCGCCAGGGCACCAGCTTTGCCCTGCAGGTGCTGCCCTCCCTCACCACCACCCCGGCCCAAATCAAGCAGCTGCGCCAGACGATCCTGAACCTGGCGGTGCGCGGGAAGCTGGTGGAGCAAGATCCGGAGGATGAAGACAAAACGGCTCTTGCAAGGCTTATTGAATTCGCTGACGAATCTTGCTCTTTGATACCAGAGTCTTGGCTTTACGTCCCATTGACATGCCTGTTGGATGAGGACACTCGAAACGGATACTCGCGCAAGCCTGATGATGCCGAAGCCGGTTTCCCAATCTTGCGAATCAGTGCCGGCACCGCTCGGCAAGACGGCTTGGTTGACGAAGGGGAATTTAAGCTCATTAGCGGCATATACGAAGACTTGGCCAGCCAGTACGCCGTCAAGAGGGGCGATTTACTGGCATGCAGATTTAACGGCAACAAGGCCTATGTCGGCCGACTCTCGCTCTTCATTGGATATTCAGGAAAGCAATTTATTTATCCTGATAAGCTGATTCGAGTCAGGCTTTCGGAGTGGCTTGCCGAACCATCCTTCTTTCGCTGGATCTCCAATTCAGATCTTGTTCGCGAAGAAGTCGAAGAAATGTGCGCAACGACTGTTGGCAACTGGGGTATTAGTGCCGGAAAGCTGAAAACCTGTATGTTCCCCCTCCCACCCCTCGCCGAACAACACCGCATCGTCGCCAAGGTGGACGAACTGATGGCCCTCTGCGATCAGCTGGAGCAGCAGCTCAGCCAGGCCGATCAGCAGCGAATGCGGCTGCTGGAGGCGGTGTTGGCAGAGGCGTTAGGCGGCAGACTGCCCACAGAGCAGGAGGAGAGCCATGCAGTCATCGCCTGAGGATGCACCGGCAGCTCAGAAAGGCGGAGGCGACGGTTTCCAGGCGATCCACATCTCAGGCTTCTGCTCTCTGAAGCATGTTGTTCTGGAGCCAGGTCGACTCACCTTGCTCATCGGTCCGAATGGCGCCGGTAAGTCGAATCTGCTGCAGGCCCTGCGGCTGATCCCGCTGCTGCGAACACGCTCGCTGCAGAGCTATGTGGCAGATCATGGTTTTGGTGCCGCCCTGTTGCACTACGGACCCAAAACAACGGAAGCCATTGAGATTGGAGTTCTTATCCGCGATCAAGGATCCAGCTATCGCTACGACGCTCGGCTGGCCTTCGCTTCTGATGACAGCCTGTATTTCCAGACTGAAAATACTGCCTGCCTGCACCCCGATGGCTCCTGGGTCATTAGCAGCCTTGGTGGTGGCCACCGTGAATCCAAGCTTTTGGAGGCAAGTCCTGAAAACCAGACCGCAGCGGCCGTGAATCGCTGGCTGGCTCGGATGACCTTCTACCACTTTCACGACACCTCAGCCCAATCCAAGCTGCGCACCCACGCCCGTCGAGAAGACGATCGCTATCCCCGGTCCGATGGCTCCAACCTCGCTGCCTATCTCCTGCGTCTCAAGGAGAGTGACCACGACGCCGACCGCAAGGCCTGGCAACGCATCAATCGCCACTGTCGCCACATCGCGCCGGCCATCAAGGAGCTGGATCCGGTGGCGGTGAATGGCAGTGTTCGCCTCGATTGGATCGATGATCGTGATGAACGTTTCGGTTGCCACCAACTCTCCGATGGCACCCTGCGGGCGATGGCACTTATTACGGTGTTGTCCCAACCGACCGAACGCCTGCCTCGACTGATCAGCATCGATGAGCCCGAACTCGGCCTGCATCCTGCCGCCATTGCGTTGATCGCTGAGCTCTGTCGATCGATCTGCCGGCATACGCAGATCGTTCTTTCCACCCAATCGACGGAACTGCTCGATCATTTCACAGTTGAGGAGGTGGTGGTTGTCGAGCGAGAAGATGGAGCTACGTCGCTCAAACGATTAAAGAAGCCGGATCTTCGCCTTTGGCTTGAGGACTACAGCCTGCGGGACCTTTATGCCAAGGGGGTCATCGGAGGTTCGCCTTGAGCATGCCCGAATTGATCCGATTGATCATCGTTGTGGAGGGGCCGACAGAGGCAAACTTCGTCAGACGAATTCTCGCTCCTCATCTCGGACGTTTTGGGGTCGTTGCAGCGTCATCCGTTGTTGGTAAAGCCAAAGCTTCCGATCGAGGCTTGAGTGGCAGTGGTGTGCGTGGCGGATATCCCTATGCGGATTGGCGGCGAGATCTCCGCAATGTCTTGAGAAGCGATCCGGGACGGAATTTGCGCGTTAGTACCTTTTGCGATCTGTATGGCTTGCCGGACGACTTTCCGGATCGTGGCCACCAGCCTGGTGATGCCAACCCCGGTTCGCGTTGTGCACGATTAGAGCAGGCCATGGTTCATGACATCACTGGCTCCAATGATGATTGCGGCGTGTGGCGCCTGATTCCCTACATTCAGAGCCACGAGTTTGAAGCTCTGGTGCTTGCTGCATCGCACTGCCTTGGCGATCTTTTTGATGCTGATGATCAGCGTGCCGGTTTACTGAACCTCCAGGCGGAAATCTCCGGCATTCCGCCTGAAGACATCAATGATTCACCGCTGACTTCGCCAAGCCATCGCCTGAGGCGACTGATTCCTGGCTATCGCAAAGCTGTGGATGGCCCTGATGCCATTGAATTGGCAGGTTTGCAGGCTGTTAGGTCTGTATGCCCCCGCTTCAATGACTGGCTCTCCCGCCTCGAGAGCCTGGCGGGGTAGCCCGCTGATGCAGAGACCGAGCAAATCAGAAAAAGAACCCCCGGTACTTCAACCTCACCGCCCCTCCACAAGCTTCTGGAGAAAGGCCTCATCCACTGCCCCGGAGAAGGTCTCCCCCTTCACCACGAAGAAGGGGGTGCCCTCCAGGCCGAGGCGATCGGCGAGTTCTCGATCGCGGTTGATCGCCTCCAGGCTGGCCGGGCCCTGCCGATCGCTGTTGAAGCGCTTCAGGTCCAGGCCCTGGTTGCGGGCGATTTCCAGGTAGAGGGGTTCACCCAGGCGCTCCTGGGCGGCGAACAGGGCATCGTGGAACTTCCAGAATTTGCCCTGCTGCTGGGCGGCCCAGGCAGCCCGGGCCGATGAGAGTGCTTCCGGGTGGATCTGCTCGAGCGGATAGAACTTGTAGCTGAGGCTGAGTTTGCTGCCGTTGTTGGCCAGGAACGTCTTCAGGGTGCTGCTGGCGCCGGCGCAGTAGGGGCACTGGAAATCGGAGAACTCGATCAGCTGCACCTTGCCCTGGCCCAGGGTGGGGGAGCTGCCGATCGCGGCGGCCGGGTTGCGTTGCAGCTCGGCGAGGGCCCCTTCGCGGGCCTGCTTTTTCTTCTCCTCCAGTCGGCGCAGCTGGCTCTGCAGGGCATCGAACACCGCCTCGGGATGGCGCTGCAGCACCTCAAGCACCCGCGCCTCGAAGTCCGCGCTCACGGCCGGCAGTGGGGCTGCGGCCGTGGCGGAGGCCCCAGGAGCCGCGGCGGCGGGGAGGGCATGGGCGCCCAGGCTGAGCAGCAGCGTAAGCAGCAGGGCCAGGCTCCGGCCCACGGCGGCGCGGGGCCCCTGACTGCCGGAGCGGTGTCGGGAGCCTGCAGGGATTCCAAGCGGGGCAAGGC
>Ga0194055_10000841_pt1 | contig 24858 bp, 19 predicted proteins | sample SepL449m_MetaG_FD_155482 | JGI IMG/M metagenome (GOLD analysis project Ga0194055, IMG submission 155482) | Anoxic zone freshwater microbial communities from boreal shield lake in IISD Experimental Lakes Area, Ontario, Canada - Sep2016-L442-9m | ecosystem: Environmental > Aquatic > Freshwater >... | reverse complement strand
ATCGGCTTCGAGGTCAAGAAGTTGATCGGCCTCAAGCGTCCGACCGCGGTTTCCATTGCGCACACCACGGAAGACGAACTTCGCGATGCCCTCATTGAACTCAACGAGAGCGGTGCCGAGGCGATCGTCCAGGTGGGCACGAACTTGTCCATGGTGCGCTTGGCCGCTGAGGCTGAGCGCTGGTTCCACAAGCCGGTTGTGGCTATTAATGCTGCGACGTGGTGGATGGCACTTCGCGAGAACGGAATCAATGACAAGCTCTACGGCTTTGGCCGCATGTTTGAGGACTTTTAAGCATTACCGAGAAAGGTTATGGAACTAAGGGTTGATCTCCAGTTCCAAATCGGAAGCAACCCTTATCAGTCCTGTCGCTGAGCGCGCAGGAGTTATCCCAGTACAAGCCCTTGACTGTGGTCACTCCTGCGTAGTGGCCGGTGCTCCAATTAGTCCCGTAGGCAACAGCCGAGGTATAACTTGAGCCCAAAGACCACATGGCGTTCTTAAAGGCGTTTGGAGTCAGATCCTTGGGCGCCTTGTCCAAGGCTGATTTCAGCAGCAAAGTCGCATCGCAGAATTGCATGACGACTCTGTAGTTCTCTCGCTTACCTTCCGGTGGGGCAGCCCCAGCACCGTCGATGATTTGCTTGCACAAACCTTCATTGGGTCGGGCTGGGTCTGGGAAGGGTTCAGTTGAAGAATCAGCTCGCATATCGGAGGATGGTGAGAAGCCCAAACCGGCCATACCTACACGCGCTTCGGGAACGATGGTGCCAGGATTGTCGACAAAGAATGCTGGGTTGTCGTAGGAAGTAATGCTGTAACGGGCCTTCAGGTCTTGGGCTTCACTGGCGGACAGGGTAACAGCCAAGATCCGCTCACCACCGATCGTGAGTACCCGATCAAGTCCTTTGTTCTTAGCGCCGGTGAGAGCGGCCGATGAAGTCGCACCCAAGATTCCAATATTGGAAATATCAATGAAGAAGTTAGCCGACTTCGTGACACCGATGCTTTGTAGGTAGGGCGCAACAATGCTCGTACTAACTCGTCGTGAAACCTCAGCATCAGGGGCCAGGACAGCAACTCCCTGCGCGCCGTCAAACCAGCCAGAATTTTTCAGTGTGACAAGCAGGTTCTTTACGAAGGTGTCGAAGTTTGGTAGGGACGTTGACCACAGGTAAGGACTGTATTCGTTGAATTCTTGTTGGTCGTGAGGGACGTAGGTTTGGTCCAACATGATGGTGCGAGCGGATTTGTAGCAGGGTCGGGCGTTATTTTGGAACTGACCGTCCATCGCAATGGCGAAAACCTGAGAGTCTTGGGTGAAGGCCCGACATTGAGCTTCAGCGTAGTCGGGTGCATCGTTTTGACCGAGGTAGGGCTTAATGATCGGATTAATTTTACGCCCGCCAACACCACCATTAGTGTTGACGTAATTCACGACGGCTTGAATGCCCTTACTCGTGACGTCAAAGCCACCATCTTCGATGTTCTTGAACCCAAGGTTCTTGGAGAGCTCTCCAATGTCAACCACGAGATACCCCACGTTGACGGTGTCGGCTGTAACTCCAGGCGAGGCTTGATCTGCGCCACCACCAGCAGCGCCAGCGCCACTTCCACCCTGGCCACTGTTACTTGATCCCTTGGACCCAGAACAGCCAGCGATCAACGCTGCGCAGGCCAATAAGGCCACAACAGAGCGGACCATGGTTAAGCGTGACGAATTCACGGCGTACCTCCGCCGCTTAGGTTACGACACAGAGGCGGTAAATGGGCCCGAACGCTCAACTGCGGTCATATCGGCGCCCAAGTAGGAGCGGACAACATCTGGGTGGTTACGAACTGCCTCAGGGGTGCCCTCAGCGATAACCCCGCCCAATTCCATCGCCACCACTCGTTGGGCTAAGCGGAAGAGCAAAGGCAGGTCGTGCTCGACCACTACCAGAGTTGTTCCAAGGTCGCGGTTTACTCCAGTCAGGAGCTGGACCAGGCTTTCGCCTTCTGATTGGGCAATCCCACCGGCTGGCTCGTCCAAGAGGAGAACCTGCGGGTCTAGCGCGAGCATGGACGTGATCTCGACCATTCGCCGTGTTCCGGTGGAAAGTTCACCCACCGGTTTTGCTTGCAGATTGTCCAGGCCCATGACCTCGAGATATTGCAAGGCCCTCTTACGCTTTGATCGGTCAGCCATGGGAAGTCCCAACAGGGATGAAGTAACGCTGGTAGGTGATGTGCGCTCCATGGCCACCATTACCGTCTCCAGCACGCTCATCGTTGGGTACAAGCGGGCTGCTTGGAAGGAACGCACCAGACCCAATTTGGCTCGTGCATCGGGGGCCAACTTGGTGATGTCACGACCATTGAAAACGATTGAACCCGCATCGGGTGAGGTAAACCCAGCGATGATTTCAAACAGTGTGGTCTTACCTGCACCGTTGGGACCGATGATGCCCAGAATTTCTCCTGGCTGAACGGAGATGTCGACACCGTTGACTGCTTTGATGCCGCCGAAGGCAAGCGATGCTCCGGTGACCTGAAGGATCGGTGGCAGTGACATCGGATCGATCCCAAGGAATGGGTCGCGACCTGAGTTTTGCTTGAGCGGGCTGACATCAATGATTGAGATCCGTCGGTCTTCGCCCTCCGTCTTACCCTCATCGACACGGATGGCGGCCTGCGCATCAACACCTTGCAATCGAGCCAAACCGAATGCGGCCTTGTTGCGCACTCGAACCAAGAGACCACCCAAACCACGTGGAATCAACACGATGATGATGACCGAGAGCAAGATCAACAGCGGTGGGATGAATTCGTTAAGTGTCACCAGTTGTGGGACGCGACTGTAGAGGGCTCCGATAGCAGGACCAGGCAGAACTCCGAGTCCACCGAGGACTGTTTGCGAAACCACGTCAACACTGAATCCGCCCTTGAAGTAATCAGGGGTCAAGGTTGTCACCGAGTTCGCGATTACTACACCGCCGAGTCCGGCCAGCCCACCGCTAATGGCGAAGATTTGCAGTTTGCGCTTCGGGGCAGCAATGGTGAAAGCGCGCGCAGCATTTTCGTTATCCCGCAGCGCGCGAAGTACTCGCCCTAATCCGGTACGACGGATATTGGCCGATACAAGAAAAGCTAGGACTAGGAATATCAGGGAGAAGAGGAAGTAATTCTTTGGAAATGAGAAGTCGACGTCAAGGCCAGGAATTTCAAGGGGCTGAACTTTGATACCGGAAGCTGTTGGACCGATCAGGAAACTTTGGCGTAGGAACCAAGCGGAGGTCGCAAACGAGAACGCCAAGGTGCTCACAGCTAGCGCGAGTCCACGCAGACGCAACGCCGGGATTCCCACTAAGGCTGAGGTGATCGCTCCTGCCACGATGCCGGCAAGAACACCGAGGAAGAACTGTCCTGTTGAGGCTGACACTCGAACCGCCACGGTTCCAGCGATAGCAGCGAAGGCAAATTGACCAAGTGAGAGTTGACCAGCAATTCCGGTCAAGACTCCAACAGACAATCCCACGATCGTGAAACCGACTGCGAAAGTAAGGATGGTTGCGATCTTGTTTGTGACGGTGAGTCCGATATAGATCGTGGCGCCTAGGGCGATCACAGAGATGATCGGAGTGATGATGCGTACGGTAAACAGATTACGCACCTGACTTGGCAATCCTGGTGGGTACAACTTGTTCCATTCGCCGCGGTCTTCGTCTCGGCGAGAAGAAAGTTTTGGTTGAAGCAGAAGTCCAAGAAATACCACGATGACTAATGCCAGTTGAGCTAAACCAACTTGGTCCTGATTGCTGGTCAGAATCTGCGCAACTACACCGATAATCACGGAAGAGAAAAATGCCACCGGTAAGTTTTGGAATCGGCCTAGCACCGCACCGGCTAGCGGTAATACGAGCAAGGATGGTCCGAGGAAGTCAGCATCGGGCAGGTTGATCGTTGGGTAAACCAAGATCACCGAGAAGGCCGCGATGGCGCCGGCGATTCCCCACGAAAGGGTCACCATTCGGCTCGCCGTTACTCCAGCAAGGGAGGCCGCATCTGGGTTGTCCGCGGCAGCGCGGATGGCAAGTCCGTAGCGGGAGCGACGAAGGAACAGCGATAGGGCCAAAAGCACCAGAGGAGCAAGCAGGACGATGGTGATGAACGAGGGTGAGATAGAAATTGTTCCAAGTTTGACGTTGTTCAAAAAGCCAGGAAGTACGGGCTTGGGGAAGAGCCGGCCGGTGGCATTTTTTTGGTTAACGACAAGGCCGAAAATGATCAGGAACTGGGCCAAGCCGAGAGTTACCACCGTGCCAAGAACGCGCGGCGCATCAGAGATGCGGCGAACAAACCCCCACTCCACCCCTGATGCAATAAATGCGCCTGCCAAAATGCCCACGGGGAAGAAGACCCAATACGGAACTCCACGGGAGACGACTGCACTGAAGATGGATGCAGCAAAAATTCCAATCGCTACGTGAGCGAAGTTGATAAAGCGGCTGGCCCGATAAACCAGTACTAATCCGATCGAAAGCAGTCCGTAGAGGAACCCGGTGAAGACCCCGCTAAGGATGTTGGCGAAGGAAAGGTCGAAACTCGAAAGGCTCATGAGATGTAGTTCCCCTTCGAATCGGCGTCAGCTTTTGTTGTGGACAGGTCGTTGCCCGGTCCTGCGGGCGAGTCCTTTTCAGGAACCCCACCCAAACTCAATGTTTGGACAAGGTCAGGTTGGGCCAGCAGGTCTTTAGAAAGGCCTTCGTAGACGATCTCGCCCTTTTCCATGAAGTAACAGCGATCAACCAGATTGAGGGCCACATTGACTGACTGCTCGACGACCAAGATGGCCGTACCACGGGAGTTGAGCTCACGAACCATTCCTAAAAGCTCTCCAACCACGATGGGCGCAAGGCCCAACGAGAACTCGTCGACAACCAGAACCTTCGGCTTGGTGATCAAGGCCTTGGACAGGCCCAACATTTGTTGTTCACCGCCACTGAGGGTGGAGCCAAGTTGGTTTCGCCGGTCGGCAATCTTGGGGAAGATCTCGAAAGCTTCTTCAATGCCAGCCTTAACGCTTGCCCGATCGCGTCCCAAACTAAATCCGTACATCGTCAAGTTTTCGTAAACGGTCATCGATCCGAAGACTGCATTGCCACCAACAATTTGAGATAGGCCGAGGGTTACTCGACGGCTAGCTCCAAGGTCAGTGACATTTTCGCCGGCTAAGCGAACGACACCGCCCTGTGGTTTTTCAAGTCCGGAGAGCACGCGCAACAAGGTGGTCTTGCCAACCCCGTTGGGGCCAAGTAATGCGACCATTTCGCCTTCATTGACTCGCATGGAAACGTCAAAGAGGACCTGCACGGAACCGTAGGCAAAGTCAACATTGCGAGCAGAAAGGATCGGCGCTTGACCGGATTCGCTAACGCCTTCATCGAAGGATTGGGAATCCTCGTCAACACCCAGACGCGCATCAAGATCTGGCCCAGCAGCGCGAATGAGCTTCTTTGATCGTCTCCAAAACAGCAACACCGGCAGGCTTGCAGCAGCGAAGGCGATCACGTAGCCGGTCGAACTGTTGATGAGAGCACTAACGGCGCTGATCAACAACAAGCCCACAAGACCGCCACCGATAAGCGAAAAGACGGACAGTCCAGCTGCGGCAGCTCGATCTTCAGGTTGGAGCGCTGAGAAGACGGTGATGTCCAATGCGACCCAAGCCAGGTAGGCCCCGATCCCAGCAAGTGCCAGTTGGGGCGAAATGATTTTTGGAAGCAGACCCGTGAGCAAAATGCCAGCAAAAGCAAGAATCAAGCCGAGCGAAATAACAGCAGCAAGACCCTCTGGAGATTTTTGGTGAGTCTTTTCTAGTCCGCGTGAGGCGAGGAGCAAAATCAGTGCGCTGACCAGGCTAGAAATCGCGATTACCAATGCTGGAGTCGAGATGTAGAGATCCTTGGCCTTGGCAAGGCGAACAATCGGAATGATCAGTGCCGCACTGGTGCACCAACCAACGGCGACATAGGCCGTTAAGGAAAATCGCAGGGTAGGAATGGAGCTGATCCGCACAATTGATTCGGCCCACGTGGGTCGAAGTTCAAATACGGGGTCGTGAACCTTCCCCAGTGCTCGCCGGATGCGATTTGGTTCGAAGCCTCCGACAGCGGTGTCGGTAAGTAAAAAGGAACCCAGCGACAAAATGACACCGAGCACGCCAGCGACCACGAGTGCTTGACCCACGCCAATGTTGAGGGCAGTTGTTGCTAGCCAAGCGCAAAGGCCACCTGCTGCAGCTCCAAGAAGGGTGCCAATGTGGGTGCGAGCAAGGGTGCGTGCGCGAGCCTCAGGAACGGTGGCGTCAAAGGCCAAGGTGCGAATAATTGGCGCGCTGAGTCCGAACAAGGTGCCACGGCCAAGGCCGATGACAAGGAAAATAACGATGCCGGGAATCAAATTCGCCAGCAGGGCTAGAAGCGCGGCATTAATACTGAGAACAATGGCTGCGGCCACACGTTTTGCTGGCGGCACTCGATCGCTCAGTGGCAACCCCAACAGTGCTGCCAAGATGGCACTTGCGATCAGGGTTCCGCCGTAAAGGGTCGTTGAACTTTTCGTATCGCGCGCTACAAGCGGCAAGAGCAGAAGCAAAGTGGTCAAGGGCAATGAGAACGATGCATTGATTAAACCAAGCGCGAGCACGCGTCGGCGTCCACTGCGTGGTACTGCCTCACGCCAGCGGGGGATTTGGGTTTGGCCCTTGACACCTATGGCGCTTCGAGCAGCTTCGCGCACCGATGTTTCGATCACGGCAGGTTTGTCCGCGAGAAGAACCGGCGGGCTAGTTGGTAGCGAAGGGGACATTCCCACCTCGGTATAGGAAGCATCCGGGCTTTCCGGACACGGGGTTTAAACAGGTCGTTGAGTCAAAAGCCAGTACCCGGCCAGTGTTAGTGGCTGCGTACTTACCGTAGGCCAGGGTTCCGCCAAAGGTGACAGCTGAACTGTATCCCGTTCCCACCTGCCATGCCGCGTCACGGAAGGCGTTGGCGGTTAAGTTTTTAGGCGCCTTGTCAATCACGGCCTTGAGGAACAAGGTGGCGTCGCAATATTGCAGGCCTTCCTTGTAATTGGGCCGGACTCCATCGGGAGGTGTAGCACCGGCGGAATCAATGATTTGCTTGCAAAGCCCCTGATTTGGGGTGGCTGGGTTTGGGAATGGGACAGTTGGATCTTCACGAATATCGCCCGCTGGCAACACACCGAATCCGGTCATTCCCACCAAAGTTGATGAAACTTCAACGCTTGGGTTGTCTTGTAGGAACAGCGGGCTGTCGTATGAGGAAATAGCGAATTTTGCCTTCGTGGTGGTTGCTTCTTGGGTGGACAACATCACCGGCAAGATGCGAGCACCGCCGATGACGATGACCCGATCAAGGCCGCCATTGGCTGTGCCGGTGAGCGCTGCCGATGAACCAGCACCCAAGGTGCCAACATTGGAGGTATCAACGAAGAATGATTGCGACTTCGTAATCCCGTTGCTTGTAAGAAACGGGATTACGATGTCAGTGATGTCGCGTCGAGCAATCTCGTTATCAACTCCGACTATGGAAACACCGGCCGTACCGGTAAACCAGCCTTGTGACTGCAATGCGGCTAATTCGGTGCGCAGGTAACTGCTGTACTCGGGCCACGTGGGCGACCACAGGTACGGCGAAAGGCGTTCAAATTCGGTCTGATCTTGGGCTAGGAGCGTCTCGTCAATCATCAACGTCTTGCGGGCCGCGTAGCAAGTTCTGGCATTACTTTGGAACTGCCCTTCGAGAACAACGGCGAAAACCTGTTCGTCTTGGGTGAAGGCGTTGCAGAAGGATTCCGCGTATTCGGGACTGTCTTGTCCGCCGCCGTAGGTTTTGATGATGGGGACAATCTTGCGACCGTTGAGCCCGCCGTTAGCGTTGACTGCGTTAACTGAGGCTTCAATTTGCTTGGTCTCGCCCGCCACCCCGCCGTAGTTGGCGGTCTTAAACCCAAGCCGTTCTTGGAGGGCTCCGAGGTCGGGCAGCAGGTAGCCGATCTTGATGGAATCTGCGGTGACCCCTGGTGAGGCATCATTTCCGCCCGCAGTAATTCCTGACCCCGAGGAACCCGAGTTAGCCGTCGAATTTGACTTTGAACTGCAGGCCGTGGTCAGTGCTGCAATGAGGGCTAGGACCGCGATGGTTGTAACAACCCGACGCGCAGGCCCTGGCGTGCGCACAGCGGTTGGGGACATTGAAAGTGGCGCCCTTCACTATGGGGAAGAAGTAAGACTCGTTGGTCAGGCTGCACGGCCACAGGTGAAACATTGACTGCTAGTTCTCGCCAGTGGCTGTGAGGTTTGAATGAGAGCCTAGGAGCCGGCAGGAACGCGTGTCAACGCACCTGCGAAGTATTCCCGCACCCAGGCTGTTCCGGCGCCGGCGCCGGCGCCGGCTGGGGCTGTTCGCGAGTGTGGGCAAGTGCCTTGGCGTGGCGAAAATTGAGGAGCAGGTTGACGGGACGCGCTGCGGGTATCTAGTGTTCGGGGGCTGGAACGTCGGGCGTAGCCTGTTCGTCCAAGGATTTATCGGACCTTCCCCACAGTGTCTGAATGTGGGTCGGGCTCGGACTTGATCTGACCACCTTCTCGTCGCAGGGACGAGCCGTCGAATGGATGCGCAGAGTGAAACAAGGCTCGAGCCTTCGATTGACCCTAACTTTGCTAGCCGCTGGTGTTGCCGGTGCACTTATTGTTCCCATGTCGGCGCCTGCTCAGGCCGCCGATAACGGAGCTTGGTCTGCTGCACCCACCCAGCAAGGATCATTTGCTGGTCGCCAATTCTTCTTTGAAGAGCTCGCGCCGGGCGCCACCGTAAAGGATTCCATTACCGTCAAGAACGCAAGTGCTGCACCTTTGGACTTGGATGTCTACTCCGCTGACGCGTTTAACGTTGAAGCCGGTGCCGGATTTGCATTGCGCAAGCGTGGCGAAACCAACACCGATGTGGGTTCTTGGATCACGGTCGGTAAAACCAAAATTGTGTTGCAACCTGGGCAAAAGGGGAATGTTCCTTTCACTTTGACCGTTCCACGTGGGGTGACCCCCGGTGACCACGCTGGTGGAGTTGCCACCATTGAGCCTGCGCCGACTCCGACCGGTGACTCCAGCCAATTGCTCATTCAGCGCGCTCTTGGAGTTCGCGTTTACGTGCGGGTGGCGGGTCCGCTTTCGCCTCGCCTAACCGTTACGAACGTGGATCTGGCTGTTAAGCCGGCTCGCTTGCCCTTCGTGGGCCAGCAGGGTGGGGCGACCGTGACGTACACGGTGAAGAACTCCGGAAACGTGCGTCTAACCGCTAATCGGCAAATCGTCCTTAAGGGCATCTTCGGCAATACTTTGCATGACACCGGCACAGGGCCGATTCCTGAAATTCTGCCTGGTTCGACAGTTCGTTTGACGGAAAATTTCAGCGGCATGCCGGTCCTAGATCGCGTCAGCGCAAACCTGGTGTTGAGCGAAAAGGCCAATAATGTCAAGTCGGCTGGGCAAGCTTCGGCTTGGTCAATCTCGTGGGTCTTCTTATTCCTCCTGCTTTTGCTGATTTTGGGTACGCTAGGGGCGATTTGGTGGTCAAGACTTGGAACGGCTGCCCCTTCACCGGTTTCACCCGCAGCTGCCCCGACGACTCAACCGGAGACTGAACAACCGTGATGCGCAGCAGGCTTGCTTCTAAAACAACGGTCGCCGTGTCGGCCTTTGTTTTGATTGGCATCAGTGGGCTGATTGCATCTTCGGCCCAAGCATCAATGGTCCAGGCTGACCCGAGTGTCCCAGTGGTTCAGTCGCCGGTGACTTCGACGGTGCCAGGTGCAACCACTCCCAATCCTTCAACTCCTAGTGCGCAATCCATCGGGCGCCGAGCGATTTTGAATGTGACGATTGGAAGTTTGCAGGACAACAATTTCAAGGTCAGTGGATCTGGCTGGCCTGCAGGTCAACCGGTGACATTGCAGGTGTGTGGAAATAGCTTCCGCAACGGCACAGTGGACTGCTCCAAGGACCAGGCTCAAACAGTGCCAAGCTCAACGGGTGATTTCATCCAGGGCATCACATTGACAAGGCCCCCGAGCCCATGTCCATGTGTTGTCCACGTTGCTACCTTTGCTGACCCCATAGCTATTGACTTGCCCTTTGATTTTGTGGGAATTCCTACGGCGACTCCGTCAACGACGACAACAACTCGCTCCATCGATGTCAACGTAAGCATCTCGGGCTCCGGGCCGTTCTCGGCGTACTTGGGCGGGGCTGCAAAGCGGGAATTGCTGTTGAGTGTGACCAACACCGGTTCACAGCCATTGGTCAACCCGTCCCTGAACTTGTTTGTCGGTCGTGGCGAAGACCCAGCTGATCCGCTGGTCAGCCCTGAAGGTGGACAGCCCAATCTGGGAAACATCGCTCCTGGGGCCACGGTTGAATACCGCCAGCCAGTCACTATTGGCGCCCCTGCATTCGGCCAGTACCGCGTTAAGGGCGAGTTTTCTGGTCTGGACTCAATCACTATTGATCAAGTCCAAAATGCTCAGGGCGATTTGAGTTTTTCTGTTGCTACCTCAAGCTACCCATGGGTTTTGATCATCGTTGCTTGGCTACTCCTACAGATTCCTCTTCTGGGTCTGTACAAGCGTCGCCCGGTTGCGCAATTGCCAACCGATGAGGATTCCTTAATTGAACAGTTGCCAGTTGCTGATGGCAATGCTGGTTTTGCTGCGGGAATGTTTGACCAACCCGTTGCAGTTGGCGCCACCGCTGCGGCCGTAGCCGCACCTGCTGCCCAAATGGCCCGATCAGCAACTGCTCCTCCACCACCGCCACCGGGCTACCGGGCCATCCTGCCCGCCGGACAGGTACTCGCCGCTCCCGTTGCGGCTACAGTCGCCCCAGTTGCTGCAAGTGCAAGTGGTTTGCCGCCGATGCCAGCACCTGCTGTAGGAGTTTCGGCCGCACCTGTTGCAACGCCAGCACCGACCGGTGTTGAAGCCTTACGCGCCTTGCTGCAACCGCCACAGCAGTAATTTCTCAGACCTAACCAACGCTGTCAGTGGATTTATTCCACGCATTAGCTACTCAGCAAAAACTCACAAACCATGTGCGCGTTAACCATCGGGCTGTCGTGTGGCCCATCTAAGACGGCGTAAGAAATGCCCTGAGCATCAAGGTGAAGCCGGGTGTATTGACAGGGATAGGTCTGCGGCGTTTGAGAGAAGAACGCGAAGGTAGCTGGAACCTTCTGCGCATCGGTTGACCTCAAGGTGACCGCATCAAGGGAAGGGCCAATGGGCGTGGGAACAAGGCGCGAGTTAACAAATTCGATCAATTCAGGATCAACAAATCCTTGTTCAGGACCCACGGGGCGAGCTGGAATCATCAACGTGGGATCAAGGTCGGCTGGCGGCGCCGGGACCCCTGGCGGGTTTAAGTCCACCCCCCGTTGCCCGTTTCCGGGAACTGCTGCATCTAGGTAAACGACTCTCTTGATCTTTCCGGAATCAGTTTCAAGGACTTGCCGCACCGGTATCCCGGCTTGGCTGTGAGCCACCAGAACAATCTCGGAGTCAGCTGTGGCGGTGCTCATGGCTTGACGTATGTCCTGGACCCACTCAGCCAACCCAACGCGGGTGCCAACGCGCAAAGTATCCGGCTCGCATCCGGTGAGCGTGGGAGCAATCACGGTGTGGCCGAGTAAAACAAGCTCATCGCGCACCTTGTCCCAAGCCCAGCCACCGCGGAATGCCCCATGAACTAAGACAAAGGTTGTCATCGGGCCTGCCTAAATCTCAGGGATGAGTGTCGTTGATCCAGGTCCGGTATCTAGGACGATGTCAACAAATTCACGTGGGTAAGAATCGTAGGGTTTCATGTGTTCATACATTATTTCGGTGTAAGCCACATACCCCTCTCGCTGCGTGCACTGGGTGTAGGAATCCACGTGGTCAAAAAATCTCAGGTTCATAAAGTGAGTTCGATCTTCTTGGCCGCGCACCAGCAGTCGACGAATAAAGCCTGGGTGATCATCGAAGAACTGAGCAAATCCTTCTGAAAGCTCTATGTAGGCATCCGCGTGAGCATCTTCATCCTTGGTCCACGCGTGCGAAATAACGATAACCATGAGGCGATGTTACGTCAGGGTGATCGTCAAGGTGGTGGTGTAGCGGTCAGCGGCCAAGAACGGCGGGAGGGTGAGTTCAATTGTTGACTGCACGAAGTACAGACCACCGGTACTTTGCGAGACGAGGTTTTCGTCCGTGTTCTTTGTACACAGGCTCACCGTTCCAGCAAAACTTTGGGCGGCCGAACCAGCGGACTGTCCTGGTGCCACCAGTGAGGCATTGAATCCGGTCAACAAGGTAGGCGTGGTCTGGGTGTAGTCGTAGGCGTTGCTGGTCGTGCTGATCGAACACGATGGGGTGGCCTTTAGGGCGCTCTTGTTCAAGGAGTGTCCGGAATCCCCTGTGAAATTATTAATCGTCGCGGTCAATGACCAGCCGAAAGTGCCGCCGCGAGTGTCAGTAACTTCGATGTCGTTGATGTGTCCGGTCACAGTCGCTGTCGTAAGCGGGGTCTGCACAGTTCCAAGGTTGACTGAGGTCGCACTGTTGTTGGCATTGACTGTGGCTCCGCTCGTACTGCCAGAGGTCGGGGTCGTATTGGTGTAGGCCCGCTGCGTGAGCACGCCGCCGGCAACACTGGCGAACAGCACTTGCTCAGTAGCGCAGCCTGCGCCACCGGTTGATCCTGCGGTTTGAGCGGTGCAACCGCTTACCGGCGATGCAGGCGGGGTTTGATTCACGGTGGTGCGGGTGGCATAGGTGGAAGTACTTTGAGGCTGGCAATCAACAGTTGCCCCAGCAAGGTTGGCATCGTCGGTGGCAGTGAATACGTATTTGAATTCGTCGGGGATGAGCTCAAGTTTGTCACCGATGTCAAAGTTCTGTGTACTGCCCGTGGAGGTTGTCGTGGGCACTATGACCGAAACCGGCCCCGGTGCGCTGATCGCACCACCAGCCGAAATTGTTGCTGCAGTGCTCACAGCTCCGGTGCTGCTGCTGACGGCAAACAGAATTGATCCACTTTGTTTACGAACATCAATTTTTGGCTCAGCCCTAACTTGTGCACCCGTGATATCGAAGGGCAAGTTGGGGTTGATGGCTGGAAACGAATAGGTGGCCGAAAATGATGTTCCGTATTCAACGACCAAGGGTGAGGTCATAGTCACGGCGTAGTCCGAGATGCCAAGGTCGTAGACCGCATTGAGCGCGGGGGCGTTAAACGAGCACTGGAATGGCACAGTGATAGTCGATGCCTGAGCTGCTTGCTGGGTCATGGTCATGACACCGGTGGCAGCCAAGACTCCAACGATCGCCAAGGCGATGCGTTGGGTCAGGCGATTCTTAGGCACGGTTTTGATCATCAGCTCGGGGCCACCTGTCCCAAGATGACTCGCTTGAGAAACTCCGGGGCCACCAAAGTGCAGTAGTGGGCGCCCTCAAAGCGCGGATTTCCCGTTGAGTTGGAATTGGCCACTAGAGCACGAGACCCCACTTGTGCCACCGATCCGCTGGTGGTGATTGCCGCCACGCTTGGGGTCCAACCCGGGCCATCGAACACAACAGTGTCGGCAACTGTCACCAACGTGTTGGCATTGGCTGACGGCAAGTTGCTGGATGTGGGGTTGTAAACGGCAGAATTTTTTTGTCCGTTGCTCAATGAGCCCCACACGTTGTCAATCGTGGCTTGATTGACCACACGACATTGTTGGTCAGTGCTGGGGTTTGTACTCAAACCGGTTCCGGCGCTACCAAAGCCGTACGCCGGCTCAACGACAAAACGCGCCGAGTTGTTGGTTGATCCGTTTGGCCAGGCTCCAGCCGTGAAACTTTCACCAGTTCGCAGTTTGCAGCGGAGCAGCTTTGGCTGGGTCTGCTGGGCATCTTCGTAGAGCGTCCACTGCGAATCGTTAATCTTCTTTGTCGCTGTGGTTACCGATGACTTAGAGTAAACGAAGTCGTCCAGACTCTTGTAGAGCGAATTCGTTATCGTGAAATCGCCACCGTTTTCGGTAAGTTTCGCGCTGTCAACGTTAGCGATCGTTTCTTGTGCGTCGGCACAGAACCTGAAAAATCCCTGGGGCGTAATGGTGTTACCAGGGATGGGTGCGGCCCCAGATAAAGCAGGAATGGCAAGGGCGGCGATGATGCCCAAAAGGACAACTGTTAGCCGCCGGCGCCTCATTGACACTCCACTTTCGCTAAGTAGGGTCATCTATCCTCGCGTGAATGTGCAGTGGGCGAAAGCGGTTTTTATTACATTCCAACAACGGCTGGCTGGCGTGCCCGCCGTACGGGGGCCAACGGCAGGCGAGAGGATGGGTCCATGAGTGGAGTTCGGGTCGAAGTAGCCAGCCCTGCTGGGGTTAAGCTGGCGGTGGCCACGCTGGCCGCAGGCGGGCTGGTTGTCCTGCCCACTGAGACGGTCTATGGCCTTGGGGCGGACGCCCGATCGGAACTAGCCGTGGCCAGAATTTTTCAGGTCAAGGGCCGGCCGGCCGATCATCCGGTCATCGTCCATGTGCTCGGGGCCGGTGACCTGGATACGTGGGCTCAGGAGGTACCTGATTACGCCCGCGCCCTAGCTGATCGATTTTGGCCGGGCCCTTTGACGTTAGTTCTTAAGCGCAAAGCATCAGTGGGCGAAATCGCCGCTGGAGGCGCGCCGACGATTGCTTTGCGAAGTCCATCTCATCTTGTGGCTCGCGCCGTGATTGAACAGTTGGGTTCAGGTGTAGCTGCACCGTCGGCTAATCGTTTTGGTCGGGTCAGCCCAACTACGGCTCAACATGCCATTGACGAACTCGGCGATGTGTTGTTGGCAACGGATTTAGTTCTCGATGGTGGTGAATGCTCAATAGGTGTTGAGTCCACCATTGTTGACTGCACCGGTTCGCAGCCGATTGTTCTGCGTCCAGGGGGCGTGACCGAATCCGACATTTCCCACATTGTTTCGTTGGCAGTCCAGGGAATCAGCGATGCAGATTTAGAAGTTCGCGCTCCTGGCACTTTGGCCGCGCATTACGCACCCACAGCTCGAGTCTTACTCGCCGAACCGGTGGAGGCAGACGCAGTTATCAACGCCGCACCTTCGGGTGAAGTGGGGTTGCTCTGCTTGGTGGATTTTGAACCGACAAGCGAACGTTTTGTTCATCGATTGGTCGCCCCGGGCAATGTGGATGAGTATGCGCAGGACCTTTATGCAGCCCTTCGGCGTGCTGACCAACTTGGACTTGTCGCGGTGGTAGCCGTTTTGCCGCCGGCGGAAGGCATCGGGGTGGCAGTGCGCGACCGCCTGCAGCGCGCAGCCACCGGATCGGCCTGATCTGCACTAGCGTGGTGTTGTGGTTGATACATCGGCCGATCTCGGTGCCGGCGTTTTGACAACATTTCGCTTGGTGACCTTCCCCATGTTGCGGGGTGCATTGCTTGCCGGCACGATCCTGGTCGTTGTATCAATCATCCCCATCTACCTGTCACAAAAACTTGCTGGCGAAACTGCGACCGGAGGTCGCTTTTGAGCGCGTGGTGGGCCGCCCGGGGCTTGAACCCGGAACCCACGGATTAAAAGTCCGTTGCTCTACCAATTGAGCTAACAGCCCGCCTCCCTTACGGGAGTTGGATAAGCCTAAGCGCCTTGACCTAGACCGTGGTGACCACCACCGATTAGCCATGAGTCAAGATTGGCCCATGCGCCTTGACCATGTCTCTTATGCAGTCCCGGCCTCACACCTTGGTGATGAAGTTCAGCGTTTGGGTGCCAGCGCTGGTGGCATCTTCCGCGATGGTGGCCGCCACCCTCGCTTTGGAACTCGAAACTTCGTTTTGCCGCTGGCCGGTGGCTCCTACCTTGAGGTAGTCGCAACCCTTGACCACCCAGCCTCAGATCGTGCCCCGTTTGGACAAGCCGTGAAGTATCGCGCTGAACGTGGCGGCGGGTGGATGGCATGGGTGTTAGCCGTTGATGACATTGCATCGGCAGAGCAACGGCTTGGTCGTCCTGCTGTGGATGGCATGCGTCACCGACCCGATGGTGTTGACCTGACGTGGAAGCAGCTTGGCGTCAAGGACGTGATGGAAGATCCACAGGTTCCATTCTTCGTTCAGTGGTTGAGTCCGGCGGAGCACCACCCAAGCGTTGGCGCTGAAGACCTACCAAGAATTGAACGACTTGAAATCGGTGGCGATGCGGGATCTGTTAATGATTTTCTGGGAACATCTCTTGACTCCATCGAAGGAGTCACCATTGACTTTGTCGATGATGAACCCGGTCTAGTAGCGGTGCATTTGGCCACACGCTTTGGATCAGTCAGGCTGGATTAGTGACTTCCTCAGGCAGCACAGGCTTCGATGTGATGCAGGGCCACCCTCGCCGCTGGCCAATTCTGGGTGTGATGGTTTTCAGTTTGTTGGTCGTTGTACTCGACAACAGCGTGCTCAATGTGGCCCTTCGTTCAATTCAACAAGAACTTCAAGCATCACAGTCTCAGCTTGAGTGGGCGGTGAACTCCTACACCTTGGTTTTTGCCGGATTGCTTTTCACTTGGGGCGTCTTGGGCGATCGTTATGGTCGCCGTCTGATCCTGGTGATCGGAATGATTTCATTTGGAATCACCTCAGCGCTGTGTGCCCATGCGGCCACTGCGAACCAACTCATCGGGTATCGCGCTCTGATGGGTGTTGCTGGCGCCTCCGTACTTCCGGTGACCCTAGCCATCGTCACGAACGTCTTCCCGCCTGCTGAGCGTGGCCGTGCGATTGGTGTTTGGGCTGGTTCAACAGGCTTGGGTGTAGCTCTTGGACCGATCGTGGGCGGCTTGCTCCTCGAACACTTCTGGTGGGGTTCGGTTTTCCTCATCAATGTCCCGATCGCCATCGTCGCTGTAGTTGCTGTTCTGGTTCTGGTTCCGGAATCTAAAGATGCTCATCCGAGCAAGATTGACCCGCTGGGTGTCCTACTTTCGCTGGTTGGTGTCATTACGCTGGTCTTCGGAATCATTCGGGGTGGCAACCTCAACGACTGGTGGAACATTCAAGTCATCGGACCGATCGTGCTCGGTATCGTCTTGCTTGCAATCTTTGCTCTCTTTGAGCGCCGTAGTTCGCACCCGTCATTGGATGTCACGCTCTTTAGGGATGCCCGGTTCTCGGCCTCAACTGCAGCCATCACATTGGCCTTCTTTGCGCTGTTTGGTGCTGTCTTCTTCCTGTCCTTCTATCTTCAATACGTCAAGGACTATTCCCCACTTCAAGCTGGCCTGCGGTTGATTCCAACGGCACTTGGCTTGGTGATTTTTGCTCCCTTGAGCGAGCGCGGAGTTCGCCTCTGGGGCGCCCGGTTCGTCGTGGCAGTTGGCTTGTGCATCGTGGCCTTGAGTTTCTTTGGTAACCAACTCATTGAGGTCGAGACCCCGTACTGGCACTTGGCAATTTTGCAGGCAATGTTGGGAATGGGAATGGGGCTTACCGTCGCGCCAGCAACGACGTCCTTTATGTCTGCCTTGCCGCGTGATAAAGCCGGGACCGGTTCTGCGGTAACCAATGCATTCCGACAAATTGGTGGCGCACTAGGTGTGGCAATTTTGGGATCGGTTATTGCAAGTGTTTACCGAACCAACATTTCATCGTCCTTGAGTTCGCTGCCTCCTGAATTGCAAAAGACGGCAGGGGAATCCTTGGGTTCGACCTTGCAGGTTGTAGGCGCAGCTCCGGAATTGGAAAACCCAGATCTGATTGTCAACACTGCGCTGCATGCCTATGTTGATGCGCTCCATGCCGGAACATTGGTGGCTGCTGTGGCCGCCTTATGTGGTGCCGCGGTGGCGTTTAAATGGTTGCCGAAAAAGGGCGCTAACCCAGTCCCTGAAGCCGGCGTGAGCCATGGTGCGGACTTCGCCTAAGCACACCTGACCAGCCTGCGTTGGTGATTTTGGTGTCGCGTATGCTTCAGCGGGTTCCCAACGGGCCTGTGTAAACAGGTACCCGTGAGCCCCCATCGTCTAGTGGTCTAGGACGCCGCCCTTTCAAGGCGGTAACACGGGTTCGAACCCCGTTGGGGGTACGCAAGAAGGACAGCGTTTCGGCGTTGTCTGGCCTTGGCAGATTCGTCTGCACTAGGCCCCGTAGCGCAGTTGGTTAGCGCGCCGCCCTGTCACGGCGGAGGTCGCCGGTTCGAGCCCGGTCGGGGTCGCTCAGATTTATCCCCAGCCTGGCTGAGGGTGATCTGTTCGGTCAGGTAGCTCAGTTGGGAGAGCGACCGCCTGAAAAGCGGTAGGTCGGCGGATCGAACCCGCCCCTGACCACCAAAGTGTGACCTATCTCTAATCCGTCGAACCCCCTTTCTAGAGGGGGGAGTGCGCCTAAGTCGGCCTTACCCCCTAGGGTTCTAGTCAGGCACGAAGATGTGCCACAACCGTACTCAAGGAGAAGTCTGTGAACCGCAGTGAATTGGTGGCCGCTGTTGCCGCAAAGACCGGTCAGAGCGCCAAGGACGTTGACGCTGTCCTCAAGGGTTTTGCTGAAGTCGTCGCATCTGAACTGTCCTCGAGCAAGCAGGCCAAGATCAGCCTCCCCGGCTTCCTGACCTTCGAGACCGGTTTCCGCAACGCTCGTACCGCTCGTAACCCACAAACTGGTGCCGAGATCCAGGTTGCAGCCACCCACACCGCCAAGGTGTCAGCTGGCTCAACGCTCAAGGCAGCAGCTCAAAAGAACAACTAGAACTAACTCGTTCTACCCAGCACTTTCCTCACGCGCCGTCATGGTGCCTACCGCTTGGCCTGGTCTAGCTAGTCCACAGCGTTAGGTTCATCCTTGGCGGCGCGTTGCTGTGGGATGCCCTCGAGGAGTTCGCGCACTTCAGATGCTCGATAGCGGCGATGCCCGCCCAGAGTTCGGATTGCCGAGATCTTCCCTGCTTTGGCCCATCGGGTCACGGTTTTGGGGTCAACCCTGAAAAGTGCGGCCACTTCTGCCGGTGTGAGCAAAGTTTCCGATTCGTCAGAACTCATCGACGAAAATCCCCCTAGTTTCCCCAGTAATCGAGCCTGACCCATCTTGCCCTATTACGACCCAAGTTATGTGAGTTTGGGCGAAATCGCCGGCCTTGCCGGCTTTGACCTGGCCTAGCAGGTTTTGTGCACCGCCCTGAATGCGAACGCAGGCCTTTTGCCGGTAGCCTTGGCGTAGTTCCCGTAGCGGCCCGTTAATAAGGCCCGAACAGCACATGAGGGGGTCGAGCCATGGGGCGCGGCCGAGCCAAAGCCAAGCAAACCAAAGTTGCACGCCAGTTGAAGTACAGCTCAACTGGGACCGACTTAGATGCTTTGCAAGCTGAACTTTCCGGGTCTGCCACTGGCACACCGGTATCGCAAGACTCTGAAGCTGAATCCACCGAGTATGACCAGTACGGTCAATATGGAGACGAAGATTCTGATTCAGAAGATGATGAAACTGATCCTGCCACCGCTCAGTAGTTCGTTACTTGGCGTAATCACCGATCAGCGTTACGGATCCGCCACCGCCACCTTTGGCTGGAGCATCTGAACTTTCATTATTAATGCGCGCGCGAACCTCACCCACGATCCAGGAATTAACTCCACGTGAGTTCAAGGCGCGCAGGGTTGCATCAGCACTGCTGGCTGCAACAACTGCCACCATGCCAATTCCCATGTTGAGAGTCTTTTCGAGTTCCAATCGGTCAACCTTGCCAAGTTCGCCGATAGTGGCAAATATTGCGGGTACCTGCCATGAGTTGCGCTGCAAGTCTGCATGCAAATCGGCAGGCAAAACTCGGGCCAAATTGGCGGCAAGGCCGCCGCCGGTTACATGGCTAAAGGCGTGGATGTCCAGGGAAGGATCACGAGCAATAGCCAAGCAATCTAAGGAATAAATCGTTGTTGGTTCGAGCAGTTCAGCACCCAGGCTCCGACCAAATTCGGGTACGGCGCGATCGAGCTTCCACTGAGCCATCGTGAAGAACACGTGCCGAGCCAATGAGTAGCCATTTGAGTGCAGACCACTTGAGGCCATTGCGATGACAACATCCCCAGCGTGAACCCGCTGGGGTCCCAAGATGTGATCCGCATCAACAACACCGGTGCCGGCGCCGGCCAAATCGTACTCGTCTTCTTTAAGCAGACCTGGGTGTTCGGCAGTCTCACCACCGATGAGTGCGCATCCTGCTTTCTGGCATCCAACTGCGATTCCGCTAACGATTGAGGCGATGCGCGCAGGAATGACTTTGCCAGTTGCGATGTAGTCGGTCATAAAAAGCGGTTCCGCGCCACAGACCACGAGGTCATCAACGACCATGCCCACCAGGTCCAGGCCGATGGTGTCATGAACGTCCATGGCTTGAGCGATCGCAACTTTGGTTCCCACACCGTCAGTAGAGGTGGCAAGTAGTGGCTTGGTGTAATTCTTCACAGCCGAAATATCAAACAATCCAGCAAATCCGCCAAAATCTCCGACAACCTCTGGACGCTTTGTTGCCTTGATTGAAGCCTTCATCAGGGCTACGGCCAGTTCGCCTGCTTCAACATCAACGCCGGCAGCCGCGTAGGAAGACGTCACGGCCGACTCAGCGCATCTGCGGCCCCGCCGCCAGTACTTCCAACCACTGGTAGATCAACAAGAGTTTCTGCCGGTGCCTTGGACTGTAAGGCTGGTTCTGGAATCTCAACGGGGTAAACCCCATCAAAGCAGGCTCGGCACAGGTGATCCTTTTTGATGGTGGTGGCATCGATGAGTTCTTCTAGAGATACAAAGGCCAGTGAGTCAGCACCGATAGACGCTCGAATGTCATCAACGGTCAGGCCGTTGGCGATCAGTTCAGCCCGGCTAGCAAAGTCAATCCCATAAAAGCAGGGCCACTTGACCGGTGGAGAGGAAATTCTTACGTGAACCTCAGCGGCTCCTGCTTCGCGCAACATTCTCACCAGTGCGCGCTGGGTGTTACCGCGCACTATGGAGTCATCAACGACCACCAGGCGCTTGCCTTCAATAACATCCCGCAGGGGATTGAGCTTGAGTCGAATTCCGAGTTGGCGAATGGTTTGACTGGGTTGAATAAAGGTTCGACCGACGTAGGCATTCTTAACAAGACCCTGGGCATAAACAATGCCGCTTTCTTGTGAGTAGCCAATAGCTGCGGGAGTTCCTGATTCAGGAACCGGGATGACAAGGTCAGCATCGACGGGAGCTTCACGAGCTAAGCGACGACCAGTCTCAACGCGGGCTTCGTTGACTCCTACGCCAGCGATTGTGGTGTCGGGGCGAGCAAGGTAAACGTATTCAAATAAGCAACCTTTGGGCTCAGGGGTTGCAAAGTGCTGTGATCGCAAGCCATCTTCATCAATAGCGATGAGCTCGCCTGGTTCAATTTCTCGAACAAAACTTGCACCAACGATGTCCAGGGCCGCCGTCTCGCTGGCCACTACCCAACCGCGCTCAAGGCGACCGAGCACCATCGGACGGATGCCTTGCGGGTCGCGCGCGGCATACAAGGTGGATTCGTCCATGAAGACCAAACAGAACGCCCCGCGCAACTGTGGCAGGACCTCCATCGCGGAGGCTTCAATGGACCGATCCGGATGAGAGGCCAGCAGTGCTGTGACCAAGTCCGTGTCGCTTGTTGATTGTGGAGTGGTGGAAAAACTTCCCGGGAAGTTCAATTCGCCGGTATTTCGACGTTGATTCAAAATCTTGGCAAGTTCGCCGGTGTTGGTTAAGTTTCCGTTGTGGCCAAGAGCGATACTTCCGGTCGCGGTCGCGCGAAACGTCGGTTGTGCATTTTCCCAAACAGATGCACCCGTTGTGGAGTATCGCGTGTGGCCGATAGCCAAGTGACCGCTCAGCGATTCAAGTGCACCTTCGGTGAAGACCTGCGAGACCAAACCCATTTCTTTGTAAACCACGATGTGGCGACCATCCGAGACGGCCATACCTGCTGATTCTTGACCGCGATGTTGTAATGCGTAAAGTCCGTAGAAAGTTAATTTGGCGACTTCTTCGCCAGGCGCCCACACTCCGAATACGCCACAAGCATCCTGCGGTCCCTTGTCGCCAGGGAGCAGATCGTGATTTAAAAGACCGTCGCCTTTAGGCACTACTGAAGTCTATCGGTTAGCCCATCGGCATTGATGAGGCCGCCCGGCCCGCGTCGTCCATTCGAGATTTTTTTGCCGCCGGCTGGCCTGCGCCATTTGACTCGTTGGCTGTCCCATGGTCGTCGTCTTTAGCCGAAGGCATGGGAACAATGTGGCCATCGGTGAGGATGATGCCGTCCTCAAAGCGAGCTTCGATGGCACCGCCGCCAAACTGTTGTTCGTAAAGGTCGGCGTAGACCCCGCCTGTAGCCAAAAGCTCATCGTGCGAGCCATGTTCAACGATTTGGCCATCCTGGACGGCAAAAATCACATCGGCTGAGCGGATCGTCGAGAGCCGGTGAGCGATTGCGATGGTGGTGCGATCCTTCATCAGGGGGCGAAGCGCTGCCTGGACGAGTCTCTCGTTGGTGGTATCTAGGGCGCTGGTGGCTTCGTCAAGGATGAGGATGCGTGGGTTCTTCAAGATCACCCGGGCAATGGATAGCCGCTGCTTTTCACCACCGCTGAGTCGATAGCCCCGTTCGCCAACCATCGTGTCGTAGCCATTTTCAAAGGTCATGATTCGATCATGAATTTGGGCAGCACGGGCTGCAGCGATGACCTCTTCGTCAGTGGCTTCAGGGTTTGCGTAGCGCATGTTGTCATTGATGGTGGCGTGGAATAGGTAGCTCTCTTGGGTCACGACTCCGATTGTCTGAGCAATCGATTTTTGGGTCAGGTCCCGAACATCATGACCATCAAGACGCACCGCACCTTCGGTGACTTCGTACAACCGGGGCACCAAATACGAGATGGTGGTCTTGCCCGCCCCGCTTGGGCCAACGAAGGCGGCGAGCATGCCGGGTTCAATGGTGAAGTTGACACCCTTGAGCGCATACACCGGCGCACCCTTTTTGGGTCGTGGGTCATAAGAGAAACGAACGGCATCAAATTCGATCCGACCCAAGGCGGGTTGGGGCAAATCAATGGCGTCATCTTTATCAACGATGTCAGCCTCGACATCGAGGTAGTCGAAGATGCGGTTGAACAGGGCTAGCGAGCTAGAAACTTCGGTTGTGCTTTGGAGTAGCTGGCCCAGCGGGAAGAACAACCGGGTTTGCAATCCGGTGAAGGCCAGAATTGTTCCGGCTGTGATGACAATTCCGCCGGTATTGACGTAGCCGGTGACGACAAACACTGCCACCGGAAGCACCGAGAAGAATGAAGAAACCACGATGAAGAAGCCACGGCCAACAATTTGTTGCTTGACCTGCAGGCGGGCTAGCACCGAGCTTTGAGTGCGGTACCCATCGGATGCACCGGCTTGTTGCCCATTGGACTTCGCCAACAGCACGCCAGACACGCTCAGGGACTCTTCGGTGATCGCCGACATATCGGCCAGCGAAACTTGTGTTGCAGCACTGACCCGACGGCGATACTTACCCACCACAGAGGTCAGCCAAATAAAGACCGGCAAGATCACGATTGAGACGATCGTCAACTGCCACGAAAGAATGAGCATGGCAATCACGGTGGAAACTAAGACCACCACGTTGCTGACGTAGGTTGCAGCGGTGTCGCTGACGACCGTTTGCAGGCCACCAACATCATTTTGTAGTCGGGACTGTATTTCTCCGGTACGGGTTCCGGTAAAGAATTTCAACGATAGCGATTGCAGATGATCGAAAAGTTTGGTGCGCAGATCCCGAAGGACGGCTTGGCCAACGCCGGCGGTTAACCAGGTTTGCCACACTCCCAAGAGCGCCCCGATGACGGTCAGTCCAACAAGTTCCCCGGCTAGTTTCCACAGCAACGGGATATTGGGTTCTCCACCCGGCGGGAATAGTGCATTGTCCGTGACATTGCGGATGATCAGCGGGGTCAAAATGCTCAGGGCGCCGCTGACGATAACGATGACCGAAACTGTGCTCAGGGCGATTTTGTGGGGCTTGAAGAGCGTTAAAACGCGCGGGATGGTGCCCGGCGGAAGTTTTGTGGCATCGGGAAGTGCGTCGGATCCGAGCATGGAACGCGGACCCCCATAGGCAGGTCGCGATGATTGACTCATGCCACTAGCGTATGCCTGTACCTGAACTTGTGCACAGTTAGCCGCTACCGTCAGTCATTCCTTAAATGTCAGGAGCATGTTCGTGACGAATCGTCAGCCACTGGACTTCAGCGATCCCAGAGACAACGTGTATGCCTTCGCCAAGATGTGGGGAAGCTTCGCACCCGAGCCACATATCGCGACCTTCCACGGAACGATGTTTGCCTCCATTGGTACCGACCGGTTGTTGCCGGTGTTTGGGTTTGCCGGAACCGGTGTCACCAAGGTCAAGATGCTCGACAACGGTCACGTGCTCATGCGCGGCAAGGAAACTGGGTTTTTCACCGACCTTGAAACCGGCGTTCCGATGAAGACGTGGGACAACCCGTTTACTGGTGAAACCGTTGAGGTGTACGAATTCTTTAACGACACGATCGGTGCTGAGCTCACGCTGGAGCTCCCCAAGTTGTATGTGGGCGACAACCCTGATGCGGCCGTACACATGAACTTTCGTCCGGGAAACGTTGAGCCGGAAACCATCCCGCACATTTTGCCGTGGGAGGTGTACGGCGATGAAGTGTTGCTCGAGTGGGACTACACGCACTCCTACTC
>Ga0194055_10000840_pt1 | contig 24879 bp, 24 predicted proteins | sample SepL449m_MetaG_FD_155482 | JGI IMG/M metagenome (GOLD analysis project Ga0194055, IMG submission 155482) | Anoxic zone freshwater microbial communities from boreal shield lake in IISD Experimental Lakes Area, Ontario, Canada - Sep2016-L442-9m | ecosystem: Environmental > Aquatic > Freshwater >... | reverse complement strand
GTTTTCCTCGTGCATCTAAAGCGGCATCGTAAAGCGTGGCACGAAGCGCACCAGTGCGCGTCAAGATACCGACCAACTTTCCAGCTTTTTCAACGACGGGGGCCAAACGGCGTCTTTCATTGTTGAGGGTTTCAAAAGCCGAGATCGGATCAATGTCCTCTGGCAGAGTTACTAAGTCAGCGCTCATCACTTGCGCCAGTTGGGTGAAGCGATCAACTCCATGACAATCGGCTTCAGTAATGATGCCTACTGGCTTGCCACCTTCGACCACGACTAATGCGCCATGAGCGCGCTTTGAAATAAGATCGAGCGCATCAGCAACGGTATCTTGCGGCGAGAGTGTCATCGGAGTATCGAAAACAATGTGGCGTGATTTCACCCACGTAATAACATCTCGCACTACATCCAGCGGAATGTCCTGTGGAATAACGGCGATGCCACCGCGACGAGCAATTGTTTCGGCCATCCGGCGACCAGAAATCGCCGTCATATTGGAAACAACAAGCGGAATAGTGGTGCCGGTACCGTCGTAACTCGCTAGATCAACATCGAGACGGCTGAGAAGTTCAGAGGCAGACGGCACCATGAATACATCGTCATAGGTGAGGTCGTAAGGAGGGTTTCCGTGTATGAATCGCACGTGGCAATATCGTACGCCACCAGAGCCTTTAAGACGATCTTGAGCCTAGAAAACGGACAAATCCCTATCGCTCACGCTTGTTGTCGCGTGCGCTCTTACCGCTTCTTTCACGTGAAAGTTCGCGACTGGTCTCTCGTCCCACCTGTCTCTCCATCAGCGCGGCTCGCTTATCGTGCTGCTTGCGGCCACGCGCCAACGCAATCTCAATCTTGGCTTTGCCATCTTTGAAATAGAGGGAGAGCGGCACCATAGTGGCGCCTCCTTCCTTCGTCTTTCCAATGAGTTTAGAAATTTCGCTCTTATTCAGTAGCAATTTACGTTTACGCCGCGGCTCATGATTGGTCCAAGTCCCCTCGGTATACTCCGGGATATGTACGCCATGTAGCCACACTTCACCGTCTTCAATCGTGGCATAGCCATCGATCAATGAAGCCCGACCGGCGCGCAGAGATTTCACTTCGGTTCCCACGAGCACCATGCCGCACTCGTAGACGTCTTCAATGAAGTAATCATGTCGCGCCTTCTTATTCTGCGCGATAAGTTTCGTCCCTACTTCTTTCATTAGCCCTTACCTCCCGGGCCAGCAATCGTGTCTAGGCTGGTCACGATAGAGACCGCGCGGGCAATCGACTTTGAGCTTGGTGAGACAACATCTGGTTGCACACCAGCATCTTCGAGATAACGTCCAGAAGGAGTTCGGTACCGACCCACTGAGAGTTGAATTGTCGAGCCATCCGAAAGAAGTTGTGGCTCCTGCACGGTGCCTTTCCCAAATGTCTTGACGCCCACGATGACTGCTCTATTTCGATCTTGCAGAGCGGCCGCAACAATTTCTGAGGCACTTGCAGATTGCGCATTCACTACAACCGCCAAAGATCCGTGTTCTTTACTACCGTCAGCGGCATCTAGTACAACACTCTCTTGCCCGCGGCGCTCATAACTCACGACAACCCCTCCGCTGACAAAAGCCCCTACGACAGCAACCGCTTCTTCAACCAATCCACCAGGATTGTCTCTCAGGTCGAGCACCACACCCCCTTGGTGGGCAGACTTGGCAAGGATGTCGGAAACTTCATTGCCTACACCTCGAGTAAATGCATTAATTCGAATAACTAAGACACCGTTCTTTAATGAATCGGCAGTCACATCGTTGGAAGCAACAGTGAAACGCGGCAACATGAAATCTATGTGTTCACCCAAACGCACCACCGTGAGTTGCACCTGACTATCTGCCTCTCCCCGTAGCAGCGCTGAAACTACCGGGACGGAAGAGCTGCTCACGTCCACGCCCTGAGCGGTCACAATCGAATCACCTGCAAGCACTCCGGCTCTCTCCGCAGGAGAAGCACCGATCACGCTAGCCACTTCTACCCCGCCGCCTTTCCCTGCACGAAGCCAGAGACCCACGCCGGTGTATCGGCCTGCGAGCGATTGATCAAAGGCTCCCACTTCTTTCACGCCATAATAACTCGACCAACGATCGCCCGATGCGCGCAGCATTCCTTCAATCGCTGCGCGCCGGAGCAAATCAGAAGTAGCACCTTTATTCGAGTACTGCGAAATAGAGGCTTCAGCTTCATCAAGAACGCCAGTGCGTGAGTGCGTGAAGCGTCCTGCACTGAAAGCTCCCAAGGCGAGCAGAGAGACGAGAACTACGCGAATAAGCGTGCCTCGGCTCCCTCTAGGTACCCGTTTCATAGGCCTAGTGTAGTCGGGCGAAAACTAAACCTTGAGGTACTTGCGCAGCGTGAGAAACGAGGCAATTGCCGAAACGACGAGGCCTGTGAGTAGTAATAGCAGGCTTGCGTTCCATACATCTGCCCAGCCAAAGAAGTTTGTAAATGTCAGTAACGGTGCAACACGGGCATCAACCAACGATTTGAGTGCCGAAAGAATTCCAGTCGCAATCCCCCAACCGATGATTGCTGAGATCAACCCTTCGAGAAGGAACGGAAGTTGAATCGAGAAATTTGAGGCACCTACCAGGCGCATCACACCTGTCTCTCGGCGTCTATTAAACGCTGCGATGCGAAGTGTGTTAGAAATCAGTAGCGCAGCTGTAACCACACTGATCAAGCCGATTGCGAGTGCGCCATCTCTGAGCACTCCCAATAGTTTGAAGAATTTATCGAGAATCGTGCGTTGATCTTGCACAGAGTCAATTCCTGGGCGACCACTCACGGCACTCTGTACGATGGCAAATTGTTTTGGATCCTTTAACTTCACACGGTAAGACTCAGGCAGTTGATCGGCTGTGACATTATCAACTAACGCAGTGCCCTTGAATCGTTCTTTGAATCGCATAAATGCTTCCGCTTGAGATTCATAATAAACATTGGCGACAATGGGAAGTGTCTTCAAATCGCTTTCGATCTGCGCACGCTGCTCCGCCGTGACTGGGCCACCAGAGCAGGTTGGGCTGTCCGAAAGTTGTCCACATAAGAAGATAGAGACTTCAATCTTGTCGTACCAATAATCCTTCATCACTCGTACCTGGCTATTCGCGAGCAATCCAACGCCCAACAGGGAGAGGGAAATAGCGACGGTAATTACGACTGCAATTGTCAAAGTAATATTGCGGCGAAGTCCGTTGAGAACTTCTTTGGTAACAAATCCCGCCCGCATTACATCACCCGCTATATCCGTAGATACCGCGAACCTGGTCGCGGACTACTATGCCGTTTTCGAGCTCAATCACGCGTTTGCGCATCTGATCCACAATCTTGTCATCGTGTGTGGCCATCACCACGGTGGTTCCGGTGCGATTAATTCGATCAAGAAGTTTCATAATTCCCACACTCATCGTGGGGTCAAGATTTCCGGTGGGCTCATCGGCAATGAGAATCTGTGGCTTATTAATAAATGCACGCGCAATAGCAACGCGTTGTTGCTCGCCACCGCTTAGTTCGGCCGGCATGCGATGGCCATAATCATCGAGCCCAACGAGTTCGAGCACTTCTGGTACCTCGCGAGCAATCTCCTTCGGTGCCGCGCCCACAATCTGCATGGCGAAGGCTACGTTTTCACTGACGGTCTTATTGGGCAGTAGTCGATAATCCTGGAAGACCGTGCCGATGCCGCGTCGAAATTCGGGCACCTTCCATTGCGAAAGCGTGCTGAGGTCTTTACCCGCTACGAACATCCGCCCAGAAGTTACCTTCTCTTCGCGGATAATGAGCCGAAGAAAGGTGGACTTACCTGAGCCTGATTGACCCACTAAGAAGACAAACTCCCCTTTGGCCACCTCTAGGGTCACCGAATCGAGGGCAGGGCGGTCCTGCTTGGAATAGGTCTTCGCGACGTTTTCGCAACGAATCATCTGCGCATCACTCTCCGGAGTCTAGGCGGGGCGGGCTGACTAGGCGCCAGTGGCACGCCGCCACCTAATCCCTGCCTGTATGAACCCATCAATATCTCCATCAAGAACCGCTCCGGTATTTCCGGTCTCCCACTCGGTTCGGTGGTCTTTTACCATTTGGTATGGGTGGAGGACATAGGAGCGGATCTGATTTCCCCATGAGCCTTGAGTATCTCCACGCAAGGCATCGATCTTGGCGGCCTCCTCTTGGCGACGTCGCTCCAGCAACTTCGCTTGGAGCACAGCCATCGCCGAAGCTCGATTTTGCATTTGTGAACGCTCGTTTTGACATGAGACCACGATGTTTGTCGGAATATGCGTGATGCGTACTGCTGAATCGGTGGTGTTTACTCCTTGACCACCAGGACCACTTGAGCGGAATACATCGATGCGTAATTCCTTTTCATCAACTTCCATATGATCACTTTGCTCAACAACTGGGACTACTTCTACTCCAGCAAACGAAGTGTGGCGACGATTTTGACTATCAAAGGGCGAAATGCGCACCAAGCGATGAGTTCCTTGCTCAACAGAGAGTGTGCCGTATGCATACGGTGCGGCCACTTTAAAGGTGGCTGACTTAATACCCGCTTCTTCTGCGTATGAAGTATCAAGTACTTCTACTTTGTAATTGTGGCGCTCTGCGTATCGCATATACATGCGCAAGAGAGCCTCCGCCCAATCGGCGGCATCGACGCCGCCAGCTTCTGAGCGAATAGTGACCAATGCTTGGCGTGCGTCGTACTCACCGTTGAGCAAGGTTCGAATCTCCATGGCGCCAATTTCCGAAATGAGAGCATCGAGCTCGCTTTCAACATCGGCAAGCGCGCTGGCATCTTCTTCGCCCTCGGCCAGTTCAAGTAAGAGATTCAGATCATCTAAGCGAGAACGGAGGGCGCCGAGTTTGGCCACCTCATCTTGGGTATTAGAGAGCTCACTGGTGACTTTTTGAGCATTCTCCGGATCATCCCAGAGGTCTGGCACCGAAGCGCTGATCTCGAGTTCCACGATGCGCGCCCGCAAGGTGGTGATGTCGAGAACCGATTCAATCGATGCCAATGTCGAATCGAGCGCCTCGATTTCGATACGTAATTCGCGGTCAGCCACCTACCTACCCTACCGGGTTTACGCGTACCTCCGCCCGCGCGTGGGCTGAGAGCAAGCGCCATTGACCGGTGAGCAATCGAGTCTTCGCACGTAAGCCAATCTCGACTTGTGACCCCCTGGCAACCACACTCTCAAGCAAAATGCCCTCGAGAATGTAGGAATGTTCGAAAGCGAGCTGGCCCAGTGCCACCGCTCGTGCGCTTTCCGGATCAATAGCAACCAAGCCACTTGCATAATAAGTTCTTTGATCAACGCTCGAAGCGCACCTGAGGGCGATCTCTTCAGCCATGTTATTAAGTAGCGCATTCGCCGTGGACACTTGGCCGACAGAAACTGCCACTGTCAACGCAGCGGTGAGTAGTGCGAGGTAGCCAAGAATAAGCGGAAGTAGAGAACCGCGTTCGTCCCGAACTATCGACTTCCTCACTTCGCCTCCTCAAATAGGTCAACTAATTCGCTATGGGTCACATTGATACGGCGGGCAAATAGTCCTCCATCGATGCGCCCTGTAATGCGTGCGGTGACGCGTGCACCAGGCGAAAGGCAAGGAGTCATCGAACAATCAAAAGCGAAAGTGACTCCGTCGCCGAGCTCCTTGATGGCATCCTTAGCAATGTACGTTCCCTGAAGTACTCCCGTTGGTGAATCAGAGGCTGCTTTGAGCACATGAATCGCCTCGCGCACTGCGAAGTCGGCGCGCATCTCTCCTTCATGGATACGCATGAGCGCCACAGCACCTGCCACAAGTGGAGTGATGAGCGGAATAGCAAAGACTATGAATTCAAGGGTGGCGCTACCTCGATCATCACGTAGACGGGAAAAAAGCATGTGCCCAAGATGATCGTTGTGCGTCGTTTCGTCTACCCCAAGAAAAGTAGATGTGGATTAAGCCTTCCCAAACCTTCTTTGGCGTTCGGCATAAATCTCAATCGCCTTCCAGAGGGTGCGGCGATCTGCATCAGGCCAGAGCGTGTCCAAGAAGACCATCTCTGCATATGCCGATTGCCAGAGTAAGAAGTTACTTGTGCGCTGCTCACCAGAGGAACGCAAAAAGAGATCAACGTCAGGCATATCCGGTTCATCCAAGTAAGTGGCAAAGAGCTTTTCAGTGATTCGGTCTGGGTCTACTTTCCGTCGCTTTACGTCCAATGCTAAAGCTGTGGCAGCGTCAACTATTTCGGCACGTCCGCCATAATTCACACACATCGTGAGAGTGAGAGTTGAATTCTTCTTAGTAAGTTCTTCCGCTTCTTCCAGTTCGCGAATGACCGACTTCCAGAGGCGTGGTTCACGGCCAGCCCATCTCACTCGTACACCTAATTCATGCATCTCATCCCGACGGCGACGAATGACATCTCTATTGAAATTCATCAAGAAAGTAACTTCTTCGCGGGAACGCTTCCAATTCTCCGTAGAAAACGCGTAAGCACTCAAATGTGTGACGCCAATTTCGATAGCGCCATTAACCATGTCAAAGAGCGAAGCCTCACCCGCTTCATGCCCAGCGGTACGCGGTAGCCCTTGCGCCTTCGCCCACCGGCCGTTGCCATCCATCACGACAGCAACATGTTTAGGAATAGCACCTTTGGGAAGCTTTGGTGCTTTTGCACCCGATGGATGTGGCGTTGGTGCCTTCGGCTTGCTCATGAGCGCTCCACAAGTGGAAGGCTACGCAAACCATGCTCGAGGTGCCAAGAGAGATAGGCCGCCACAATGCCGTGCGCTTCGCGTTGATGACGCGCCTCGCTCGCAATGGCAGACTCCCAATCCCCTTCCATCAGATTGCCCAGAAGCGTAAGAGTCTCCGATGCCGGAGTCGCAGTTGCTGGCGGTCGGCACTCACCACATACCGAGCCACCACCCGCTAAAGAGAACCATTTATGCGGCCCTTGAACTCCGCAACGGGAGCAGGCATCGAATGAAGGCGCATAGCCGCCGACGGCAAGTGAACGAATAAGAAATGCGTCGAGCACCAGGGCTGGGTCATAGGTGGACTCGGCGAGTGTGCGCAGCGCGCCCACAACCAAGAGAAATTGCTGGAGCGCCGGCTCTTCAACTAGCGCAGTGAATCTTTCGGCAGTTTCCAATACGGCATTCGCCATCGTCCACTTCGAATAATCGCCAGAAAGTACGTCCCCGTATGAGTGGAGAGTCTCTGCTTGTGTGATGATGTCAAGAGAGCGTCCTGTGTGTAGTTGTAAATCCACATGCATCGCTGGCTCTAGACGTGCACCGAATTTGCTCATCGTGCGACGCACACCTTTGGCAACTGCACGTACTTGGCCGTGCTCTCGCGTTAATAGCGTGACGATACGATCTGCCTCACCTAATTTATGGGTACGCAGCACAACTGCTTCGTCACGATAAAGACCCATGCGCCTACTCTGCCTAGCGAATGGCTCGGTTAACCGCAGACACGACCGCTTTCAACGAGGCAGTCAAGATATTCGGGTCGATTCCCACTCCCCAGAGCACTTTGCCTTCGACGGCACACTCAAGGTATGCAGCAGCTCGCGCATCGCCACCGGCAGACATCGCGTGCTCGGCGTAATCAAGAACCCGCACATCTACACCATGAGCGGCTATAGCGGCGCAGAAAGCCGCAATAGGTCCGTTTCCGGAGCCCTTGAGAACAACTTCTGTGCCGTAATCAAGCATCGCGACTTCAAGTTCGTTCACGCCCTCAACATTTGAGGATTGCGACATGCTACGAAGCGAGAAGCGACCCCAGGGAGCGCGCTCGCTTGGCAAATACTCATCCTCGAATATGTGCCACATGGCCTCGGGCGTCACTTCGCCACCTTCTGTGTCGGTCTTTGATTGAACTACTTGGCTAAATTCGATTTGCAGGCGGCGTGGCAAGTCAAGGCTATGGTCACTCTTCATAATGTAGGAGACCCCACCCTTACCAGATTGAGAGTTCACCCGGATCACTGCCTCGTAAGTACGACCGACATCACGTGGATCAATCGGCAAATACGGAACAGCCCAGAGAATGTCATCAACAGTCTTGTCGACCGCCGATGCGTCGCGCTCCATGTGCTCGAAGCCTTTCTTAATGGCATCTTGATGCGATCCCGAGAAAGCGGTGTACACCAAGTCTCCGCCATAGGGATGGCGCTCCGGAACACGAAGTTGGTTTGCGTACTCAACTGTGCGGCGAATTTCATCGATCTGGGAGAAATCAATCATGGGGTCAACGCCTTGGCTGAAAAGGTTCAATCCAAGGGTCACCAAACATACGTTTCCAGTGCGCTCGCCATTACCAAAGAGCGTCCCTTCGATGCGATCAGCACCAGCGAGATAGCCGAGTTCGGCCGCCGCCACCGCAGTGCCCCGATCGTTATGCGGATGCAGGCTCAGTACGACCGAATCGCGATATGCAAGATTGCGGTGCATCCATTCAATGGAATCTGCATACACGTTAGGAGAAGCCATCTCGATTGTCGCCGGAAGATTAATGATGGTCTTCCAATCCGGTGATGGTTGCCACACATCCATCACCGCATTACATACCTCGGCGGCGTACTCAAGTTCCGTGCCGGTGTAGGACTCCGGTGAGTACTCAAAGAAAATGTCAGTACCGGGAACAGTCTCGACAAGTTTCTGACAGAGTTTGGCACCTTCAACAGCAATCGCCGTGATTCCTTCTTTGTCCAAACCAAAAACTACGCGTCGTTGAAGCGTCGACGTAGAGTTGTAAAGATGAACGATCGCTTGCTTAGCACCCTTAATAGATTCGTAGGTGCGCTCGATGAGGTGCTCACGTGCCTGAGTAAGGACCTGAATCACGACATCATCAGGAATGAGATCTTTTTCAACAAGTTCGCGGACGAAATCAAAATCGGTTTGGCTCGCGCTTGGAAAGCCCACCTCGATCTCCTTGTAACCCATCTTCACCAGCAAATCGAACATGGCGAGTTTGCGGGCTAGGTTCATCGGATCAATAAGCGCTTGGTTTCCATCGCGCAAATCAACGCTGCACCATTGCGGCGCGACAGTAATTGTCTTTGTTGGCCAGGTGCGATCAGAGAGATTTAAGGCATTGAAAGGTGCGTAGCGATGAATCGGCATCTTCGAGGGGCGCTGTACGGCAGAAAATTTCTTCGTCATGTCTTGGGTCCTTTGCTCGCTAGTGGGGGCCGGAGAACGCCAAAACCCGCGACGAGGGGACCGACCTTAGAGGACCCCGTCGCGGCAGCTAAGGAGAAGCGTGCGCCACATAGTGAACTCAGGTTAGCAGGCGAGCAAATGATCGGGCTACCGGCTCCCATGTCGCCAGCAATTGCCCTTCAGCCGCCTCGGTTTCGGCAATCACCTCAGCGGGAGTGCGACCGAGCCCCTTCATCGAGGAAGGCGTGGACCACGCGGCCATGAGATCGCCCCCAATTTCCGGATGAAATTGCATCCCCCAGGTGCACTCTCCCACTCGGTAAGCCTGATGTGGAAACTCTGAGTCGCTCATGAGGAGTTTCGCCCCCGCAGGTAATTCGGTGATCTCATCAACGTGCCACTGGGCGGCGCGAACCGTTCCAGTGATGGTGTTAAAGATCGGGTCATCAGAAAGATCAACAACGGGAGCGAGATCGTAGGTACCTACTTGTTCTCCGTGAGTGCTCCGTTCCACTTTTCCACCGAGAGCTACCGAGAGCAGTTGACCACCTAAACAAATGCCCAGTGTGGGGCGAAAACTACTGGCCTCTCGACGGAGCAGCGCGCGCACTGCAGGTAGCCAAGGTGCGGAAATGTCATCTTCACAATTCATACTGCCACCGAGAACCAAGAGCCCATCTGCAACACCATCGAGAGTATTCGGAATGGCATCACCTCGATATGCGTGACACTCAACCAGTTCTACCCCTTCATCTGCAATCCACTCACCAAAAAACGCCGCCGTTGTATCTGGCTCATTGATGACTACAAAGAGGGTGGCCATGAGCTAGAGAACCGGCAAGTAACGGTCGAGCTCAAAAGCAGTGACCTGGCGACGGTACTCGGCCCACTCTGCACGCTTATTGCGCAAGAAGTGGTCAAAGACGTGCTCGCCCAAAGTTTCGGCAACGAGTTCGCTCTTCTCCATGGCAGCGATTGCTTCCGCCAAGTCGGTGGGGAGCGGTGCAATACCTAGGGCACGCCGTTCGGCTGGAGTTAATGACCACACATCATCTTCGGCGCCCTCGGGAAGTTCGTACTCCATTTCGATGCCCTTGAGTCCGGCAGCCAAGATCACTGCAAACGAGAGGTATGGATTGCAGGCTGAGTCTGGTGAACGAAGTTCGATGCGGGTGGAGTTTCCCTTGCCCGGCTTATACATAGGAACGCGCACTAAGGCACTCCGGTTGTTATGCCCCCATGAAATAAAGGCAGGAGCCTCACCCCCGCCATGTAGGCGTTTGTAAGAATTCACCCACTGATTTGTGATCGCAGTAATTTCCGGTGCATGACGGAGCAAACCTGCGATGAACGAACGACCTACTCGTGAGAGTTGGTAGGGCGCACCGGCTTCGTGGAATGCATTGCGATCACCTTCGAAGAGCGAAAGGTGAACGTGCATTCCGGAGCCTGGATGGTCGGTAAAGGGCTTTGGCATGAACGAAGCAAATACGCCTTGCTCCAGGGCAACCTCTTTCACTACCAAACGAAATGTCATGATGTTGTCCGCCGTTGAAAGTGCATCGGCGTAGCGAAGATCAATCTCTTGCTGACCAGGGGCTCCTTCATGATGGCTAAATTCCACGCTAATTCCCATCGCTTCAAGCATGGTGATCGCTTGGCGACGGAAATCATGGCCCACCACATTTGGCGTGTGGTCAAAGTACCCACCTGAGTCAACCGGCACTGGAGCTTCCCCGCGCTTGGGCTTTTCTTCAAAGAGGAAGAATTCAATCTCGGGATGTGTATAGAAGGTAAATCCCATTTCAGCAGCGCGTGCAAGAGTGCGCTTCAATACATAGCGTGGATCTGCGTAAGAAGGATTTCCGTCGGGAAGCATGATGTCGCAGAACATACGCGCGGTGCCTGGTGCTTCTGCGCGCCAAGGCAAGATCGAAAAAGTAGACGGGTCTGGTTTTGCCAGCATGTCGGATTCATACACGCGCGCGAACCCTTCGATCGCCGAACCATCAAAACCGATGCCCTCAGCAAAGGCGCTCTCCAACTCGGCAGGAGCCACCGCAACAGACTTGAGAAAGCCAAGTACGTCGGTGAACCAGAGACGGACGAAACGGATATCGCGCTCCTCGAGGGTGCGCAGAACGAATTCCTCTTGTTTTTCCATGGGACTAGTCTGCCCCCCTTGCGTTACGGGCGGGTAACAATCTCCCGCCAAGCGCTAGTAATTGGCAATCTTCGATCCCGGCCGAAGGCGCGCACGCTCACTTTGGTCCCGGGCGGGTACTGGCGACGCTTATATTCAGCCCCGTCGACCATCCGCAGAATCTTCTCGATCAGGTTCGGGTCAAAGCCTTCACGCGCAATCCACTCGGCGCCAAGGTCGCCCTGCACATAGGCGTCCAGGATTCGGTCAAGGATGGGATATTCGGGAAGGGAATCTGAATCACGTTGGTCGGGGCGCAATTCTGCGCTCGGTTCTTTGGAAATAGAACTCTCCGGAATGGGAGCAGCTTCGCCGGCAGCGAGGGCCACCACGTTGCGCCACTTCGCTAAATCCCAGACGAGAGTCTTGGGAAGGTCCTTAATCGGAGCAAAGCCACCCACTGCATCTCCATAAATCGTGGAGTATCCGACTGCGAGTTCGCTCTTATTTCCGGTAGCCAATACCAAGTGGCCTTCGGAATTTGAAAGCGCCATCAGCGACGTTCCGCGCACTCGCGCTTGCACGTTCTCTTCGGCCAATCCAACGAGCTTAAGTTCACCCACAAAGGCAGCCACCAGCGGTTCGATTTCTACCGTACGAATGTTGATACCCATATTCGCTGCGAGCGCATACGCATCACTCTTGGAATGATCCGAGGAATACTTACTCGGTAGCGAAACTCCAAAGACACGATCTGCCCCCAGTGCATCTACCGCGATGGCCGCCACTAGCGCTGAATCAATACCGCCAGAGAGGCCGAGGATTACCGACTTAAAATTGTTCTTCTCAACATAGTCACGCAAGCCCACGACAAGTGCGCTCCACACTTCTCCGTGCACATCTAGACGCGTAGCAATTCCAGAAGGTAAAGGCTTTTCAATGGCTCGAGTTTCATCGTTTATCACGAGATCAACTGCGACAGCGCTTCGTACTGGCAATTCAAGATCAGTCACCATCAAACCATCTTCGAATTGTGGAGCACGAGCTACCAACACACCTGCACTATCAACAATCATGCTGTCACCATCAAAGACCAATTCGTCCTGCCCACCCGTCATATTTACATAGGCAAGAGTGCAGCCCGCTTCTCGTGCACGTCTCGAGCAGAGCGCAAGGCGAGCATCATCTTTATCCTGCTCGTAAGGGCTTCCATTGATCACCACTAAGAGTCCGGCGTTTCGCTCCTTCACCTGCACAACTGGTCCGCCCTCTTGCCAGAGGTCTTCGCAGATCGCTACTCCGATATCAATTCCTTTGTGGCGAAAAACCAACGATTTCTCGCCAGGGACGAAATACCGGAATTCATCAAAGACGCCATAGTTCGGCAGATGATGCTTGGCATATGTAGCCACCACTACGCCATCATGAATGAGCGCCAACGCATTCTGCGGATTGCCTACGGGTACTCCAAGTGTTTCGGACTTCAGATTCTGCTGGTCGAGGAATCCCACGATTACTGGCAGGTCTCCGCAACCCGCATGCTTGATGTCATCTGCGAGAGTGTGTAACTGCTCGAGGACTGCACTCTGAAAAGAGGGGCGCAGCGCTAAGTCTTCGATGGGGTATCCGGTGAGCATCATCTCCGGGAAGACCACAAGATCACTCCCCTGATCGGCGGCTTGCACTGTGTAGGCCACCACCAGAGCGGCATTTCCCGCAAGATCACCCACCCGCGGGTTCACTTGGGCCAGCGCCAGGCGGAGGTGTGCGCGAGTGGACATATATAGAGCCTACATAAATTGAGAGGAGTGGGATATCGCGCCGACTGGGCTGCCCTCCTACCCAGTCATAGCGGTGGCTGTTAGAATTAGTTCTACCCAGGGACCCCCAGAGGCCTTGAGGCGGAGGAATCAGAATGAACACTTCTCTTTATGCTGGCATCTCACATAGGCGCGTCACCGTGCTCGATATTGCGGCCGCCAAAGAACGCGGTGAGAAGTGGGCGATGCTCACTTCGTATGACCAAATGACGGCAGAGATATTTGAGGAAGCTGGCATTCCAGCACTCCTTGTGGGAGATAGCGCGGCGAACACAGTCCTCGGCTACCAAAACACCATCGGTGTCACCGTCGATGAATTAATTCCACTTACTCGCGCGGTAGTTCGGGCAACCTCGCGGGCCATGGTGATCGCAGATCTTCCTTTCGGATCTTATGAAAGCTCTCCCACCCAGGCATTGGAGACGGCCACCCGCTTCTTCAAGGAAGCCGGCGCGCATGCTGTAAAACTTGAAGGTGGTACTCGGGTACTTCCGCAGATTGAAATGTTAGTCACCCACGGAATCCCAGTGATTGGCCATCTTGGATTAACTCCACAATCAGTCCATACACTCGGTGGATATCGCGTCCAAGGACGAGGCGGCAAAGGCGAAGAGATCATTCGCGACGCAAAGGCTATCGAGAGCGCAGGCGCTTTCGCCGTCGTTCTTGAATTAGTGCCCAGCGATCTCGCAACTCGAATCACCTCATCCATCAGTATTCCCACCATCGGAATTGGCGCCGGCAAAAGTTGTGATGCCCAAGTTTTGGTCTGGCAAGACCTCCTCGGGTTAACGGCAAAGAGCCCGAAACTTGCCAAGAGATACCTTGAACTCCGCTCACTCATGGGCGAAGCCGTCACCGCGTGGGCCAAGGATGTTGCCACCGGAGAATTCCCAGGAGCAGACCAGACTTTCGAGTAAGTATCCTTACCAGATGCTCACCCGCCTGAGGTCTCTTGCGATCGATCTGACCCCTCTTCGAACTTCCCGAGATTTTCGAATCATCATGGTTTCTGGGCTGATCACTTTCCTCGGGTCAATGGTCACCTATGTGGCGCTTCCCTTTCAGGTAAAAGAGATCACCGGATCCTATGTAGCCGTCGGCGTTCTTGGCGCCATCGAAATTGTGCCCCTGGTTATTTTCGGTCTCTACGGCGGCACCTTGGCTGATGCCATTGATCGCAAGAAAATGATCGTCCTCATGGAGGTAGCCAGCCTCGTATTAACCACTATCTTGTTGATTAATTCACTCCTCCCCCATCCCAAACTCTGGGTGCTTTACGTGGTTGCCGGCATCTTTGCAGCGGTAGATGGCCTTGCGCGCCCCAGTCTTGATGCCATGATCCCGCGGATATTGCCGCACGATCAGATGATGGCGGCTAGCGCTCTTCGAAGTGTGCGCTGGCAATTTGGCGCTGTCTTGGGTCCCGTTATTGGCGGAATTCTCATCACATGGAAAGGAGTTAACGCCGGATACATTTTTGATGTGGTCACGTATGCGGTGAGCATTCTCCTGCTAATTCGACTCGCTCCATCGCCAGCTGAACATGATTCACCGGCCCCAAGTCTCTCTTCACTCATGGAAGGGGTGCGCTATGCAATGAGTCGAAAAGACCTTTTGGGCACTTATGCAGTGGATCTGGCGGCCATGTTCTTCGCCATGCCGATGGCCCTCTTTCCTTTTTTTGCCGACGAGCTCCAAGCTCCATGGGCCCTAGGTTTGCTCTACTCGTCGATGATGATCGGTTCTGTCTTGGCCACCTTTACGAGCGGGTGGACCAAGAAGATTCACCGCCATGGGCGGGCAATTCTCATCGCGGCAATTTTTTGGGGTGCAGGCATCGCTCTCGCCGGGGTCACTTCGTTTCTCCCGCTGGTTTTCTTTGGATTAATCCTTGCTGGCGGCGCAGATCAAATCAGTGGCATTTTTAGATCAACAGTGTGGAATCAGACAATTCCCGTTGAATTACGCGGAAGATTGGCCGGAATTGAGCTCCTCTCATACTCGCTCGGACCATTAGGTGGTCAGACGAGGGCTGGTGTGATGGCGCAATTTAGTGGGCTTCGAACATCCATTGTGGGTGGTGGAATTCTCTGCATCGGAGCCGTTGCAGCGCTCGGTGCTGCTCTTCCTACCTTCCGAAAGTACGATGATCGCACCAATGAGTTCGCTCTTGCAGAACGAAAAAAACGGGCGCTCACTCCAGAAATAGAATAAGAAGTACGCCACCATCAAGGACGACATTCTCCAGATAAATTAAAAAAAATCGCGACACGACACGAACAAATAATGTCCAGGTGTTGGCTATCGAGTGAATTAAGTGTCACACTTTGAATGCAAAGAGTCCGATGACGGATCGGACCCCTCAGACAGGAGATGCACGTGGCTGCTAGCACCACGCGTAAGACCGTAGCCAAGAAGCGCCCAGCCAAGAAGGCTGCAGCGAAGAAGGCCCCGGCCAAAAAGCGCACAGCAAAGAAGCGCGCCGCTAAAAAGGCACCAGCTAAGAAGGCTGCCAAGAAGCGCGTAGCAAAGAAGCGTCCAGCCAAGAAGGCTGCCGCCAAGAAGCGCGTAGCCAAGAAGCGCGTAGCCAAGAAGCGCCCAGCGAAGAAGGCTGCAAAGAAGCGCGTAGCCAAGAAGCGCGTAGCCAAGAAGCGCCCAGCGAAGAAGGCTGCTGCGAAGAAGGCTCCAGCCAAGAAGCGTGCTGCTAAGAAGCGCGTAGCAAAGAAGCGTCCAGCCAAGAAGGCCGCTAAGTAAATCCTTATCAGAAAACCCCGCCACGAAAGTGGCGGGGTTTTCTGCTTGTATGGGCACATGAGAAATGCACTTACTGCGGGAGTTCTCTCCCCGCGGCGCATAGTTCCGGCTGCTATCAATGCCCCGGAGTACGTAGGGAGGAAGGGCCCCACTCTCCATAAAGCTGGGCACGTTCCGAGCCTGGAGATCGTGGAGAAAATGCGCATTGCGGGTCGCATTGCTGCCGAAGCGATGAACGAAGCGGCCAAAGCAGTTGCCCCCGGAGTGACCACTGATGAGATCGATCGCATCGGTCACGAGTACTTGCTCGACCACGGCGCCTACCCTTCAACTCTCGGATATCGCGGCTACCCCAAATCTCTCTGCACTTCTCTCAATGAAGTTATCTGCCACGGCATTCCAGATTCGACTCGCATGGAAGATGGCGACATTCTCAACATTGATATCACTGCTTACATACATGGTGTGCACGGAGATACTGACGCCACTTACCCTGTCGGCGATATCAGCGAGGAGGCAAAGTTACTGATCGAGCGGACTCGAGAAGCGCTCGATCGAGCTATCGCGGCGGTCAAACCTGGGCGAGCGATCAATGTCATCGGCAGAGTGATTGAGGCCTATGCCGGACGGTTTGGATACGGAGTGGTCAAAGACTTCACCGGACATGGCATCAATACGGCCTTTCACAGTGGGCTCATCGTGCCGCACTTTGACGCCCCGTATCACGACACAATCATTGAAGAGGGCATGACTTTCACGATTGAACCAATGCTCACTCTTGGAAGTATCGACTATGAGATCTGGCAGGACGGTTGGACCGTAGTCACGAAAGACCGTAAATGGAGCGCACAATTTGAACACACACTCTTGGTAACTTCAGATGGCGCGGAGATTCTGACCCTCGCAGCCCCCTAGCCTGGCTGATTAACTATTACAGGTGTCGCTCTTGAGCAAATTCTGAATGGTAGTAAAGGATCGGGAGATCATTTGCTGATCAGCCGAGGTAAGCACGTCGGTAAATACTCGACGAACGCTTGCTACGTGGTCGGGGGCAGCAGCCACGATGGCCTCCCAGCCCTTCTCGGTCATCACAGCAAACGCGCCGCGTCGATCATCCGGGCACTCTTCTTTGCGAATGAGCCCTGCTTGCTCCATCACTTTCATCCGGTGTGAAAGCCGTGAGCGCGAGAGCAACGCAGCTTCAGCCAGTTCACTCATTCTCATTCTCCGCTCGGGGGCATCAGAGAGTTGAGCCAGTACTTCGTAATCGGCCATCGAGAGGTCATGGTCATTGAGCGCTTGCTCAAGGACCTCCATGAGGCGGCGGCTAGTGAGGATGAAAGCCCGCCAAGCTTCCATCTCCGCAGGTGTGAGCCATCGGGGCGGCGCCACCACGGTCGCCTTTGCCATGTGAACCACCTCAGAGTCTCGAAAGTTGAATCTTCAACTACTTTACGCTACTTTAGTTGAACATTCAACAATCTATACCACCAGAACAGATGAGGAATATATATGAGCAACACCATCGCAGCGGGTACCTGGGCCATTGATCCCAGCCACTCCGAAATTTCTTTCTCCGTACGCCACCTCATGGTGAGCAAAGTACGTGGCCACTTCACCAAGTTCTCCGGAAACCTTGTTATCGCTGAAGACAACACGAAATCCAGCGTTACCGCAGAAATAGATGCAGCAAGCATTGATACTCGCGACGAGAACCGCGATAACCACCTTCGTACCAACGAATTCTTCGATATCGAAACACACCCCACTTGGAGCTTTGCATCGACCGCGGTGCGCACCGGTGGCAAGGGTGGGTACCTCGTTGATGGCAACCTCACCATCAAGGGCGTGACCAAGCCGGTAGTGCTCGATCTTGAAGTTGCTGGTACCAGCACCGATCCATGGGGCAACACGAAGGCGGGCTTCTCAGCTTCTACCGTTATTAATCGCAAGGATTTCGGCGTTGAGTGGAATGCTCCACTTGAGACTGGCGGTGTCTTGGTCGGCGAAGAAGTAACCTTGACTCTTGAAATTCAGGCTGCACTTCAAGCCTAATATCTCTTCCAGAAACGGGATCTAGCTTCGGCTAGGTCCCGTTTCGCATTTCTAGCCAGCGCGCTGTGCCTGCACGATTTGAATCATTGGTGACGCCTTTGGGTTGAGCCACTTTAAGAGCTGCAACATGGTCTGCCGCGATACTGCGACGCACCCCGAGAGTGGTTTACCGGTATCGAGATGAATGAAGATAGCTGCAGCGTGAGCCGGATCGTTGGTCCTCATGGTGATCGCCAACGAATAGGAGTCTCGGTGATCAATGAGGCGCTCCCCTTCAGAAGCTTCCCAAGGACAATTCTTTGCGCACTCCTGCCACGTGTCATCTAAGGGAGATGCCGGATCTGCTACCCACCAAGAAGCGCTGGTGGCGCGGCGATACTCAAGCGCGGTAATTGGCTTCTCCTCAAAACCAAAAGCGCCACCTATAGCAAAACTTCCTAGCGGAGTGGTGCCGGTGTTTCGCACTCGATCTGCAATGCTTACTAATCTCTTGGTGGAAGTTCGCGCGGTGAAAGTAGTACCCACCTTGGCCCATTTTGAACTCCGCAATTCATACCGTGCGCCCACAGCTTTTCCTGACCCGTCAGCCGTGATGGTGATGACTTGGCTCGTCGGGGCAGGCAGTGTTTGTGGCGGCGCAGGCACGATAGATACGGCTAATCCCACCGTGAGTGCGAGCAGGCTCGCCTTAATGATCACCCTCTTAATCTATCCCTCTACTATTCATCTATGTTCCTGGAGAGTGCTCGGCTGCGATTGCGCCCTATGGAACTGGCGGACGAAGAAGCCATGTTTCAGTACCACTCCAACCCAGATGTCGTTCGTTATATCCCTTGGTTTCCCAGAGATCGTGATCAAGTACGTGCTTCCATTACCAAAATCATGACAGCCACCCGACTAGAAGCAGAGGGCGACTATCTCAACTTGGCAGTCACTCTCAAGAGCACTGGAAGGCTGATCGGTCAGGTGAGCATCGAGTTCACCAGCGGCGTAAATGAGGGTGGCGAGATTGGCTACGTCTTTAATCCAGAGTTCAGCGGTGAGGGATATGCCACTGAAGCAATAGCTACCATCATTTCTCACGGAATTGATCTCGTTGGTTTTCATCGCGTTATAGCGCGCACCGATCCTCGAAATACCGCTTCCATAAAGGTGCTGGAGCGGCTGGGATTTAGACAGGAAGCGCACTTCATTAGCGAAGAATTCATCAAAGGAGAATGGGTCGATACTCTTATCTTCGCCGTGCTCGACACTGAGTGGTTAGAGCTTCGAAAGAAATGGGATTTCGAAGGATGAGTGAGAATAGCCGCGAAGCCTTTGGCTTCACCATCACGCATCAAGACGAAGGCCTTGCACGAACTGGAATCATCAAGACGCCCCATGGTGAGATTGCCACTCCTGCTTTTATCCCGGTAGGTACGAAAGCCACCGTCAAAGCCGTTCTTCCAGAAACGATGAAAGATCTTGGCTCGCAAGCCTTGCTGGCGAACGCCTACCACCTTTACTTACAACCCGGTCCTGATGTGGTCGATGCCGCCGGCGGGCTTGGCGCCTTTATGAATTGGCCAGGCCCGACCTTCACAGACAGCGGTGGCTTTCAAGTGCTCTCTCTTGGCGTGGGATTTAAAAAGGTACTCGCCATGGATACTTCAATGGTCCATCGTGATGATGTGATTGCCGAGAATAAGGAACGCCTGGCCCACGTTGACGATGATGGCGTCACCTTCAAATCACACTTAGATGGATCACTACACCGATTCACCCCTGAGGTGTCTATGCAGGTGCAACATAAATTAGGCGCCGACATCATCTTCGGTTTCGATGAGTGCACTACCTTGATGAATACTCGCAAGTATCAGGAACTAGCTGTAGATCGCACTTACGCGTGGGCGCACAGATGTATCGCTGAGCACCAAAGACTCACTGCCGAACGCACCGACAAGCCCTATCAGGCGCTCTTTGGGGTTATTCAGGGCGCCCAGTACGAAGACTTACGCCGGAAGGCCGCAAGAGAGCTCAATGAGTTAGATTTCGACGGTTTCGGTGTGGGTGGGGCGCTTGATAAACATGAGCTCGGCACCATCGTGGGCTGGGTCAACGAAGAACTCACTCCCAACAAGCCGCGCCACTTACTTGGTATCGGTGAACCCGACGACTTCTTTGTGGCCGTAGAGAGTGGTGTGGATACCTTTGACTGTGTAGCGCCATCACGGGTTGCTCGCACCAGCGCGGTATACGGTGCTGATGGTCGTTTCAATATCTCCAACGCTGCCTACAAGACGGACTTCACGCCGATCGACGACAAATGTGGTTGCTACACCTGCCAGAACTATACCCGTGCCTATTTAAATCATCTCTTCAAAGCAAAAGAGATGGTCGCTTCTACGCTTGCAACTATTCACAACGAATTCTTTACCGTGCAATTGGTGGATCAAATTAGATCAACGATGCAATCAGGTGATTACGAGGACTTTAAGAAAGATTTCCTTGGCCGTTACTACGCTAAACGGCAGCAATCACTCGACTAATGAGATTACTTCCGGGTCGATAGGCAATAAACTCATGGCTCGGTGCGTCAAGAACGACGAAGTCCGCTCTCGCACCCACACCCAAGTGACCGATATCTGTGCGGCGAAGCGCTTGTGCGCCACCGAAAGTTGCCGCATGCAACGCTTGTGCTGGCGAGAAATACATCTCACGTACCGCCGTAGCAATCACCCAAGGCATAGAGGTAATGAACGAAGTTCCCGGATTACAATCGGTGGCAAGTGCAACTTTTGCTCCCGCTGCGTAGAGTCGACGAGCATCGGGATACGGTGAACGAGTAGAGAACTCCGCGCCTGGGAGAAGTGTGGCCACCGTATTCGAGGCCGCGAGGGAGCTAATCTCCTCGTCTGAAAGATAGGTGCAATGGTCCACGCTCGCTGCATCTACTTCGACCGCCAATTGCACTCCCCCGGTATGTCCCAATTGATTTCCGTGAAGCCTGGGAAGCAAACCACGAGCCATCCCGGCATCCAAGATGCGACGTGACTCCTCAGGAGTGAAGGCTCCGGTATCGCAGAAGACATCGATCCACTTAGCTTTAGGGGCGCAGATATCAAGCATCTCACCGATCACAAGTGAAATGTAATGCTCGCGCTCGGACGCAAACTCTGCAGGCACTACGTGGGCACCTAGAAAAGTGACTTCCTTGGTAAATTCATTAGCTACATCAAGAATCTTGGCTTCACTCAGGACATCGAGCCCATAACCACTTTTGATTTCACAAGTAGTGATGCCGCCACTGCGAAGTTCGCGAACAATTCCGGCAGTGTGCTCGCGCAATTGATCTACACCGGCTTCGCGAGTGGCCGCGACCGTGGTTTTGATGCCACCTACCGCATACTTTTCCCCAATCATGCGGCCCACAAAATCCCGTACTCGGTCCCCACCAAAGACGGCATGCGTATGGCTATCGACAAAGCCAGGTACAACGCTCTTTCCCGCAGCCTGGATCATTTGATCACTAGCAGGCGCACTCTTCGAGGATCCGATCCACGCAACTTTGCCGCCTTCAACCACAAACGCGGCATCACGCACAATCCCCAAAAGTGAACCGTCGCCCAGGGTGGGATCGTTGGTTACCAACTCATTGATTCCGGTGACTACCGTAGAACTCATTTTTATCCCTCGTTGAGTGGTACGTGCTCATGCATAGGAATGCGCACCCCGCGCTCCTGCGCTACTTGCTCGGCAAGTTCATAGCCGGCGTCTACGTGGCGAATGACGCCCATTCCGGGATCATTGGTAAGTACGCGGCGCAATTTCTCACCCGCAAGCGCGGTGCCATCGGCCACGCTCACCTGACCGGCATGAATGGAGCGCCCAATGCCTACGCCGCCGCCATGATGAATCGACACCCATGAAGCACCGGAAGCAGTGTTGATTAATGCATTGAGCAATGGCCAATCTGCGATGGCATCTGACCCATCGAGCATTGATTCAGTCTCACGATAAGGAGAAGCCACCGAACCGCAATCAAGGTGATCTCGACCGATGACGATAGGGGCTTCGACTTCGCCTTTAGCGACCATGTCATTGAAGCGTTCGCCAGCGAGATGACGCTCTCCATATCCAAGCCAGCAGATACGGGCCGGCAAACCTTGGAAGGCCACTTTTTCGGAGGCTTTCTTCATCCAGCGCGCAAGTGGCTCGTTATCTGGAAAGAGTTCGAGCACCGCTTTATCGGTAGCCGCAATATCCTTCGGATTTCCGGAGAGCGCAGCCCAACGAAATGGTCCTTTACCTTCGCAGAAGAGCGGGCGAATGTAGGCCGGCACGAAACCAGGGAAGGCAAAGGCGCGATCATAACCGCCAAGTTTGGCCTCTCCACGAATGGAATTGCCGTAATCGAAGACTTCAACGCCTGCGTCCATAAAGCCCACCATGGCTTCCACTTGCTTCACCATCGAAGCACGTGCACGCAATGTGAAATCTTCTGGATCCTTTTCAGCCATAAAGCGCCAGTCGTCTACTTCAATGCCTTCAGGAAGGTATGAGAGCGGATCGTGTGCCGATGTTTGGTCGGTGACAATATCGATTTCTACGCCACGTCGAAGTAACTCAGGAAAAATCGTCGCTGCATTTCCCAGGACGCCAATGCTGAGAGCCTTGCGGGCCTTCTTCGCATCAAGTGCCAACTTGATTGCTTCATCTAGATCAGCACACCAGATATCGAGATAGCGGTGGTCTACGCGACGTTGTAGCCGCGTCGAATCAACATCGACACAGAGACAGACGCCATCGTTCATCGTGATCGCGAGCGGTTGCGCGCCGCCCATTCCACCAGCGCCACCCGTGAGGGTAAGCGTGCCAGCGAGCGTGCCACCAAAGCGCTTATTAGCAATAGCCGAGAAAGTCTCATACGTACCTTGCAAGATTCCTTGTGTTCCGATGTATATCCACGATCCAGCAGTCATCTGGCCATACATCATGAGACCCAGCGCTTCTAGCCGACGAAACTCTGGCCACGTAGCCCAATCCCCCACCAAGTTTGAATTAGCGATGAGTACTCGAGGCGCCCATTCATGGGTCTGCATGACGCCCACTGGACGACCCGATTGCACCAACATCGTTTCATCAGCTTTAAGCGTCGTGAGAGTACGGACGAGTGCATCAAAGGATGCCCAGTCGCGCGCCGCTTTACCAGTTCCGCCATAGACGACGAGGTCATCAGGGCGTTCAGCGACCTCCGGATCAAGGTTGTTCTGCAACATACGAAGCGCCGCTTCTTGTTGCCAGCCCAAAGTGGAGAGGGTGGTGCCGCGCGCGGCCCGGACAGGGCGTGGACCAGGTCCGGCAATGGCGGCGCTGCTCATACAAGTTCTCCGATTTCTCTTTCAACTGCCGTGAGTAATGCTTGGCTCTTCACCATTTCAACCGTGGCTTCGATCTCTGGCGTCAACCAACGATCTGTTCCTGGCCCTTGCACCTTCGCACGTAGCACCTTGAGCGCTGCGCCAGTGCCTAGTGATGGAAGGAGTGGTGTGCGCATATCGATCGCGCGGCCGGCCGTCATGACTTCGATTGCGATCACTCTAGCGAAAGCATCTACAGCACGACGCAACTTGCGGCCCGCATGCCAACCCATCGATACATGGTCTTCTTGCATCGCACTAGATGGAATGGAATCAACCGATGCAGGTGATGCGAGGCGCTTCATTTCAGAAACCAGACCAGCTTGCGTGTATTGCGCGATCATGAGACCGCTATCGACACCTGGGTCATCGGCTAAGAAAGGATTGAGGCCAAATGAGCGCGACTTATCGAGCATACGATCGGTGCGACGTTCAGCCATTGATGCCACGTCTGCAATCACGATTGCCAAGAAGTCGAGTACATATGCCACCGGTGCGCCATGAAAGTTTCCATTACTACGAACTCGGCCATCCGGAAGCACCACCGGATTATCGATAGCGCTGGCCAATTCGCGCGATGCGATGAGCCGCGCATGATCCACTGTGTCGCGTGCCGCTCCAGCAACTTGCGGAGCACAACGAAGCGAGTATGCATCTTGCACACGGGTGTCGTCGTGTCCAGCATGTGATTTAACCAGTGGAGATTCTCCTAGAAGGTGGCGAAGATTCTTTGCAGAAAGCCCTTGGCCTAATTGTGGACGCAGCGCGTGCAACTCCTCGGCAAATACTTGATCAGTTCCGAGAAGTGCTTCGATGCTCATCGCAGTCGAGATATCAACGGTCTTAAGCAGCGCATCAATATCAGCAATTGCCACGATCAACATGCCGAGCATGCCATCAGTTCCATTAATAAGAGCAAGACCTTCTTTAGCGACAAATTCAATAGGTGTAATGCCGGCGCCCTTCAACGCCTGCGCTGCATCAACAACCGTGCCGTCTTCCAGGCGCACTTCGCCTTCGCCCATGACCGCGAGCGCACACGTGGAGAGCGGCGCGAGATCTCCGGAGCAGCCGAGGGATCCATACTCACGAACAAGCGGAGTGATGTGGGCATTAAGCAGTGCCGCATACGCATCCGCGGTAGTGGCGCGAATACCAGTACGCCCCGTGCACATCGTGGAAAGGCGGAGAGCCATCATGGCTCGTACCACTTCGCTCTCGACTGGCTCCCCTGAACCAGCGGCATGCGAACGAATGAGAGAGCGCTGCAGTTGGGCGCGCATCTCAGGATCAATGTGTTTAGTTGCCAGTGCGCCGAAGCCCGTGGAGATTCCATAAGCGGGCGTAGGACTAGCAGCGAGTAGATCAACAGTCGCGCGTGAGGCATCCATGACGCTGCGAGCCTCTGTCGAGATCTCTACCTCTGCTCCGTAACGAGCAATGGCCACCACATCTGTCGGCGAGAGTCCTGGGACTCCGATAACTAC
>Ga0194055_10000837_pt1 | contig 24927 bp, 19 predicted proteins | sample SepL449m_MetaG_FD_155482 | JGI IMG/M metagenome (GOLD analysis project Ga0194055, IMG submission 155482) | Anoxic zone freshwater microbial communities from boreal shield lake in IISD Experimental Lakes Area, Ontario, Canada - Sep2016-L442-9m | ecosystem: Environmental > Aquatic > Freshwater >... | reverse complement strand
CGCCAGATCCCGGTCGGCGCCGACGATGCCGCGCGCCATTCCGTTGGCCAGCACCGGAATTCGCAGTTTCTCGGCCAGATGCAGCAGTTCGCGTTCGGCGTGGCCCCACCACACGTTGGTGCCGGCCATGATCGCCGGCCGTTGCGCCGAGGACAGCAGCGCCACCGCCCGGTCGAGCTGGTCGCCATCGGCGCTCGGCTGCGCCGGCAACTCGGTGAGCGCGCCCGGTTCGCCGCGGTCGGTGGCCTCGCCGAAGACGTAGTCCATCGGGAAGTCGACGAAGGCCACCCCGGACGGCACGCCGACGGCGGCGCGCAGCGCGTCGTCCACCCGGTCGCCGGCGGCGGCGGCCGATTCGGCCGTCGCGGCGTATCGGCACAGCGGCGCCACGAAGGGCACGTGGTCGATCTCCTGCAGCGATCCCATCCCCCAGCGCAGCGCCGGCGCGCGCCCGCCGAGCACCACCATCGGCGACTGGTTCTGCTGCGCGGCGCCCATCGCGCTCATGCCGTTGGTGACGCCCGGGCCGGCCGTCAGTGCGGCCACCCCCGGAATCCGGGTGACCTTGGACCAGCCCTCGGCGGCGAACGCCGCAGTCTGCTCGTGGCGGGTGTCGATGAGCCGGATGCCCTCGGCACGGCAGCCGTCGTAGATCGAGAACAGGTGCCCGCCGGAGAGGGTGAACATGGTGTCGATCCCGCTGGCGCGTAACCGACGGGCGATCAGCGTGCCGGCATGAACGGTGTCGTCTTCGCGCTCGCGCGCGGTGTTCTCCATGGGCTGAGACTAATCAGGGTGGTGCGCCGCCGATCATGGCTGCGGTAGCTTCGCCGGGACACCCCTGGAGTAAGGAACGACGTTGGAGCCGTACGAACCGTCCATGGACTGGGGCCATGAACTGGTCCCATCGCTGATCTGGATCCTGCGGGCGTGGGTGATCGCCGGCATCGCGACCGTGCTGGTCCTGTTCCTGATCGCCCGGTTCACCGTCTGGGGACGTCAGTACTGGCGCATCACCGGCGACTACTTCAAGGGCCGGGACTCGGTCAAGATCTGGGCCTGGCTGGCCGGTCTGCTGCTGTCGGTGATGATCTCGGTTCGGATCAACGTGCTGCTCAGCTACTTCAGCAACGATCTGTACACGTCGTTGCAGGTTGCCTTCCAGGCCTTCGGCGCCAAGGAGGAGAAGATGCGCGTCGACGCCATCCACGGCTTCTGGGTGGCACTGGGCATCTTCGGGATTCTGGCGACGATCTACGTCAGCCGGGTCATGCTCGACATCTACCTGACCCAGCGATTCATCATCCGCTGGCGTACCTGGCTGACCGATCGGTTGACCGGCGACTGGCTCGACGACCGCGCCTACTACCGGAGTCGGTTCTGCGACACCAACACCGACAATCCGGATCAGCGTATCCAGCAGGACGTCGACGTCTTCACCACCGGCGTGGGCGGCTCCCCGAACTCGCCCACCATCGGAACCGGTTCGATGCTGGTGTTCGGCGCCATCTCCTCGGTGTGCACCGTGGTGGCCTTCGTCCCGATCCTGTGGGGACTGTCCGGACCGGTGACGCTGTTCGGGGTGACGCTGCCGCGGGCGTTGTTCTGGGTGGCGTTCGCCTACATCTTCCTGGCCACTGTGGTCGCGTTCTGGATCGGCCGGCCGCTGATCCGGCTGTCGTTCCGCAACGAACGCACCAACGCCGCGTTCCGCTATGCGCTGGTGCGCCTGCGCGACGCCGCCGAGGCGGTGGGTTTCTACCGCGGCGAGCGCACCGAGCGCGGGATCCTTCGTACCCGGTTCAACCGGATCATCGACAACTACCGCGGTTACGTCCGCCGGACGCTGGCTTTCACCGGATGGAATCTGGCGATGAGCCAGATCCTGACGCCGCTGCCGCTGGCCGTACAGGCACCGCGCCTCTTCCGCGGCGAGATGGACTTCGGTGACGTCACGCAGTCCTCCAGTGCGTTCTCCAGCATCAGCGACTCGCTCTCGTTCTTCCGCAATGCCTACGACCAGTTCGCCGCCTACCGCGCGTCCATCATCCGTCTGCACGGCCTGGTCGAGGCCAACTCCGCGGCTCGTGATCTGCCGAGCCTGGACACCGTGCCCAGTGCCGACGGATCGGTGGAACTGTCCCGCGTCGAGGTTCGGGCTCCCGACGGCCGCCAGTTACTCGATCCGCTGAGCATGCGGCTGGTCCCGGGCGACTCGCTGGTGGTGACCGGCCGATCGGGCAGTGGCAAGACCACCCTGCTGCGCAGTATCGCCGAGATGTGGCCGTACGCCTCGGGAACGGTCAGCCGCCCCGATGACGGCCACGACACGATGTTCCTGTCCCAGCTGCCCTACGTCCCGCTCGGGGATCTGCGCACCGTCGTGTCCTATCCCAGCGAATCCGGCGAGATCGCCGACGAACTGCTGGAACGGACGCTGGACACGGTGTCGCTGAAGCACCTGATCGCCCGGGTCAACGAGGAGGAGGACTGGGCCAAGGTGCTCTCCCCCGGTGAGCAGCAGCGGGTGGCCTTCGCCCGGATCCTGCTGACCAGGCCCAAGGTCGTGTTCCTCGACGAGGCCACCTCCGCACTCGATGAGGGTCTGGAATACGCGATGTACGACCTGTTGCGCACCGAACTGCCGGACACCATCGTGGTCAGCGTCAGCCACCGTCCCAGCGTCGACCGCTACCACGAACAGCATCTGGAGCTCCTCGGTGAAGGCGAGTGGCGGCTCGGCCGGGTCGGCGACGAACAGCGCGCCGAAGGTCGAGAACCGGCCCCCGTATAAACCGGTTGCTGCCATGCTGAGCCGGGCGGCTTGGGTTGGTAGTCATGAGGCGGCGCGGAGGTGAATGCCGGTGGAGATGTACACACCGTCCCTCGACTGGGGCCGCGCCATCCCCGAAGCGTTGCTGTGGGCGGGCAAGGCGTGGCTGATCACCGCGGTGTTGACCGTGATCGTCCTGATGCTGGTGGCCCGTTTCACCATCTGGGGCCGCCAGTTCTGGCGGGTGACCGGCGGCTATTTCACCGGCCGCGACAGTGTGCTGGTGTGGGCCTGGCTCGGCGTGCTGCTGTTCTCGGTGCTGATCTCGGTGCGGATCCAGGTGCTGCTCAGTTATCAGAGCAACGACCTGTATTCGTCGCTGCAGGTGGCCTTCGAGGGTGGCGGCGCCGGCAACGAGGCGGTCCGGCAGTCCGGAATCGACGGTTTCCGGACAGCCATCGTCGTACTGCTGCTGATCGCCGCCGTATACGTCGTGTTCACCGTGCTGCTCGACGTGTATCTGACCCAGCGCTTCATCATTCGCTGGCGGGTGTGGCTCACCGAGCGGCTCACCCGCGACTGGCTCGACGGCGAGGCGTTCTACCGCGGCCGATTTCTCGAGGACCCGGTTGACAACCCCGACCAGCGCATCCAGATCGACATCGACAGCTTCACTGCGGGCACCGGGCTCGGAACCAACTCGCCGACCTACGGTACGCAGAACACCCTGTTGTTCGGGGCCATCAACGCGATGGTGTCCGTCGTCGCGTTCACCCCGATCCTGTGGAACCTGTCCGGGCCGCTGACAATCCTCGGGGTCACCGTCACCCACGCGCTGTTCTGGATCGCGCTGCTGTACGTCGTGATCACCACCGTGATCGCCTTCTGGATCGGCCGGCCGCTGATCCGCTTCAGTTTCCGCAATGAACTCACCAACGCCGCGTTCCGCTACGGCCTGGTGCGCGTCCGTGACGCGGCCGAGTCGGTCAGCTTCTACCACGGCACCCGGACCGAGAAATCGATTCTGCGGCGCCAGTTTTCGGCCATCATCTCCAACTACCGCGGATTCGTGGTGCGCAGCCTGGCCTTCCTGGGCTGGAACCAGTCGATCGGCCAGATCATCAATCCGCTCCCCCTGGTGGTTCAGGCGTCGCGTCTGTTCAAAGGCCAGATCAGCTTCGGCGATGTGACGCAGTCCGCGGCTGCCTTCAGCAGCGTCCAGAGTTCGCTGTCGTACTTCCGTGCCGTCTACGACTCGTTCGCGAACTACCGCGCCACCATCATCCGTCTCGACGGGCTGGTCGACGCCAACGAGCGTGCCCGGGCGCTGCCCAGGGTGCACGTCGAGCACAGCGACGACGGCTCCCTGGAACTTCGGGACCTCGTCGTCCGCAACCCCGACGGCCGGGAACTCGTGCAGGACTTGGACCTTCGGCTGGAAAAGGGTGAGTCACTCGTCATCACCGGACCTTCCGGATGCGGCCGCACCACGCTGTTGCGCAGTATCGCGGCGTTGTGGCCTTACTCCACCGGGACGGTCCTGCGGCCGGACGGCATGGGCGACGCGATGTTCCTCTCGCAGCTGAGCTACCTGCCGCTCGGTGATCTGCGCGCCGTGCTGTGCTACCCCGACCCGGAGTCGACGCTCACCGACGAGGACTTGATGGCGGCGCTCGACGACGTCGCGCTCGGCCACCTCACCCGTCGTCTCAACGAAACCCAGGACTGGTCCAAAACCCTGTCGCCGGGCGAACAGCAACGCATCGCGTTCGCGCGGGTGCTCCTGCAGCGCCCGAAGATCATCTTCCTCGACGAGTCGACCGCCGCACTCGACGAGGGCAACGAGTACATGCTCTATCGACTGATCCGCACCCGGCTGCCGGAGTCGGTCGTGGTGTCGGTCACCCATCGCGACTCCATCAAGCAGCACCATAAGCACCACTTGCACCTGATCGGTGACGGCACCTGGCAGTTGAACCGTCGGGAAGAACCAGCCGGGGTCTAGATACGAGGAGGAACGCAGCAGTTGGTTACCTCATTTGATGCGCTGGAGGGGTTCCTTTCCCATCTGCAACTCAACAAGCTCAAGGTCGTCGATCTGACCAGCCGGCTCAGTGCCAGCACGCCGACTCTCCAGTTGCCCGAACCGTATGCCAATCTCATCGACTTCAGCCTTGAGGAAGTGAGTGCTTTCGATGAAAGCGGACCTTTCTGGCGTCATAACAACATCCACACCGGTGAGCACATCGGCACACATCTCGATGCGCCTCGTCACTGGATATCGGGACGAGATGGTGACGACGTGTCCGGGATTCCCGTCCAGCGGTTGCTGGGCCGCGCGCACGTCCTCGATGTATCCGGCCATGTGGCCGAGGACCCCGACTTTTTGCTTGAGATCTCCCACATCCGCGCCTGGGAGGATCAGTACGGGCCGCTGCGCCCCGGGAGCTGGCTGCTGATCCGCTCCGGCTGGGATGAGCGCTCGAAGGATAGGGCCGCCTTCCTCAACGTCATCGACGGTGTCAGCCACACACCCGGGATTTCACCGGAGTGCGCGCGGTGGCTTGCTGAGGACAGCCCGATCGCGGGATACGGAGTCGAGACCGTCGGTATCGACGCGGGCAACGCGTTTGCGCTGGTGCCTCCGATGCCGGGGCATTTTTACCTCCTCGGCGCTGACAAGTACGGCGTCACGTCGCTGCAGAACCTGGCAGACCTTCCGCCCGACGGCGCCCTTGTGATCGTTAGTCCGCTGCCGATCGTCGGTGGGACCGGAAGCCCGGCACGGGTGCTGGCAGTGATTCCCAGCGACCGCCACTAGATCCCTTTTGGCGCCTTGGCTATCGCAGCCGCGTGCGCGCCCGCGCGGCGCCCGAAGAAGGACCCTGACCCCAGTTGGGTCCCGCTGGAGTAGCCCTTGCCGTCCTGGGCCAGCGTGGACGCGCAGGCGCCGGCGGCATACAGACCGGGGATGGCGCTGCCGTCCGCGCGCAGCACCCGGCCGTCGACGTCGGTGGCCAGCCCGCCCACGGTGAAGCCGGAGTACATCGCTCTGCCCAGCGACAGGTCGAACGCGGCCCACGGCCCATTATCTTGCGGCGCAAGGAATTCCGGCTTCTTGTGAAAGTCGGGATCCTCGCCCCTGGCGGCGTGCTCGTTGTAGCGGTTCAGTGTCGTCACCAGATTGCCGGCCGGAATGCCCAGTGCGGATTCCATGTCCTCGACGGTTTCCCAGCCGTCGATGAACTTGATCAGCGGAAATTCCGGGCGCTGCAGATGCGCTTCGTCGACGATGAGGTAGGCGGCACTGCCGGGTTGGTCCATGATGAATCCCGACGTCCGGGAATGGTAGGAGTCTTCGGCGACGAAGCGCCGGCCCGCTGCGTTGACGATGATCCCGGTGAGCAGAATCGCCGGCGGATACACCGGCGCGGTGATGAACGCCTGGTCCATGTGTTTGGTGGCGGCGCCGACCGACACGCCCATCCGGATGCCCAGACCGTCGTCGTAGCTGTTGCCCAGCACGAACGGCTTTTCGGCGAGTTTCGGGGTGTGGGCGGCGACCATGTCTTTGTTCATGACGAAACCGCCGGCGGCGATCACCACCGACGGCGCGCGCACCGTCCCGGTCTGCCCGAAATGCCGCCATCGCACACCGGCGACGGCGCCGCCGTCGTCGAGCACCAGGTTGGTCGCCCCGGTTTCGTAGCGGATCTCCACGCCGAGTTCGGCGGCCCGCTTGAGCAGCAGATCGATCACCATCGCCGCGCCGCGGGTGTCTCCGGGCACCGGCACCTTGTGTCCGCGCGGCGCGGGAACCGCGAGATCGGAATAGGGCCAGACCTTTTCGTTACCGCTGTACATCAGCCCCTGGGTGCCCGGCTGGATGACGGCCTTCTGGGGGTAGTAGCTGCGCTCGAAGTGCACGCCGAGTTCCTCGAGCCAGTTGAAGTGCTCGACGCTGCCCTCGCAGTAGGCGCGGATCTTGTCGGTCTCGGGTTCGCGCGACATCGCGACCAGATACTTCAACATCTCCTCGGCGCTGTCGTGGTGCCCGGTGGCCTGCTGGACCGCGGTGCCGCCGCCGAGGTAGAAGTGGCCGCCCGACAACGCCGTGGTGCCGCCGGCCGCGCCGGCGCGTTCGAGCACCAGGACCCGCGCGCCGTCCGCCGCGGCCGTCACCGCGGCACAGCCCCCCGCGATGCCGAAGCCGACGACGACCACGTCGACGTCGTCGGACCACTCGGTGACGGTGGTCGCCTCGATCGTGGCGGGAATGTCCAAGCCGCTCATTGGGACGACACTATCGCCGCCGGACCCGGCTGGCGAGAACGTGTTCTAGTTCGGCACGTGTTCTAGTTCGGCGCTGTGGTGACCGCGGCGTTGATCACGGCGGCGGTCGCCCCGCCGTCCTCCCGCAGTTGCTGGCCGGTGGCCTGCCAGGACACTGCCGCCGGCAACTGCCCCCAGGTGCTGTTGAAGAGGCCGACGAGGACGGCGGCACCGTTACCGGCCACGGTGTACACCGGACCACCGGAGTCGCCCTTCTGGCTCAAGACGCCGTTGGTCATGGTGAACCAGCCGTTGTTGACCCGTTCGACGGTCCCGCAGCTCTCACCGCTGACCACGCCGAAGTGGCAGATGGGCTGGCCCGCCGTCAACGGCGCGGCGGCATCGGCGACCAGTTGGCGGCCGCCGGGCAGTGCCGTGCTGACGATGACGTCGTCGGCCAGGGTGATCGTCTCGTAGTCGGAGATCACCTCATCGGTGCGGACCACGGTCCCGTTGGGGGTGTTGTCGCGGGAGGTGCCGACGACGCCGAGGAAACGGCCATCGCGGTCGGTGACCGCGCCGTTGCCGCGGCAGTGGCCGGCGGAGTAGCCGATTCGGGTGGCCGTGTCGACGAAACCCAGGGTGCACACCGTGGTGCCCTGGCGGATCTCCATCCCGGGGAAGACCTGGGCCCGACCGTCGGCGGAGGCGCCGGGGGCGAGCGACCCCAGGGCGGCCGCGGCCGCCCCGGCAACCACGAGGGACTGCAGAAAACGGGTCACCGTACACCTCGATCGGTCGGCGACCCGTCAACGACACGGCCGCGATAGCAAGACGTCTGTTGTATCGGCTTCGAGAGCCGATCGTTACCGAATTGCTATCGCGGACCGTGTCGTCGCGCCTGCTACGTGGAGCTCAGCAGGTCAGGGAATAGTGATGACCTGGCCGACCTCGATGTGATCGGGGTTGGCGATGTTGTTGCTCGCAGCCAGCTCGGTGTAGCGGTTGCCGTCGCCGAGGTACTGCTTGGCGATGTTGAACAGCGTGTCGCCAGCGGCCACGGTGTGCGTCTTCTTCTCGACGGCCACCGGAGCGACCTCGTTGAACGCGGGCTTCTCGGCCTCCACCGGGGGCGGCGGGGGCGCGGAGGTCTCGGTCCGCGAGGTCCAGGCGGCGCCATCGGCCGAATACAGCACGACGTTGCGGTCGTCCTGGACGACCAGCTTGACGTCCTTCTTGCCCTTGGTGTCGCTGTGCCAGATCGGCTTGTCGCCGGCGTAGATCACGAAGTTGCCGTCCTCCTGGACGGCGGCGCGATCGGCGCCCTGGTTGTCGGTGCCGGTGGCCCACACGGCCTCGCCGCGTGCGGCCAGGACCAGGTTGCCGTCGTCCTGCAGCGTCAAGGTGTAGGCGCCGTTGGACGAGGTGAGCGAGGCACCCTTGCCCAGCTGCTGTCCTGCGTTGAGTGTGTCTCCCACGAGTGTTCAAACCTCCCTATAGGCCGCCCACGACGCGGGCGGGCGTCCGCGAGCCTACTGGAAGCGCAGAAGTCGAAGCTCAGGAGTCAAAGCCCAGCCCCAGCCGGTCCAAAGTTCGCAGGAGCACGTTGCGCCGTCCACCGTGGTGATCGGCGCGGTCCAGGGACCACCGGGTGACCTGAATGCCCGCGCTGGCAACCGGTTCCGGTGGGAACGGCAGCGGCTTGCGCCGGACCATCTCCAGTTCGGTGCGTTCGGTGCGCTGACCGTCGAGCAGGTCCAGGCACACGTCGGCGGCGAACCGGGCCGCGCCGACGCCCAGGCCGGTGAATCCGTTGACGTAGGCGATCCGCCCCCGGCCGGCCAGCCCCCAGTGCGCGCAGAACCGGGTATTGGTGTCGATCGGCCCGGACCACCGATGGCCGAACCGCACATCCTCGAGCTGCGGGAAGGTGAGGAAGAAGTGCCGCGCGATCTTTCGGAACGACGACGGCCGGTCCTCCCGGCTTGGATCGATCCGCCGGCCGTAGTAGTACGCCGCGTCGTAGCCGCCCCACAGGATCCGGTTGTCGGCCGACAGCCGGTAGTAGTGGAACTGGTTGGCGGCGTCGGAGATGCCTTCCCGGCCGCGCCAGCCGATGCGGTCCAGTTGCTCGGCGGTCAGCGGCTGGGTGCCCAGCACGTAGTCGTAGACCGGCACGGTGTGCAGCCGGTTGCGCCGCAGCAGGCTGGGAAAGGCGTTGGTGGCCAACATAACTCGGTGTGCCGTGAGGTTTCCGCCCGGAGTCGTGACCGTAACCCGGGACCCCTCCCGAGTCACCCGTTGGGCCGGGGTGTGCTCGAAGATCCGCACACCGTTCTCGGCGCAGATCCGGGCCAGTTCGAACACCAGACGCGCCGGGTTGACGATCGCACAGGATTCAGCCGAGAACAGGCCGGCCTGGTAGGTGGGCGAATCGACTTGTGCGCGAACCTGTTCGGCGTTGAGGAACGTCCCTTCGCCGTCGTCGGCGGCCTCCCGCAGCCAGGGCACCTGGTGCGGTTCGGTCGCGACGGCGAGCATGCCGGAGCGCTGCCATTCCACATCCATGCCGTGTCTGAGGATGTCGGCCTGCATCCCGTCGAGGTTGGCCATCCCCAACCGCTCGAGTTGGTCGAATTCGTCCGGCCAGCGCGCCTTTCCGTTCTTCGCGCCGTGGGTCAGGCTGGCGTCGACGAAGCCGCCGTTACGGCCCGAGGCCGCCCATCCCACGCGTTCGCCTTCGATCAGCACGATGGTGGCGCCGGGGTTGCGCTCGGCGGCGTGCAGGGCTGCCCACAGCCCGGCGTAGCCACCGCCGACCACCAGCAGGTCGCAGGCCATCGGCCCGGTCAGTCGCGGATACTCCGGACGGTTCCCCGATACCGCCGGATCGAGCCACATCGAGCCGAACACCGCAGGGGCCAGTGCCTCGGAGACCAGACGTTCGTCGATGGGACGGTCGAAAACGATGCTCACGGTTACCGATGGTGCCACGTTTCGCGGCGGATGCGGCGGGTGCGAGTCGGTCGGATTCCTTACCGTACGAAGCGCACCCCGCGCGGTGCCGCAGTCGCCGGTGCCCCCGGCACCGAATCCGAACGGGACGGTTCCCAGCCGGGCGGGCCGACGATGTAGCCGAGCTTGTCGCGCCAGCCGGCAGCTGCCCGGACATCGCGGGCGATGGCGACGTATTCGTGGGTTTCCAGCGACCAGATGTTCAACGTGTGCACCGGCTTCGTCAGGCCGTAGTGCGGCCGGAACAGTTCGGGCTGGAAGCTGCCGAACAGCCGGTCCCAGATGATCAGGATGCCGCCGTAGTTCTTGTCGAGATACTCCGGATCCATGCCGTGGTGGACCCGGTGGTGCGACGGCGTGTTGAAGACGTACTCGAAGGGCCGCGGCAATCTGCCGATGCGTTCGGTGTGGATCCAGAACTGGTAGACCAGGCTGATCGAGAAGCTGGTGAACACCATCCACGGTGGAACGCCCAACAGCGGCAACGGCATCCAGGCGATCAGCTCGCCGCTGTTGTTCCACTTCTGCCGCAGCGCGGTGGCGAAGTTGAAGTAGCGGCTGGAGTGGTGCGCCTGATGGGTCGCCCACACGATCCGCACCCGGTGGGCGACCCGGTGGTAGGCGTAGAACAGCAGGTCCACCCCGACGATCGCGATCACCCACGTGTACCAGTGCCGGGCCGACAGGTGCCACGGCGCCACGTAGGCGTAGAGGGCCGCGTAAACCAGCAGCCCGAGGGCCTTCCAGGCCCCCATGGTGGCCACCGACACCAGACCCATCGAGATCGACGCCCGCGCGTCGGGGCTCAGGTATGAGCCGGGTGACGGCTGCTCGGGTTCGGAGTCTTCGAGCTTGCGTGCCGCCGTCCACTCGATGGTCAGCAGTAGGAGAAAGAACGGGACGGCGAAGAGCACCGGATCGCGCATCGGCGGCGGCAGTACCGACAACATCTCAGCCAGACGATCCACTCTCAACCACCTCCCCCGCGGAGTCTAATCTCCGGCGCCGATCCCACCGACGCAGCAAGATGGACCCCATGGCTGAACCGTGGTTGACCGCAGTGGCCGACCGGTTGGGGGTGGCGTGCGCCTACCACGACTGGACCGGGAATTTCGTGACGGTGCAGCGCGAGACCGTGGTGGCGGTACTGGCCGCGCTCGGCGTTCGCGCCGACACCGAAGCAGACTGTGCCGCAGCGCTTTCCGATCTCGACAAGGCCTACTGGGGGCGGGCACTGCCCCCGACGATCGTCACGCGCTCCGGGACCGAGGCGTCGTTCTGGGCACACGTCACCCACGGCGATCCGGCGCACATCTGGCTCCGGCTGGAGGATGGCACCGTCCGCACCGGCATCCGGCAGGCCGACAACTTCACCCCGCCCTTCGACCTGGACGGCCGGCTGGTCGGTGAGGCGACGTTCGTCCTGCCCGCCGATCTGCCCCTGGGCTATCACCGGGTACACCTGCGCTCCGGTGACCACGAGTTCGACACCGCGCTGATCGTCACCCCGGCGTGGCTCGGCCTGCCCGGGCGAATGGGGGCGCGGCGGGCCTGGGGGCTGGCCACTCAGCTCTACAGCGTCCGCTCCAAAGGCTCGTGGGGTTTCGGGGACCTGACCGACCTGGCCGACCTCGCGGTGTGGGCCGGCGCCCGGCACGGCGCTGATTATGTTCTGATCAACCCGTTGCACGCGGCGGCGCCGACCACACCGATGGAGCCGTCGCCCTACCTGCCGACGTCGCGGCGGTTCGTCAACCCGCTCTACCTGCGGGTCGAGGCGATTCCGGAATTCGCCTGGCTGCCCAAGCGCGCCCGCGTGCACAACCGCCGAAAAGTCATGCAGGCCAGGGCGCATAAGGCCGGCACCATCGACCGCGACGCCATCTGGGCAGCCAAACGCAAGGCGCTCGAACTGGTCTACCGGGTGCCTCGCTCGGTGGGCCGGGAACTGGCGTTCACCGCCTACGTCGAGCGCGAGGGCACCGCGCTCGACGATTTCGCGACCTGGTGCGCGCTGTCGGAGAAGTACGGTGGCGACTGGCGGACCTGGCCGACCGCGCTTCAGCACCCGGCCAACCCGGCGGTCGCCGAGTTCGCCGATCAGAATCTCCGCACCGTCGACTTCCACCGCTGGATGCAGTGGCAACTCGACGATCAACTGGCCGGCGCCCAGTCCCAGGCGCTGCGGGCCGGCATGGCGCTCGGCGTCATGCACGACCTCGCGGTCGGGGTGCACCCCAGCGGCGCCGACGCCTGGTCGCTGCAGGAGGTACTCGCCCTCGGTGTCACCGTCGGCGCGCCGCCGGACGAGTTCAACCAGCTCGGCCAGGACTGGTCGCAGCCACCCTGGCGGCCGGACCGCCTCGAAGAGCTTGGCTACCAACCGTTTCGGGCTCTCATCGCCGCGATCCTGCGGCACGCCGGTGGCGTACGGATCGACCACGTGATCGGCCTGTTCCGGCTGTGGTGGATCCCGCAGGGTGCCCCGCCGACCCAGGGCACCTACGTCCGGTACAACCACGACGCGATGATCGGCATCATCGCCCTGGAAGCCCATCGCGCCGGCGCGGTGGTGGTGGGTGAAGACCTCGGCACCGTCGAACCGTGGGTGCGGGACTATCTGCGCGAGCGCGGTGTGCTCGGGACCTCGATCCTGTGGTTCGAGGTCGATCCGTACAACCGCGGGCCGCTCGCCGCCGAGCACTGGCGGGAGCTGTGTCTGTCCTCGGTCACGACTCACGACCTGCCGCCCACCCCCGGGTACCTCGACAGCGAGCATGTCCGTATCCGGGGCGAGCTGGGCCTGCTCACCCGCCCCGCCGACGAGGAGATGGCTGACGACCAGGCCTGGCAGGAGGCCTGGTTCGCCGAACTGCGCCGCGCCGGGCTGCTCGGGGGCGAGGCCGACGAACAGGACGTGACGCTGGCGCTCTATCGCTATCTCGGCCGTACCCGATCGCGGCTACTGGCGCTGGCGCTAACTGACGCCGTCGGCGAACATCGCACTCAGAACCAGCCGGGGACCACCGATGAATATCCGAACTGGCGGGTGCCGCTGGCCGGCCCCGGTGGCGTCCCGATGCTGTTGGAGGACGTCGTCACCGATCGCCGCACCGCGCTGCTGTGCGATGCGCTGCGGGCGACGACATCCGGCGAATCCGGCTGAGCGGTGCCGCTTCTCAGCGCCGGACTGCTGCTGCATCGGTCGGCCGGTGACGTGCTCGAAGTGCTCATCGGCCATCCCGGCGGTCCGTTCTGGGCGCGCAAGGACGACGGCGCCTGGTCGATACCCAAGGGTGAGTACGCCGCGGACGACGACCCGTGGGACGCCGCGCGACGCGAGTTCGCCGAGGAAATCGGCGTCCCTCCGCCCGCCGGAGAACGCCTGGATCTTGGTACGGCCAAGCAGCCCAGCGGCAAGGTTCTGACCGTGTTCGCGGTGGCCGCCGACCTCGATGTGGCCGCGTTCCGGAGCAACACGTTCACCGTCGAGTGGCCGAAAGGCTCTGGGCGCCTTCGGGAATTCCCGGAGCTCGACCGGGCGGCCTGGCTACCGGTCACCGACGCGCACACCAAATTGCTGAAGGGCCAGCGCGTGTTCCTGGACCGGCTGGTCGACGCGATCGCCGGCTAGCCAGCCGATCCGGCGTCAGCCGCCACGTTGAGTTTGGTGGCCTCGGCGATCGCTTCGCGGGCGGCCCGGCGGCGCATCTCGACGGTGTCGCCGATCTGCCGGGCGAGCCGATGATCGCTCTGCACGATCGAACTCATGGCCTCTGTCGCCACGGCGATCAACGTGGCATCGGTCTTGGCCACAACACCGACGGTCATCTTCTGCCGGGTGAGCGCCGCGCCGCCGATGAAGTCACCCGGGCCGAGCTCACCGACCGCAAGCTGGGCGCCTTGGGGAGTCGTCGCGAACATGATCGCCGCGCCCTCGGCGATGAAACACATGGCGGGGGGGATCTGGTTCACCGGCTGCATGGTCTCACCCTCGGCGTAGGGCATGACCCGCGATGACGCCAGCATCGTGGCGGCGGCGGTGGAATCCAGGCCCAGCCCAGCCGCGATCATTCCGACGTGTTCGGCCAGATAGGCACTCTTGCGGCTCATCCCGGACTTACCACCGTTGAGGTGAAGGCCGGCGCGTTGGGCGGCGTACCACGCACGGTTGCGCAGCATCGACACCGCGCCGCCGGCTTCGGCGGGCGAGGCCACCGGCACCATCACCCGGTAGTTCACGACTCCTTGATGCACCTCATGGTTGCCGGCTGGCGTGACCGTCGCATTGAGGCCCTCCAGCTTTCCGGGAAGGGTCTCGGCGGCGGACAACATGGCGCGTTTGATCAGCCCGGGCGGATCGTCGGAGGCGAAGCCGAACACCGCTTTGGCCTTGAAGTACGGGGCGACGGTGCGGCTGAGGTTCACGAACGAATCACCCGCCAGGGAGGCGTTGGGCAGCACCTGGACGCCGTTCCCGGTGTCCAGATGCACCGCCCGCCAGTTCACCTCCACCACCTGGCCTTCGCCGAACTTGGTATCCAGCCAGTCCCCGATCCGGAAGGGTTGTTCGAACAGCAGCAGCAGACCCGAGATGACCGGGCCGACCGCGGTCTGCACGGCCAGGCCGATCACGATCGAGGTGACGCCTACCGCAGCGATGAGCCCGCCGAGGTTGGCGCCCCACACCAAGGACAGCAGCAGGGCGATCCCGAGGATGATGAGAATCAGCCGGCTCAGGTCGATGAAGATGCCCGGCAGCCGACTTCGCCAGCTACCTTCGGCTGCCGCGCCGAACAGGGCGGCGTTGGCGCCGGAGAGCAGCGCCAGCATGATCACGAAGCCGACGACCGTCGCCGCGATCTTCGCCCAGGTCGCGTGATCGCCGACCTTTGCCCCGTCGTGGTTGAACTGATTGAGCAGCAGGTACACCGCGAGGGCGGGCAGCAGCCAATTACGGATCAGCCCAACCGGTTTGGCGAACGCACTGCGGCGCCGGCGCAGCACGCCGTGGATCTCGTTGAGAATCAGCAGCGCGATCGGCAGCCCGACGACGACGGCCAGTACCGGCCAGAACCAGGGTTGGTCCGTGAGACCGCTCATGCCGGCTGCCGCGTTCCCACGTCGAGACGCCACACGGTCTCGGTGCCGGCCGGGCCCGTTACGGTTCCGGCCTCGGTGAACGGGTAGATCCCCAGTGCGGCGTCATGCACCCGGTCGCTGACGAAGACGCCGGCCGACCTCGTGGACTCCCGCACCCGGTGTGCCAGGTCGACGGCCTCGCCCCACAGCGCGTAGACGGTGGAACGCTCGCCGACCAGCCCGCTGGTCACCTGCCCGCTGTCGATGCCCACGCGGATGGACAGGGCGGCGGAGTGCTGGTTGTTGAACCGGTCCAGGAACTCGGCCAGTTCTTTGGCGAACGCGATGGTCCGGGAGGCGTGGTCGACCCTGGGGACCACCAGGCCGCAGGTGGCCAGCAGGCCGTTGTCCTGCATGCTGCGGACCCGCTCAATGCCGTGGCGTTCGGCGGCGCCGTCGAAACCCTCGACCAGTGAATTGAGCATCGCCACCGACTGCTCGGACGGCAGCTCCCGCGAGTACTCGTCGAATCCGAGGATCTGGGCGTAGACCACCGTCACGTCGCGATGGACGGTGCTGATGTTCTCCTCGCCCTCGCGGTAGCGGCGCGCCACCGGTTCGGGCATCAGGCTCTTGAGCAGTTCGTCGTTCTCTTCGCGCTGGGCGTCGATGAGCTTCTGCTTGGTCAGCAGGCTGGCGCTCATGTCGTTGAACGACGCCGCCAGTTCCCCGAACTCGTCGCGAGAGGTGACCGGGACCGTCACGCCGAGCTCACCGCCGCTGACCCGCTGAACCGCCGCGACCAGCCGTTTGACCGGCGCGGTCAGGATCCGGGCGAAGAGCATCGCCAGCAGGCAGACTCCGAGCACGATCGCGCCGGTGGACAGGGCCACGTTGCGGGCGAAGGCGTACACCGGGGCGAACGCTTCGGTACGATCGATCTTCGCCACGATCACCCAGCTAAGGCCGGGTAGCTTCAACGGCTCGTACGCGACCAGCGATTCCGGCCCGAGGTAGCTCTTCGCGATCGTGGTGCCGGTCTGGCCGGACAACGCCAGGTTCACCGCGGCGGTGTTGACCGGCTGGAGCAGCACGCTGTCACCGGTCTCCACCTGCCGCTTGGCAACCGCCTCCGGGGTGCCGTTGGCGACGACCTTCTTGAGGTAACCCTGGGGATTGATCAGCAGCTGCCTGGAGACCGAGCGCATCAGCCGGTCCGGTCCGGCCAGGTAGGTCTCACCGGTCTCCCCGAGACCGTCCTTGACCCACTCACGGTTTCCGGTCATCAAGTTGTTGATCTCGTCCACCGAGAGCTGCAACGCCAGCACGCCGTACTTGCCGCCGGCGTCCCCGATCGGGGTGAACACCCAGGGCGTCGGCGCCCCGTAGGACGGCGCATAGTCCTCGAAGTCGCCGAGGAATATGTCGTCGACCGACGCCGCCAGCATCGACTTGTGGAAGCCTTCGGCAAGCCTGGTGCTCTTGTAGACGCCGGTGTCCACGTTCGCCCCGAAATCGACCTGCTTGTAGGTCGTGTAGACGATGTTGCCGTCAGTGTCGATCATCATCACGTCATCGAAATTGAAGCGCTGGGCGAAGTCGGCGAAGAAGGGCTGGTAGCCCGCGTGGAGCTTGGTCCAGGTGCTGGGGTCGCCGGCGTTGAGGATCTTCGCCGACTCGTCGAAGTTGCCCTTGGCCGGCGCGGTGTAGAGGGCTTGAAGGTAGGTCTGCGCGTTGGACGTCGGCCGGTACAGCGCGGCGTCGGCGGTCTGCCCGGTAGCCTCCTCGAGGCTCTTCTCGAAGACATCCGCGTAGTAGCGGTCGACCGCTTCCTTGGCGCCGGGCGGCAGCGGCGTCTTCTGCAGTTCGGCGAAGGCGCCGGTGAACTCCTTCATCGCCGAGATGGTGGCGTCGGAGTGGGTCAGCACCGTCGCGGCATTGGTGACGCTGTCGAAGTATGACGTGGTCTCCCGGCCGCGGGATTCGCGCAACTGGGTCAGCCGCTGGAACTCCGCTTCGCGCAGTGAGTTGGTGCCCGAGAAGTACCCCAGCAGCGCGGCGATGAGCACCGAGGTCACTGAGACGGCGATCAGCATGATCAGCAGCTTGGATTGAAATCCCAGCGATCTGAGGCTGCGCAGTTCCGGTAGTCGGGCCACAGAGTTCTTCCCATCGGAGGAGTTGCCGGTCGCGCGGATAATAACGCAGATCTCAGCTCTCTCGGGGCATTACCATCTCCCGGGGCACTACCATCACGTCGGTGACGACGCGCGCCGCCGACGGGGACACCCCGCTGTGGCTGTTCGCCGACCAGCTCGGCCCTCGCGTCCACGGCGGGGAGCATGCGCATCGGCCGATTGTGCTCATCGAAGCCGAATCGGCATTGCGGCGCCGCCGCTCGCACCGCCAGAAGTTGCACCTGATCCTGTCCGGAATGCGCCACGCCGCCGCCGAACTCGGCGACCGGGCGGCGCTGATCCGGGCCGGCACCTACACCGAGGCCCTGCGCGCCTACGGCCGACCGGTTCTGGTGCACGAACCCACCTCTGCGGCGGCCGAAGCGTTCGTCCACCGGCTGCACCGCGACGGCCTCGTCGCCGACGTCCTGCCCGCGGCGACATTCGCCCTGCCGCGCAACGAGTTTCGGCAGTGGGCCGGCGACCGGACCCGGTTCAGGATGGAGGATTTCTACCGCGAGCAACGCCGCCGGTTCGACGTGCTCATGGAGGACGGCGCCCCGGTCGGGGGCCGGTGGAACTTCGACACCGACAACCGCGAGCCGCCGCCGAAAGGGCGGGCGACTCTCGATGTGCCACCGCCCTACCGCCCCGACGAGGACGACATCGACGCTCAGGTCCGCCGTGATCTCGACGCCATGGGGCTGGACACCGTCGGGGTGGACGGACCGCGGCTGTTCGCGGTGACACCCGCTGAGGCCGACAAAGCGCTGCGGCAGTTTGTCGCCGACCGGCTGCCGACCTTCGGCCGCTATGAAGACGCGATGCTCAGCGGCGACTGGGCGATGGCGCACTCGCTGCTGTCGGTTCCGCTCAATCTGGGCGTGCTGCACCCGCTGGACGCCGTCCACGCCGCTGAGCAGGCCTACCGCGACGGCGCCGCCCCGCTGGCGGCGGCCGAGGGCTTCATCCGCCAGATCCTGGGCTGGCGGGAATACATGTGGCAGCTCTACTGGCATTTCGGCCCGGACTACTCCGAGCGCAACCACCTCCATGCCGACACCCCGCTGCCGGACTGGTGGACCGGGCTCGACGCCGAGGCGGTCGACGCCGAGTGCCTGCGGCAGGCGCTGGCCGGGGTCCGGGACCGCGGCTGGGCGCACCACATCCAGCGCCTCATGGTGCTGGGCAGCCACGCCCTGCAGCGGGGGTACAACCCGCGCGAGTTGTCGGACTGGTTCGCATCCTCGTTCGTCGACGGCTACGCCTGGGTGATGCCGACGAACGTGATCGGCATGAGCCAGTACGCCGACGGCGGAAAGGTGGCCACCAAGCCATACACCTCCGGCGGGGCCTACATCAGCAAGATGAGCGACCACTGCGGGCACTGCCGGTTCGACCCGAAGAAACGGCTCGGCCCTGACGCCTGCCCGTTCACCGCGGGTTACTGGGCCTTCACCCATCGCCATGCCGATGTGCTGGCCGCAAACATGCGCACCGCCCGTGCGGTGTCGTCGATGAAGCGGCTCTCCGACCTTGACGCTGTTCTCGAGCAGGAACACAGGCGCGAAACCTTCTGATCTGCTGTGAAACATTCCCCCCACCTGGGGCGATACATCTGCCAGACGGGCCTCGGCCGGACGCTGCGCTCAACTTCGCCGCGCAGCTTCGCTGCGCTATGTTCAAGACCACGACAGGAAAGGTCAGGGCGTTGGAGAAACTGCTCCTCACGGTGGGCTGCGCGGTGGCCGCCGGTGCCGCGGCGTTGGGCGCCGGCCTGGGCACCGGCAATGCCGACCCGAGCGGCAACAGCACGTACAACGTCGTCGGCGAGCCCTACGCCAAGGCAGTGGCGATCCTGCGCTCCCAGGGGGTCAAAGCGACGTTCGGCGGTTCGGTCGGTAGCGATGTGCCCCAGGCCCAGTGCATCGTCGCTTCCGAGAAGGTGCTCTCGGCAAGCAATCACATCCAGCTCAACCTCGACTGCACCACGAAGGCTCAGCCGCAACAGCCCGCCACCGCTGGCAGCGGCGCCTCGGGAGCGGCCACGTCCGGTGCGCCGGCCAGCCAGACCGCGCGGCCGACCCCCGGCGCGCCCGGTGTGGTCACCGTCATCCCGACACAGGTCGGCTGACCGACCCCCTTCGCGACGTTTGCCGGTTTAAACTCGGGTCAACGTCTCGCGCGGGAGGTCTCCATGCTGCGGCCACGCCGTTTCACCCGGGAAATCGACCCGGGTCCGGTGCAAATCCATGCCCGGAAGGTCGACTTCGACGTGGCCGGGGTCCCGGTGCAATGGATTCCCGGCCACCCCGTCGCCTCCAACATGGTGAGCCTGCTCAACGTCGTCCTGCCGGTGGCCGAGCGGTGGTTCGTCACCACCTTCAACGAGGCGCTGCCGCTGGTGAAGGACCCCAAGCTGGCCGAGGACATGCGGGGCTTCATCGGCCAGGAAGCCGTCCACGCCGACACCCACGACCGGATGCTGCAGGAGTGGATGGTGGCCGGCGGTGTCAATCCGGGACCGGTTCTCCAACAGATGAACCACATCTTCGAGAAGACGTTGGCGCCCAGCACGTCTGCCGATCCCAAACGTCGTTTCAACCAGCTCTGCGAACGCCTCTGGCTGATCGCGGCGATCGAGCACTACACCGCTCTGCTCGGTGACTTCGCCCTCAACTGCACCTGGGACGACTACCACGCCGACCCCACTCTGGTCGACCTGTTTCGCTGGCACGGCAGCGAGGAGGTCGAACACCGTTGTGTCGCACAGGATGTCGCAAACTACTTCCACGACAGCTATCCGGCCCGCATCCGGGCCATGGTGATCGCGGCGACCGCGATGTCCACCTTCTTCGAGCGCGGCACCTGGTATCTGTGCCGCAAGGACCCCGCGCTGCCGGGTATCACGTGGCGGGAGATGCAGCGGATGCGCCGCCGCGACTCCGAGCTGGGCCTGCTGCCGACATACCGGACGTTGTTCGGCACCAACACCATTGCGTACTTCCGGCCCGGCTTCCATCCCGATCACATGGGCTCCACCGCGCAGGCCGTCGCTTACCTGGCCAGCTCGCCGGCAGCCCGGGCGGCAGTTCTGTAGATGGTGCTGCACCGGATTCGGTCGGCTCCGGCTCCGCTGATCTCGCTGGCCGACGCCGCCATCACCGGACTGTGGGCGGTGGCGGGTTTTCGCCGGCCGGGCACCCTGCCCGAGCGTGACCGGCAGCTGCGGTTGCGGGTCGCCGACCGGCGGGTGGTCGCCCGCGACGAGAACGTCGTCGCCCTGACGTTGACCTCCGCCGACGGTTCCCGCCTGCCCGCCTGGCACCCCGGTGCCCACCTGGATATCCATCTCCCCAGCGGCCGGGTCCGGCAGTACTCCCTGTGCGGTGACCCGCACCGCCCGGCGGAGTACCGCATCGCGGTGCGGCGCATTCCCGGTGGCGGCGGCGGATCGGTCGAGGTGCATGACCATCTCCCGGTCGGTTCGATCGTCACGACCAGCGGTCCGCGAAACGCGTTCCCGCTCAGTGTTCCGGGCTACGGATCGCCCACCGAGCGGGTGCGATTCATCGCCGGCGGGATCGGGATCACCCCGGTCCTGCCGATGCTCGGCACCGCCGAACGCCTCGGCATCGACTGGTCGATGATCTATGTCGGGCGCAGCGCGCAGAGTATTCCGTTCCTCGACGAGGTGCGACGGTTCGGCGCCCGTATCGAGATCCGCACCGACGACGTCCACGGCATCCCGACGGCCGATGATCTGCTCGGCGAATGCCCGGACGGCACAACGGTTTACGCGTGCGGTCCGGCCGACATGCTCACCATGGTGCGTCAGCGCCTGCTCGATCGCGACAATGTCGAACTGCACTTCGAGCGGTTCGCCGCGCCACCGGTCATGGACGGCCGGTCGTTCTCGGTCACCGTTGCCTCCACCGGTTCCCGGGTGGACGTTCAAGCCGACGAAACCCTGCTGGCCGCCCTGCAGCGGGCCGGGGCCGGGGCCCCCTACTCGTGTCAACAGGGCTTCTGCGGGACCTGCCGCACCCGGGTTCTGGGCGGCGCCGTCGAGCATCGGGATACCCTGCTCACCGCCCCAGAACGCGACGCCGGGATGATGCTGACCTGCGTGTCGCGCGCGCCCGAAGGCGGGCACCTGACCCTCGACCTCTAGCCGAGGTCCCAGGCTTCGGCCACCTGCCGGCTGACGTCGATGATCTTGGCCTGCTGGGACGCCGGACTGTCGATCTCCTCGGCGACGTACGCGGCGACGAACCGGCGGATCTCCCCGTCCACGCCACCGATGATGCGAACGATCTCGCCGCGAAGGGATTTAGACATCACATGCACGGCGATGTCCGACGGACGCGGCTTGGCGACATCGATCACGATCATCAGCGGTTCGGCGGCCCGGGCGGTGGCGCGCAGGGCGATGTCGCCGTCGACCATGAATCGCTGCTTGTCCAGCCGCAGGTCCACGATCAGCTCGATCAGCAACGGAATGCGCACCGCGAAGGTGATGGTCTCGCCGAGGTTGCGCCGCACGTGCGGCTGCTGGATCCGAACCCGGGCGGTGACCTTCGCCAGGCCGGCCGGGCCCTGTGACATCGGCCCCATGGTGATGTCGCCGCCGGCGACGTCGGCGAATGCGGCAGCCACACGCTCCTCGGTCACCGCCAGCTCGAAGAATCGGCGACCGAATTCCTCGTAGGTCATGAAGTTATGCGTGTGCATAAGGCCCTACCTTCTCATGTCACCGCGTCTCAGCGGGGCGCAGATAGGTAACGAATCGCCTGCGTGTCAGCCGCGACCGCGACGGCGGCTTCACAACTCCAGCATCACGGTGACCGGGCCGTCGTTGACCAGCGCGACGTCCATGTGCGCGCCGAAGACGCCGGTCTGCACCTCGGCCCCCAGCGCGCGCAGGGCATCGGCGAAGGCCGACACCAGAGGTTCGGCCACCGCTGCGGGGGCCGCGGCATTCCACGACGGCCGCCGGCCCTTCACCGTGTTGGCGTACAGCGTGAACTGGCTGACCACCAGGATCGGTGCGCCGGCGTCGGCGGCGGAGCGTTGATCGTCGAGAATCCTTAACTGCCAGAGCTTTTCTGCCATCCGGCACCCGACGCGGGCATCGTCGGTATGGGTGACGCCGACCAGTGCCAGCAAGCCCTGGCCGCCGGGCCGGATGGAACCGACCACCTCGCCGTCGACGGTCACCGACGCCGAGGTGACCCGTTGCACCAGAACTCGCATGGTTTCAGCGTTGACTGGGCCCGTAGCCGACGATGCCTTTGATCTCCAGGAAGTCGTGGAAGCCGAATTCGCCCCATTCCCTGCCGTTTCCGCTGTGCTTGTATCCCCCGAAGGGGGCGGCGATGTCGATGGCGTGATTGATCGCGACGGTCCCGGCCCGGATCCGCCGAGCGACCGCGCGGGCCTGATCGGCATCGGCCCCCGACACGTAGCCGTACAGGCCGTACTCGGTGTCATTGCCGATTTCCACCGCCTGGTCGAGATCGTCGTAGCCCAGGATGCACAGCACCGGGCCGAAGATCTCCTCGCGGGCGATGGTCATGTCATTGCCGACCCGTGCGAACACGGTCGGCCGGACGTAGTACCCGACGTCGCGCCCGTCGGGCCGGCCCGGTCCGCCGGCGACGAGTTCGGCGCCTTCGTCGATACCGGCCTGGATGAGCCGCTGGATCTTGTCGAACTGGGCGCGCGACGCGACCGGCCCGATCGCCCTCGGGTCGGCCGGATCGCCGACGCCGACCTTCTGCGCGGCTGCTGCCGCGGCAGACACCGCCTCCTCCATCCGCGCCGCCGGTACCAGCATCCGCGACGGCGCATTGCAGCTCTGGCCGCTGTTGAGCATCATCGCTGCCACTCCGGTGGCGACGCTGCGCGGCAGGTTTTCGTCGTCGAGGACGATCAGCGGGCTCTTGCCGCCCAATTCCTGCGCGACGCGTTTGACGGTGGGAGCGGCGTTGCGGGCGACCTCGATCCCGGCCCGGGTCGAGCCGGTGAACGACACCATGTCGACGCCCGCGTGACTGGACAGCGCCACTCCGACGCCGGGGCCGTCGCCGTGGACCAAGTTGAACACCCCGGCCGGGACTCCGGCGGCATGGACGATCTCGGTGAAGACCTGCCCGGAGAACGGTGCCACCTCCGAGGGTTTGAGCACCATCGTGCAGCCGGCCGCCAGCGCCGGAAATACCTTGCAGGCGATCTGGTTCAGCGGCCAGTTCCACGGCGTGATGAGTCCGCACACCCCGATCGGTTCCCGGACCACCAGCGTGGTTCCGCGCTGCTCCTCGAAGGAGAAGTTCTTCAGGACGTCGATGGTGGTCACCAGGTGCCCGACGCCCATCTGCACCTGCGGGCCCGCCGCGAGCGCCGGCGGGGCTCCCATCTCCTCGCTGACCGCCGCGGCGAGGTCGGCCGATCGGCGCTGATACTCGGCAAGCAGCGCCGACAGCAACTCCAGGCGGTCCTCACGCCGGCTCTGCGACCATCCCGAGAAAGCTCGGCGCGCGGCGGATACGGCGTCGTCGACATCGGCGGAGCCGCCGGCGGCGATCCGGCCGCACACCTGCTCGGTGGCGGGGTTCTCGACGTCGACAACACGCAGGTTGGCGGGCTCGACCCACCGCCCGTCGATGTAGAAATTCAGGTATTCGCGCATGGCGACATCCTGCCGGACCGGGAACCGCATGTGGCCTGAATCACACAAAGACAGCGGGTGCGACGTGCCGCACTCAGGCAATGAGACTCCCCGCGCCGATTCGAAGTGCGAAATCGCCGGCGTTGCATCACGTTACCGCATCCTTGATTGTGAAATCCTCTGCTAGTTGCTGTTTTTGACGATTACAGAGCGTCTTGATTCCGTTATCCCGTTGTGTGCGAACTGTTTTATCCGAGGTCAGAGCGCATGTTTCTCGAAACCTGCTTCGCAGCAGTCACTTTGGAAAATGACTCGTTTGTTGTTAGCGTCGACACCATGTTTGGTATCGCAGCATTGCTGTCCCTCATTTCGCAGGTGTCGGGGACGCCCTACATTCCCGGTGGCGACACCCCCGCCGGAACGGATTGCTCCGGGCTGGCCTCATGGGTCGCCAATGTCGCCTCAGGCAGGCCTGCTTTCGGCAGCCGGTTCAACACCGGCAACATGGAGTCGGCCCTGCTGGCCCGCGGCTTTCACTACGGTTCGGCTCCCGGCGCGGTGGTGATCGGGTGGAACGGCGGCCATGCCGCGGTCACCCTGCCCAACGGCACTCCGGTGTCCAGCGGCGAGTCTGGTTCCGGCGTGCGGATCGGCGGCGGCGGCGCCTACCAGCCGCAGTTCTCCCATCACATGTACCTGCCGGTGCAGGCGCAGCGGATGGACGCGCCGGCCGAGACCGTGCCGGCCGAGACTGTGCCGGCTGAGACCGTGCCGGCTGAGACTGTGCCGGCCGAGACCGTGCCGGCTGAGACCGCGCCGGTCGAGCCCATGCCGGCCGAGCCCGCGCCGGACCCGCAGGCCGGGGTTGTGACCCTGGTTGACGCTCCGGCCGTCGACGCCGCCCCCGCGCCGGAGGCGATCTCCCCCGCCGAGCCCGC
>Ga0194055_10000836_pt1 | contig 24938 bp, 22 predicted proteins | sample SepL449m_MetaG_FD_155482 | JGI IMG/M metagenome (GOLD analysis project Ga0194055, IMG submission 155482) | Anoxic zone freshwater microbial communities from boreal shield lake in IISD Experimental Lakes Area, Ontario, Canada - Sep2016-L442-9m | ecosystem: Environmental > Aquatic > Freshwater >... | reverse complement strand
CAAGGCGGAGTGGCGGTTGCTGCTGGCGAAGAATTCGATCCGACCCCAGAAAACATCGACGCCCGAACCAAAGTAACCACCGTCGATGGAGTCAAAGTCGCGATGCTTCCCAAGAAGAATCGGGGCGACACGGTCAACATGACACTAACACTTCACTACGGCAATGAAGAATCGCTGTTGAATCTCTCGACTGCTGCAGGCATGTTGCCCTCGATGATGATGTCCGGCACGAAAAACCTCGATCGCCAAGCCCTACGGCAAAAAATGGATGATCTCGGTGTTCGTATCGGTGCCGGCGGCGGCGGTGGTGGCGGACGTCGTGGTGGTGGTCGTGGAGGTCGCGGTGGTGGATGGCATCCGACTGCTGGGGGAGATCCTTCGCAATCCCGCTTTCTCCGAAGAAGAATTCGATCAGATGCGAGCCCAATCGCTGGCCATGATGTCTCAGATGACGACGGATCCCGCGATGCTCGCAAACAACCAGCTATCCCGCGCTCTTTCCGACTACGAAAAAGGGGATGTTCGCTATGCCCGCACCGTGGAAGAGAGCTTGGAAGAGCTGAAATCCTTGACCCTCGATCGCATCGTCTCCGTTTACAAGGATCAAGTATCTTCGGCGGTTGGAGAAGTCGCCATCGTGGGAGACTTTGAACCCGAAATTGCATTGAAGGAAATCGGCGATGCCCTCAAGGAATGGGAGACATCGACCCGCTTCGAGCGCATCGAACGAACCGTCAAGAAGGGCCAAGCCGGTAGCAAAGGCGACATCGTTACGCCCGACAAGGCCAATGCGGTATTCCTGGCAGGATTGTCCTTCCCATTGAATGAAGATTCGAACGATGACATTCCATTGGAGTTGGGAAACTTCATCCTCGGCGGAGGAACCCTGTCTTCTCGCCTGGGTGATCGCATCCGTCAAAAAGAAGGGCTGTCTTATGGCGTGACCTCCTCGGTTTCGATTCCTTCTCGAGGAGATGATGCTCGATTCGCGATCAATGCCATCACTAATCCAGGCAATATCGATGCGGTCGAATTGGCTGCGATGGAAGAGTTGACTCGCTTCATCGAAGACGGTCCCACCGAGCAGGAATTGTCCGATGCCAAGAAGGCCTATCTGGAAGCTCGCAAGATCGGTCGCGCTTCCGATGGCGCTATCGCTGGCCAATTGGCAAGCAATCTCGATCTGGAACGATCCTTTGCGTACATCGCCAAGGAAGAAAAACAGATTGAGAATCTGACGACCAAGGATGTTCAGGCAGCTTTCAAAAAGCACATCGACCCGAAGAAGCTGGTGATTATTCGAGCAGGTGATTTTAAGAAGTAGTCGAGGATCGGATTGCGTGTTCTCTCTCGTTCGATGAAACACAGAGAACCGATCAACCCAAACAAAAACCCCTCGTTGGCATAGCCTCCGAGGGGTTTTTTAATATTGGGCTCTTGAGCCCTTTGATGTTGCGCTATTTTGGCTTTCTCTCCTGCTCGTGCTCAATCCGCCTAGGCGGATGGTGCTCGTGCTCGTAATCGAAAGGGCTTCTTCGAGCACGATTACGAGCAGGAGCACGACCACGAAAAACGTAGGGATAAAATCGATTTGTGCTCCAAGAGGCTCGAAAATCGCAACTTCACGTCTTGAGCCAAATCCACGTCATCGATGCGTTGTTCACTAATCGACGATTTCGACCGCAGTGATTTCGACCACATCCGTGGGCACGTCCGAGTACCCTGAGCGGCGCGTGGTGCTGACCCCATCGATCGCGTCGACGACCTCTGTACCGGCGATGACTTTTCCAAAGACGCAGTAGCCCACACCGTCCTGCGAGCTCTTTTTGTCGAGGAAGTGGTTGTCCTTCGTATTGATAAAAAACTGGCTGGTCGCGCTGTCTGGAACGCTGGTTCGAGCCATAGCGATCGAGTATTTGAGATTGCTCAAACCGTTGGAGGATTCGTTCTTGATCTGATCACGGGTCGACTTCTGCTTTAGATCCGGGGTGAATCCTCCCCCTTGAATCATGAAATCTTTGATGACTCGGTGAAAAATAGTACCGTTGTAGTGGCCGTCGCGAGCATAGGTAAGAAAGTTTTCGACGGAGATCGGCGCCGCCTCGGCGTCGAGTTCGAGGGTGATATCCCCTTTGGTGGTTTTCAAAATGATCGGCATAGGTAAAGCTCCACTAGACAAGGAGGAGAGAGGTATCGACGAAAGGGAACGTTTCAATTTGGTAACCTGCGAGCCATGGGCCTTCGGGCCGCCTGCCTTAGTCTACCACAATTGCCGTTGGCCCGAATGGGTTGGCCCGAATGGGAGAGACCAATCCTGCCCGGCTTGAGAGCGTTGCACTCAATCTTGCGTGTGCAGGCCGCATTCGGTCTTGCCCGTGCCACTCCAGCGGCCTGCTCGTTCGTCTTCTCCTTGCGAAACGGCCCGCGTGCATGGCCAACAGCCGATACTGGTGTAGCCTTGGTCATGCAGTGGGTTGTATGGGATATCGTGCTTGAGGATGCGATCCCAGACTTGTTTCTTGGTCCAGTTGGCCAAGGGACTGATTTTGACCAAGTGAAATTTCTTGTCCCAACCGACGATACTGGCTCGAGCTCGATCGGGACTTTGATCCCTGCGAATAGCGCTCGCCCAGGCGTACTTGCCTAGGGCCGCGCGGGTCAGCACCGCCAGCTTGCGGTCGCCGCAGCAACGATTGGGATCGCGCTGATAGAGCGGACCACCATGGAGTTTTTCGTACTCGATGACCGTCAACTCCGGTTTCATCAGTTCCACTTCTATCTTGTATCGCTCGGCGACTTTGTTTCGCAATGCGATGGTTTCTGGGAACTGATAGCCGGTATCCAGGTTAAAGACGTGGGTGATTGGGGAAATGCGTGAGAGCATTTCGAGAATGACCATGCCTTCTGGACCAAAGGCCGTTGCCATCGTGAACCCATCCCCATAGCGTGACACGGCCCATTCCAGGATCGCTTCTGGCTCGGCTGTTTCGAACAATTGACTCATTGCAGCCAGATCTTCCAATACGTCTGGCGTTGGCAGCAGCGGTGGGTCTGCGGCTTGGGAACCAATCCGTTCTTGTTCATCGATCGCGTGGGTCATGAATGCATGCTCTGCCGACCATTCCTATGCCGATGCCCGGGAGAAGAAGCGAGTCGAGCTCGCCAGTACAACGAAAAAAGAACGATCAAAGTTCAAGGGAAATAATACTCTTCTAAGCGCGAGGGTCAATGATCCTTAGGAGGTCGTCCTATTCCCTATGGATGGCCGGAGAAAGGATCCTACGATGGATTTTCCAATTCCCACAGAGCGGATACGATGCGTTGGTTCTTAAAGAGAAACCAGCAGTTCTTGCAAACAGCACTTGAGAGTAGAGTTGAAAAACTCGTTCGCGCGCGTTCGGGATGAATCCAATGCCAATCTACGAATACTATTGCCCTCCATGCCACACCCTTTTCAGTTTTCTGGCCCGTTCGATGCAAGTGCCCGCCCCACCGGCATGTCCCAAGTGTGGTCGAAAGAAACTCGAGAAGAAGGTTTCGCGGTTTGCGATTTCGAAGGGAATGGCAGAACCGACAACTTCCAACGACCCGTTCGATCACGTCGATGAATCCAAGCTGGATCGATTGATGGAGGAGATGGCGCCTCAAATGGATACCGATGGTCCTGAGGATCCTCGGCAGATGGCCGCATTCATGAAGAAGATGTTTGAGCTCTCAGGTGCACAGCCAAATGGAGCTATGCAGGAAGCGATGAAGCGGATGGAAGCGGGTGCGGATCCCGATCAGATCGAAGAGGATTTGGGGGATGCACTCGATGCAGAAGGAGATCCCTTTATCGTTTCGGGAGAACGGCCATCGCAACGACTTCGACGATTGTTCGAAGCCCCCAACGTCGATCCTGAGTTGTACGACATGTGATCGGATAAGAGGGATGAGTCGCTGCCCCACGGCGATTCAATGAACCCATCAGTGCTAAGCAATAGCGCCGGGCGGTGGCCCTCCGGAACCCTCATCTACGATGTAATCGATTGTCCCCGTTGTTCCCGGCAATGCCACCGCGCCTCTGCGGGTCGCTCACGCTCGCCGCTCTGATGGGCATTTGCGGATTGATACATTTCGTCTCGCAATCAGGGCCCTAGCGAGCACGGCGATTCTACTTGGTCAGAATCAACTTCCCTTGTCGAGTCCTTCGGAGTCGGTAGAGCTGACCGTCGTTTTCGATCCAAACTTCATCGCCACATCGGCACAGTTCACGAAAAGAAACCACCTTCGGAAGCTTGCTCGTTAGAACGCGCATCCCCTCGTCATCATCCACTCCCGAATGCATGGGCTGTCTATTCTCTCCACCGTTCGATGCTTCATCGGGCGACCTTCGTAATTCATCGGATGACATCCGCAAACCCTCGTCCCATCTAGCGATTTTTCACAACGTATCCTTCGGAAAATCACACGACGGGATTGTAATGATACTGAGTCTCAGTAACAATAGGTCGCTGATTCAAGAAAGCAAGCGACTGGGACCGACCCGAAACCTGTCGGATTTCCCTCAGCCAGCCATCACAGAAGAGATTGCGATTCACAGTGAATCGCGACGTATCGCTGGATTCAAGAGGGAAAAGTCGTCATGTCGCTGCAGCGCCGATTGGGTTTTACGTTGGTGGAATTGCTGGTGGTGATCGCCATCATCGGCATTTTGGTTGGGTTGCTTCTACCGGCCGTACAGGCCGCCCGAGAAGCCGCTCGCAGGATGAGTTGCCAGAACAATTTGAAGCAAATAGGGCTGGCACTCCAAATGCACATGGACACCCAAAAGAGCCTCCCCGCCAACGGCAACTATGCATGGAACGGTTCCGTCGTGACCACCAAAAATGCGTGGTCCGGCATGGCGCGGATCTTACCTTACATCGAGCAAGAGAACTTATTCCGCCAGATTGACTTCTCCGTCGGTTACAGTCTCCAACCCGGGATCTCATCGAAACGTGTCGGTACATTTATGTGCCCGAATGAGATCAACGACAAAGGCTACGGGACCGATCCAATCTATGGCCACAAATACTGGCCGATCAACTACGGACTCAATCATGGAACGTGGCACGTGTTGATAGGTAAGTCCGCCGGTATGCAAACAGGTGACGGCGCATTTGGACCCAATCGCTCCTACCGCCCCGCGGATATCGTAGATGGACTGAGCAACACGTTGGCCGTGTCCGAAGTAAAAGCATTTACCAATCGTGTCGCTGGCACTCGTAACTCAGCCACATTCACACCCAGTCTCGCTCCGCCAACGAATATCGCAGACCTGCCCCTAGGCACGTTCAACTCGACCTCCTTTACGCATGTCGAATGGGTGGATGGCAAAGTACATGAAACCGGGTTCACCACTGCCTTCACTCCGAACACCAAGGTCCTATTTAGCTCCAGTGGCATCCAATACGACATCGACGTTGTACTCGCGACGGAACCGAATTTGGGTGATACGTATGCCGCTGTCACCTCGCGCAGCTTTCATTCAGCAGGCGTGAACGCCCTGCTCCTAGACGGCTCGGTGCGGTTCGTCAATAACTCGATTGCGACTGAAATTTGGCAAGCAATCGGAACGCGCCATGGTGCCGAAATCGCGAGCGTGGATTAGTGCAAGCCTCGGAGACGTGAATCGGAATCGAACCATTCCGTCCCAAAATTGGACACAGCCGACAAAAATCGATTTCCGTTTGCTTGGGCCTGAGGCGCTAGTTTTGAAGTTGCGTTATTCGAGTGTTTCGGAGTTTCAATCGGTTTTTTCCAAAGCTTTTCGTACTCGTACTCCGCGTTAGCAGTACTCGTACTCGAAGAGACGGCATCGAGTACGAGTACGATACAAGCCAAAGCAGCCAACTCGGATCCACCAAAGCCAGGCTCATCGAGCGTCATCTTTCAAGCGATCCACAGACGGGCCTCAAATAAATCTATTCGGAGGATCTAGAAATGCATCGTTCCTCCATCCAACGAAAAAAGCCGAGGCGTTTGCCTCGGCTTCTTACTTTGTAGGTTTGGAATCGAGCTCTTTAGTAAGGGCTCGAAGCACCGGTGTCGAGGTCGCCACACATGTGGAAGTGGTTATGGTCGACATAGATGACTTCGACGCATTCTTTGTCATCCAGCGTATACGGTACCGGCCAGCCGTTGATGGTGCGTTCTTCGAAGTAGACAGTGCACTTGTAGTGAGCGTGGTGCAATTGAGCGAATCCAATCAACGGCACAAAGCGGGCTTCGTCGATATAGTCGGCGATCTTCTCTTTAACGATGCGGACTTTGTTGCGTTGCTTCTCATACAAGAAGGGAATACCTCCGCGTACGGGTCGTGCTCGCTCCAGAGCGTGAACGACTTCGTCATCGCTCGGTGGGTCGATGGCTGCCACCGTTCCGCCGCGAGTCAGAGGTCCCATGATCGGTACGCGAGCGTATCGCTCGTGGATATGGAATTGAACTTCCTCGCTGTCCTGCATGTAGGGCGAAATTGGAATTGGAATCCCAAACGGACCCAACCCCATGTTCGATAATCCAATGCAACCAGTCTGCGTCGAGGCTGTCGCGATCAGGATGAGCCAGAGAGCTGAGTATAGACGCTTGAAGGACATCGATAAAACCCCTGTAGTTCGAAGACGATGAACTCGTCAGACAAATACGTTTTCGGCGCGAGGCTTGGTAAAACTTGCGGATTTTTCCGTCCGCAACAAAAATTCCCTGAATGCGTTAGGCGAAAACAATTGCGCATCTTCCGCCTCTTCCCAAGTGTGAAACATCCTCGCGTTTGCTAGCGAAATCGACCGATCCCGTTTGAGCTTGATCGAACCGACGGCCGTTCGACTCGACCTGGACATGCGTCCTGTTTTTTGATGAACTGCAATTCATGAACATGGCTTGCACGGACTCCAGCCACATCGGTATTAGGACTGCACTTATTCCTTGGCACTCCATGCTTTGGATGATCTGTGTGCTGGCGCTGAGTTTGGGATGTGTACAACCTCGATACTTCTATGGTCGGGATCGCGATTCGCGCCTACCCAAACAGGATGGCATCTGCCCTCCTATCCTCGCCGGGGGGCCTCAACCTCAGTTGGATCGCTTGGAAGCGGCGGTCCATTGGCCAAGCAAAAGGCTTCGAGCGATGCAGCAAGCAATTGCACAGCGCATCCCCGCCTTGCGCGATCGAACCCCGGCCGGCTCTCAGGAAGAGGCCGTTCGCGCTGCCGCAAGGTACTTAGAAGATAACGGTCTGAATGAAGTCATCGTAGAATCGAGGCACTACGACCCTGAGGAGCAATGGAAGCGATTGCTAGCCAATCCGCATTCGCATCCATTCTGGAAATATACAGACGGTGCCTTGCGGGTCAGCACTTATGCGTTACTCCCGGCCCGAGTTTTTCACATCGACACGTACAATCCGTACACGCACACCCTATCGATCAATTCCGCCAGACCCGCATCGGCCGTATTCCAAGCCGCTCGAGCCAAAGAATTTTCGGCCACCCAATGGCCAGGTCTGTACGCTGCGGGTCGATACGTTCCTATCGTTCCCTTGGGGCAGGAGATGACCGCCACCAGCGATGCCTTGACCTATGCTCGGGACCAAGAGGATTCGAAACTGGAACATGAACTCTACCCTTGGACGTATGCGTGGATGGTCAGTTCGGCGGCCACGGGCAGTGTTGCCGTGGTTCCGGAGGCGAGTAGTTCCGTCCTGTTAGCAGGACCGATTGCAAACGTAGCCGGTCTGATGACAGGCTCGATTGCGGGAGAGGTGGTGGCCGAGCGCGTGGATCTGCAACGGGAATCGGATCAGCGAGCGATTCCTCGCGTGCTACGTTGATCCGTCTTGTCGGATGCGACAAAGATTATCCCATCCCTGCGTCCATCACTCGTTCCAAGTTGCAGGGAGGAAAACGAACCCAGTCGCTGCATGGAATATAGAAAGGCCACGCGGAGACGCGGAGAGGGCAGACGGGAGAAGAAATCCGAATTGCTGATGGTCGATCGCAACGGGCCGCAGAAATCAAGCGTTGCTCTCCGCGTCTCCGCGTGAGTCGTCGGACCCATCAAAGAATGAGGCAAGCATTGCAGCGGTCGAAAGCAGGTGAATCTCTCGCTGACGCGGCGGGGTTTTGAATGCCGCAACGCGTACAAAAAGTGCGAGAGACCAACGACATCCATCATCCGTTAGGAATCGGCCAGAGGCTTTTTCTTTTCCGTGATGACTTTGCTCTGGGGGGCCAATTCGGCGTTCATTTCGATGTAGCTCTTCCATTCGGCCGGAACGTTGTCTTCGTGAAAAATCGCTTCCACGGGGCATTCGGCGACGCAGGCTTCGCAGTCGATGCATTCTTCGGGGTGGATGTAGAGCATCTTGTCTCCCTCGTAGAAGCACTCCACTGGGCAAACAACAACGCAATCTGTGTAACGGCAACCAACACAAGGCTGTGTGACGACGTGAGTCATGGCTTGCAGGACCCTTTCCACCAAGCAAAAAACGAGCAAAAAAGTTGAAAACGAGCTGAAAAACAAGGCGATGTTCCATCCGCCTTGGGCATGGTAGGCGGATCGATAAAGAGTGTCAAGCAACTCGAATACGCTTGATGTCGGTAGTCGACGGACCTAGTATTGAGTGTCAGATAAAGAAAAAGCTCCGTTTCGTCCCTCGTTTTTTGGATCGAGCTGCCTGGGTTCCCACCGCAGACTGTTCGTGAGGCATCGCAAAAAGTGGCACTTTCCAATGTAGATCGCGAGCTCTTGGACGACTGTTTTTCGGGGAGCGAATTGGCTTGGCGGATGTTTTGTGATCGCTACGTCGGATTGATTGTTCAAGTCGTCACGCACACGACCCAATCTTTGGGGATTGCTGCCGATCCTGTGAAACGTGAGGAATTGGTCTCCGAGACCTTGGCGTCGATGTTGGATCGGGATTTCTCTCTGCTGAAAAGGTTTCGGGGAGAAAGTTCGTTGGGTACCTATGTGACGGTGGTCGCACGAAGGCTGGTGCTGCGGCGATTGCAATCGAGGCCCTAAAAACTGGACGAGAGAAGTGTTCCTTCGGGGGGTATGCACATGGGGAGTGTGCACAGGAGGGATTGCCCATCTGCTTCAAACTGCCAGACTGTGTTTACAATGTAATTTCCCGAATGGGGCCCTCCCGGCCGTGTAGGGGGTCGCGACACATCGGCTTGCGAGGCGCTGTACCAGCTAAACTGGGTTGGCCTTATTGGGCTGGCCATATTGAGATCGATGGATTTTTGAGGAGTGCTAGGGTTTTTCATGCCAAACGAATCGACGGACCCCAACCTGCGATTGGCTGATGGAGCCCGGCAAACACTCGAGGCGTTGCAGACACCGTTGGATACGGCCTCGGAATTTTCAGATCCCGCTCCTCGCTCCGAGGCACGCACGCAATTCCGCCGCTGGAGTATCCCTGTCCTGTTGCTCATCGCGACCATCGTTTCGATGACTTGGGCCGGTTTGACGGTTTGGTCTCCGGTTGAGATTTTAGAAACGGCCTATCGTCAAGGTTCTTTGTTTGAGGTCCGGCGGTCGATTTTGGCGAACTGGATCCCCGGCTTGCTCTTCTCACTATCCTTGACCGCGATCCTTGGGGCGCATGAATTGGGTCATTACGTCGTCACCCGTTGGTATGGCATCCGTTCTACCCCTCCCCTTTTCATCCCATTTCCGATCAGTCCCATCGGAACGTGCGGAGCGGTCATTCTGATGGACGGCAAACGAGCGGATCGCAAGCAGATCTTCGACATTGGGATTGCAGGCCCCTTAGCGGGATTAGTCTTAGCGATTCCGATTGCGCTGTGCGGGATGTGGATTGAGTCCCCCTTGCGATCGGGTGGCGAAGCCTCGTACACCTTTGGTCAACCACTCCTGATCCAATTCATGCATGAGGTCTTTGCACCCGGAGTCGTGATACCTTTAAGCCCTGCGTTGGACGGCTCCGATAGTTGGTTTGGGGAAGAATCTGCATGGGTGCGTGGAATTGCCAACATCGACATGAACCCGATGTTGATGGCGGCATGGGTGGGACTATTGGTCACAGGGCTAAACATGATTCCAATCAGTCAATTGGATGGTGGACATGTGGTCTTCGGTTTGCTGGGGAGCCGTTCTCGATGGGTGAGTTGGTTCACCTATTTGGCTTGTTTGGGCTATGTCGTGTTCGGTGCGATCGTCTACCGACAAGGCTTGTTTGTCGTCATGTTGATCTTGGTTACTTTGATGGGGATCAAACATCCACCTAGCCGAAACGACGACATTTCCTTAGGTTTGCCTCGACAAATCCTCGGCTGGCTTACCCTGTTTCTCCCGATCCTTTGTATTCCACTTCGACCTGTTACGATGGCCCTCTGATCGAGCCGATTTTCGATTGGAGATCTGTATTTGGTCCCGTTGTGTGGAACGCGATGGCCTCGTCCATTCTGCAGTCCACAAACCGCCTAACGGAATTCTCTGCGTACAATCATTAGCCGTCGGGAGTGCGTATCTAGTTTTAACATGGCGAGTTCCATTTTGTCTGAAACAGCGTCGAAGTCATGGAAATATCTACTGCCTCTGATGTTGCTCGTCGTCGCTGCAAGCTTGTTCTTTTGGCGCGAGGTGCGTCGCGATTCGAAGGATTTGTCGGCTTCCGCTCTGGATGCGCATTTTGAATCCTCCGTGAGAGCCGCAGCCTATTTGGAAAACGTTCAGTACGATCAGGCCGAAGCCCTATACGGAGAATTGCTCAAGCAATTCCCGAACGAGCCTGCGTACCTCAGAAACAGCGCGATCGCTGCCTTGGCCAACATCAAATACCACATGGATCTGATGCAGGATGCCAACAACGATGTGGAGCAGATTCGAGGGAAGCTGCCGGACATGTTCGACCGGGCAGCAGCGGCGATTGAAGCGTTCCGCAAAAGCAAACCGGATGATCCGATCGCTTACCAGTTGGACGTCTTGCGCGATCTGCGTTGGATCTCGGTTCTCAGCGCCGCCAATCCCATCATTGCAGATGAGGAACAAGCGAAATTGCTGGACAAGCTCAAGTCGTATGTCGAGCGATTTCCGACCAACGCTTTTCTCGTGACTCAATTCAATAACTCCGCGGAAACGATGAGCGCCGTCGATCCGAAGATTCTTGAACAGACTGTCCTACCGCTTCGTCGGGTGCATGACGCTTACCCACGCAATATCTATCTGTTGAGTCTGCTAATCCAACGCTTGGTTCAGCTCAAGGATCCGTCCGCCCTGGAGCTGGTGGAGCCTTTGGCAAAACTACTGGAGCCGTTTGAATGGAAATGGAAGATGGAAAGGCGCCCCAAGGATCTGAGCGATCTGCGCCGCGCGGTTGAGTTGGGAAAGAGCGACCCCGAAGGGGCTCTCGGTTTGCTTATCGGTTGGGTTGGCGAAGCCAAATCCACCGAAGGGAGTCTGGTCGATGCAAAGGGTATCGATATCAGCGAACTGGCTTTCCTCGATCTCAGCGATGTGCAGCGGATGGTAAATCAACAGGAGGTCAATGTTCCCGAAATCGAAATCCCCAAGTTCCGCACGCAATGGATTCCTTGCGAAAACGTACATGGTGTTAAGTTCTTTGATTGGAATGTAGATACGCATCCCGAATTGCTCGTGTGGACGGACAGCAAATTGACACTCGGGGAGTTTGATGCTGACAAGAACTTGAAAGAGATTTCTTCTCTAACTATTCCCTTTCCGATCGAAGGGGTACTGCCCGTCGACCTTTTCGCGGTCGCAGCCCATCGAGGTACCGTCGCACGCGCGGAAGGGGTGAGTGACAATCGAGCGTCTCTATTGGCAACGGCGATGCGGCATGAAACGATTCGCGATTTGGTGCTCTATGGAACCGAGGGTGTGAAGGTCGTTTCCTTTCAACCCCCTTTCGAACTGACACCCCATTGGTCGATCCTGGAAGAGGATATCGGACTGGGTGACTTAAAGGGTGTAACCGCCGTCACGGCCCTCGATTGGGAGTCGGATGGCGATCTAGACTTGGCATTGATTTGCGAAGGAAGACTTGTTCTTCGCGAGAACATTGGAAACAGGCAATTTCGTGACGTAAATACCGTTAGCACGATGCCACCTCAAGATCTGCGAATTCTAGCGATGGGGGTAGTCGATTGGGATCGAGACGTCGACCTGGATATCTTGATCTCGCATGCCGACGGATTCGCTGTGATGGAGAACATTCAGCATGGACAGTTCCGCTTCCGCGACTTGGGGAGTGCATGGAAGCTGTTGGGCGGAAGCGGCTCGCTGGCAATCGGTGACTTCAACAACAACTATTCTTGGGACGTTTTGGGCGGCAAGCAGATTCCGGAGAAAGCAGATACGGCAAACCAGACTGGTTCTGGCATCCAATTGGTTTCGACTTCAACCGAGTTTGGCAAAAATGTGTTAGCGACGCTCTCACTATCGGTGAATGAGCGTTCTGCATACGTCATGGCAGGGGATTGGAACAACGATACCAAGCTGGATTTTTTTAGCGCATCGGAACTCGGGCTGACTGCGTGGATCAACCGTACAGGATTCCTTTTCGCGCCAGTGCAAATCGTCACCCCAGAATCCATTCCGGGAGGCAAAGACCCGCAACAGCCAATCGATTCTCCCAATCGTCTTTGGCAAACCCTGTCGGTAGCCGATGTAGGAAACGACGGGTGGTTGGATTGCGCTTATATCATTCAAGGGAAGCTTTTGTTCGTGGAGACGCAACCCAACCCGAACGATCATTATTTGGCCTACCGAGTCAAGGGAATCAGCGACGCCAACGGAGGTGGACGAAACAATCAATATTGCGTGGGTTCGACAGTCGAAGTTTTCGGACCCTTTGGATACCAAGCGCGCGTGATCGAAGATGATTCGGTTCATTTCGGGCTGGGACCGAACAAGGCTTATTCCCTGCGAACCATTTTCGTGAATGGACTCACGCAAGGAATCATCGATCCGAAGAGCGATTCGATCCTTGAAGAGGAGCAAGTCCTCATCGGTTCCTGTCCCTTTGCTTATGGCTGGGACGGACAGGCTTGGCAACTGATGACGGATTTGCTGTGGAATGCTCCATTGGGACTCCAAGTCGCGAAAGGGAAGGTGCTTCCCGATCGTCGATGGGAATACTTGCTATTGCCTCGGACCAAGATGCAGCCTTTCGAGGATGCGTATGAAATTCGGATCACGGAGGAACTGTGGGAGTCTGCCTATTTTGATCACCTGGCATTGCTGGCCATCGACCATCCAGCCACGTTGGAAGTCCTTTCCAACGAAAAGGTGGGTCCACCATCCCTTGCTCAACCAAGTGTCTGGACCTACCGCCAGACGCAGGCACCTCGAAGCGCGGTCGATTCCAAGGGTCGCGATTGGACGGAAGCCCTCTCCAAGGAAGATGGTCAGTACGCCTTTCCCTTCGACACTTTTTACAAACAAGGGTTGGTGGAGGAATGCTGGTTGGAATTGGATTTTGGTCCCATCGATCCATCGCAATCCGCCCAGTTAATACTAACGGGATGGATCCATCCAACCGACACCTCTCTCAATATCGGAATCGATCAAAACCCAAACCTATCTCCACCGTCTCCTCCCCGGTTATTGACAGTCGGAACGAGCGGTCAGTTTGAAACGCGCGTACCATTTATGGGATTCCCGGGAGGAAAGCCGAAAACGATTGTCGTACCTCTGGATGGCATTTTCTCCACGGACGATCATCGCATTCGCATAGCGCATTCCAGCTGTATTTACTGGGATCGCATCCGTCTTGGAGTCGGTGAATCGAATCCCATTCCCGATTCCAAGGCAACGATTGGATTGGCGATCGAACGAGAGAACGTGCGAGCCCGTTGGTTGCCGTTGCAATCCAGTCAGCTCCAGTATCGGGGCTTCAGTCGCGCGATGCCCAGAGCCCGACACGAACCTCACTGGTACGATTACCAAACGGTATCTACAGCGCCCGCCTGGCCACCGCTGGCGGGTCGGTACACGCGCTATGGAGATGTGTTCGACGTGGTGCAATCCGACGACGATTGGTTGGTGGTCATGGGAGCCGGGGATGAAATGCGCGTCCGATTTGCGATGCCAGAGGAACCGCCTCCCGAGGGATGGGTTCGGGACTTTGTGCTACATAGTGTGGGATGGGACAAGGACGCTGCGATGAACACGCTCGAAGGTCAGAGCAGTTTGCCACTCCCCTTTTCGCGGATGCAACAATACCCACCGGGCATGGACGACCGAGAAGAAGAGAGACGGATCGATCGATTGCATCGCTCGACGCTAACACGCGAACAATCGCGGGAGCGATTCTGGAAGCCAAACCTTCCAGACGTTTCATCAAGGCGGTAGATCCATGGCTAACGGAGTCGTTTATTTGGTTGGGGCTGGGCCTGGCGATCCTGGCTTGATGACGGTGACTGGCTGGCAATTGATACGCACGGCCGACATCATTCTTTACGATGGATTGTGCAACGAGGCGATCCTGAGATGGGCGCGAAAGGATTGCGTCTTGCAATGCGTTGGTAAGCGGGGGCATGGGGGCCACTGGACTCAAAAGCAAATCGATGATTTGATCGTCGACAGCGCCAGAAAGTACGCACGCGTGGTGCGTCTCAAAGGTGGAGATACGTCGGTCTTCGCTCGGACTACGGAAGAAGTCGAACGGCTCGCGACCGAGGGGATTCCCTTTAGAATCGTTCCTGGATTGACAGTGGCCCTAGCCGCCAGTGCGTATACCGGTATTCCAATCACTCATAGGGATTGGAGTTCCTCAGTTGCTTTGGTGACGGGGCAGCTTCAATCCAACGATGGTTGCACTGATACCGAAGAACCGTTGAATTGGTCTGGACTCGCTCAATTCCCAGGGACTTTGGTCATGTACATGGGAGTTCGCAAGGCGAAAGAGTGGAGCCAACAGTTGATCGCTGCGGGGAAACCTCCGACGACACCGGTTGCGATGATCCGGCGATGCAGTTGGCCGGATCAACAAGTGCTGCGTTGTGAATTGGCGCAAGTCGCCGAAACACTCGCTGTTCACCCGGATTTTCGCCCCCCTATCATCAGCATCATCGGAGACGTTGTGCAAGCGGAAACACCCAATTGCTGGTTCACAGCCCAACCCTTGTTCGGCCAAACCTGGGTGATTACGAGCCCCTATGAACAAGCCTCCAAACTGGAAGACAGGATTCGCGAGTTGGGGGGGCAGCCAATCCTGTCGCCCGCCTTGCACGTCGTCGATCCGGTGGATTGGGACACGGTCGATGCGTCGATCGCGAGCATGAACACAACGGATTGGATTGTTTTCAGCAGTTCGGTAGGAGTGAGTCGCTTCTTCCATCGGGTGAGTGTTTTGGGGAAGGATTCAAGAATCTTTGGCAGGACACGCTTGGCTGCGGTCGGCCAAGCCACCGCGGACACGCTGCGAACCTACGGTCTCCATTGCGACTTGGTACCAGATGGAGAAGCAGGGGCCGAGGGATTATCAAACAAACTTTTGCCACTGGTCAACGACAAGAGGGTCGTGATCGTTCGCAGTCCTGAGGGGCGTCGGGTTTTGGAGGAAAGATTGGCCGGAGTGGCCACGCAAGTGCATGTGGCCGTGGCCTACCGTCAGATGCCTGTATCGGCCTGGGATGAAGAGGTACTGCAGGTTGCTCAGGCATCATCGCAGTCGATGCCATCGCAGTCAGCGCGGCATCCGACATGGTGGACAGCGACCAGTAGCAACATCGCGACACAGGCATGTCGTTTGCTTGGTCGAGAGGCCGCAGACGTTGCATGGTTGAGTATTTCTCCAGCAGTGACAGAGACCCTTCGATCGCTGGGATGCCAGCATGTCTTGACCAGCGCGTCCCCCGACTTTGCATCCATGATTCAAACGGCGATCGACTGGCGAGAGGCTTCACTGCAGCCACCACCGGAATAGGTTCGGGAGCAAACCGCCAGTGCGTTTTGAAGTTGCGCTGTTTTGGCATCTCCCGTACTCGTACTCAAAGAAATGGTACTCGTACTCGATGCGGTTTCTTCGAGTACGAGTACGAGTACTGCTAGCGCGGAGTACGAGTACGAAAAACCTCGGAAAATCGTGAATTGAAACTCCGAAACACTCAATTCTCAATTAGCGCAACTTCAAAACCAGTGCTCCGAATGCAGAAACCTACTTTGGTTTACAATGGTTAAACGGTTACCAGTCGCGTGATATAGGATAGATCGGAACATTGCAGTGAAAGAGCTAGTCGAGTTAGGCCAACAAATCATTGGGCATCTAATGAAAGACCCGAGTATCGATTGGTTCGTGGATGCCAATGTTCTTCAGTCGGGCTTTGTGGAACGCCAGTTCGAAACTCTTGCGAAGGTCGTTACGACTGAAGAGATTGTCCGCGAGCTGAAAAAGCGGCCAGAGGAAGCAAAGAGCGGCCTTCGAGTTGTCTCGCGACTCGGTGACTCGAACCGAATCGCATCGGAGACATGGTTTGCTGACGCACCGGAGTCTTTCAATTTGCTCATGGATGCTGCGACCCAATTAGCACCATCGATCCGGGTTCGAACAATGCAGATCATGGAGACCGAATCAGTGTCGCAAGCGATTGCAGAGGAAAAAGCAATTCAACAGCTCGCACACGAAGGTGATTTCTTTGCGAGCAAGATTATGAGCTTCATAGAAGAGCTTCAATTTGCGGACGACCACGTCAAAAGTCGTTTCAAATCCATGAGACGAAGTTGGTTTCGGCACCCAGCGAAACGGAGAGAGAAAATTCGCGAAGACGATTTCTTGCAATCAGACGAGCGGCTAGCGGGATTTGCTGCAGCAAACCTCTTTCTAAAGAAAAATCGCACCTGCATACTTTCAAACGATATCGACTATGCAGCCATCCTAAAGCAGTTTACCGATAATCTACTGTGGGTCGCCTCCATAATAGATTGCGATATCACGCATGGTAAAGCGATCCTTGATACCGTGGTTCAACTCTGGGAGAACCGCTGCAAGGACTTAGATAATCATCGAACGATCTGCGGGCTGCAGTTAGCAATGAAGGTTGACGAAAACGAAAACGTCAATGAATACGATTTGTTCGGACCAGAAGTAAACGAGTTGCTTGTCTGTAACCCCTCACATGGCGAAATATCTCGATTCGCATTCTCGGACAAACTCGTTGAATTCATCGATGACTTCAAGATCATATCATCGCGACACGCTTTACAAATGAGAGGCGTTTGGTTTCCTAGGAACGCGATTTAGCAACCCAACCGCCCTGATGCCCTAGCTTCTTGATTAGGCTGGCTGCTTCAGCTCGGCGGATGTGGTAGGCGGCGTGGGAAGCGTCGGTGGTGCCAATGTGCTGGCAGATCTCTTTGAGGTGCAAGGGCTGTTTCGACTGGCGAATTAGGTCGGCTATCTCTCGCCAGATCTTGCGCCGACCGATCGCTTCGTCGGGGATGATGATGGGCTTGGTGGCTAGCGATTCGTGTAGATGCAATTTACCGACCAACTCGGGATGCTCGATGTCGCCGGTTTTGGCGTTGCGTGTCTCGATCGTGATCGATGCTACGGTTAGCGATATTGCGTGGGCGAGCTTCACGCGGTCGGCGTTGTGCAAGCGATCGACCAACGCACCATACTGCTGAATTACATCGATAGCTTCGGGCAACGGTTCCAAATGCTTATTGGCGTTCTCGATGCGTTCGATCATCGCGGCCTCTTCTTCACGCCATTGATTGAGCAGCTTGGAGATAGCTGCAAAATCCTCGCGTTCGGCTAATGCTAGGTTCTCGCTGCCACGTTCGATTTTTTGACGCAAGGCGGTGAGCCTTCGTTCGTCGCTCGATACCTGCTTGGATCGCTTGGTCTTGGTGCGATTGATGGTAGCTTTGATTCGTTCTGCGGCTTTGGTCGATAGTAGGAACTCACGCATTGTTTTGATGACGAATGCCTCGAGGCGATCCACGCGTGTGGCTGGGTGTGGGCAATCGGCATCGTAACCAGGTGCAAGAGGCGCGTTGCAGCATTGATAGAAGAGTTGCGGCGACTTGCCTCGATTCTTACGTTCGACGCCATGCATACGATTGCCACAGTGTGAGCATTGGACCAACCCGCTGAGAAGATATTTTCCTGATGCGGCGCGTCGATGCTTTAACTTGCGTCGATCGAGTATCGATTGAACCGCTTGGAATACATCGTGATCGATGATCGCTTCGTGAGCGTCTTCCACAAAGATCATTCCCTCATCGTCCAAGCGACAGAACTTGGCTCGCGAGTATTTGCCGACTCGCAAGGTGCCTGCGTAGGCAGGATTGCGAAGCATGCCGATTACCGAGTTGAACGTGAATGGTTTGTTTGCAGCGGTTCGAATCTCGCGTTCGTTCAAGCCACGTACGACATAGCCAATCGATTCACCGGCATGGATCGCTTCGAACATCCATTGCACCGCTTCGACCGCTGCCTGCTCGTCGCTTGGTACTAGCTCGGATCGCCATGTCGCTGGCTTGCGAAACTTCTGTCGGAAGCTGATCCGCTGAACTTGTTTGCCTGCGTCGTCGTATAGTTGGCGATCGTAGCCGAACACGGTACCACCGATGCGTTTACCTTGCAGGGCCCGATTACGCTGGCCACTCACAACTCGGCCTGCAAGCTTGATCGATTCTTCGCGAGCTCCATGTTGGTCGATGATGGCGGTGATGATTCCACCTAAATCATCGAATCGAAGACGGCCACGCTGGCATGTAACGATCTCGACGCCGGCTTCGCGTAGTAAACGCCAATGAGCCATCACATCGAAAATGTCTTCTCGCGAGAAACGACTTTGTTCATGCAGTAGGATCGCTTCGAAGCGGCCTCGTTCGGCATCGCGCAGCAGAGATTGGAACTCGGGTCGGTTGGCGGATTCGGTTCCGGTCATGCCATGATCTTCGTACCACTTGGTGATACGATATCCCTCTCGTTCGGCCAGGGCTTTGATCTCGCGGCGTTGGCGATCAGGGCTGTTCTCTTGGCGGTCGGTACTCATTCGGATGTAGCCCACGGCGGGCTTGGTCGTTGCAATCATAGAATGCCTTTCGGTTAAAATTGGTTACGGGTTTTGGTTGGCGTCGTTGGCCACAAACGGACCAACACAGTTACCACGCGATCGCGTAATAGCTCCAGCCGCAAACACGGTTGCACACGTTGGCCCGTGTCGCGTTCGGTTGGTGGCTTGGCCCGTTGGGCCATAACGAGCAAAAGACCGCGTCGTGCGGCCTTTTGTTGCGAAGAAGGGCGAGGTAGTCCCCTATAGCCCCTTGGTTTCCATCACGGCGTACTTGCCACCGCGTGGTGCGCGAGCGTATGCCCCTTGCCAGTTGTCGATCGTGCGGAACAATTCGCACTTGGCTTCGATCTCTTCCGGCGTCGGGTTGTATTCGTAGACGCCATTGCGTGCTCGTTGCCATGAACCGAGATCGATCCATTTGCCTTCCGCTTCCCATTGCTTGACCAAGGGTGCTAGTTCCGTTTGTTCGTACATCGTTCTGTCTCCGTGTTCGGGTTTCGTTTGCAGGCGGCCATTCCGCTTGCGGAGTCACACAGGAGCCAGCAGTTCAAAGAGATTGCAAGCCGACAATTCGCGCTTATGGGGAATGTTTTTTCGTCGCGCGACGTTGCGATAACACGCGTTCGAAATCGAGTTGGGCCAGCGAGCCCAGAAGCGACACAAGACCGCGTTGGCGGCCTCGTGTGGGTTTTGGTGGGGAGAGAAACGCGTCCGCTACTTATTGGCGTTTAACGCGAACAACCCGCGATCAATCTTCTTGAACCGTGCGTCTGTGGCCTTGGTATTGATCTCGCGAAGGATCGATGCGTAGAGCGTGGCGTCGGGTGTCGCGCCGCCTGGGCTCGCCCACAAGCCTTCGACCTGCATCGCATCGACCATCGACTTGCAATTCATCGGTTGCTTCGCTTTGGCCAGTACCGCAACCGCAGCTTCGATCTGGCTCATCTTCTTTTCCGCTGGTTTCGATTCCTTGGCGGCTGGCTTGGCGACCGTGGCGTTCTTCGTGGTCGCTTTGGTTGTAGTGGCCTTGCTGGCGGCTTTGGCGTTCCGATTGGTTTTGGAGGCCGACTTGGTACCCATGTTCGTGTTCCCTTGTTTCGAGGTCTGTGTTTCGCGTTGGCGACGTTGCCAACATGTGACACAGTTACCTCTGAAGGGAAACCGCATCCAGCCGCTTCATGGCAGAATTTGAGAACTTTTGCCATTGTCCCCAACAGACTTCAATTCGTCCGGTGACTACCGAAAGCCAGTCGGCTTTGTTAAGCTATCTACGCAGGTTCTAGTCTCTTTAACTAAGAGAACCAAAGCATGACCGAATTGACTCTTTTCATGCATGTCGCTGAGGCAGCGGAGTTTTTAGGAGTCCACAACAACACGCTTCGTAAATGGGCGTCTCGTGGTGAAATCCCGATGCATCGAAATTCAGCCAATGGCTATCGATCATTTAAACGTAGCGATCTGGAAAAGTTTCTGAAGAAAACAGCCAAGCCGGGTATCGCACGATAGAACGACAATGGAATCTGAAGCACAAACTCGAAAAAAGAGAATCGACATCAGGCTGCAAGATGCTGGTTGGAAGATCGTTCCATTCAAAGACGGAATGAATCTATCGTCGTTAGCTCATCATGCGATCGAAGAATATCCGACTGCCAATGGTCCTGCCGATTACGCTCTCGTCAGTGCAGGCCAACTAGTCGGAGTTATCGAGGCCAAGAAGGTAACTGTCGGCCCCAAAGGAGTCTTGGTCCAAGCGGAACGATATTCACAAGGCGTTAGCGATAGTCCATTCAACTTCGCAGGCTACAGGGTTCCGTTACTCTATTCGACCAACGGCGAAGTCATCTACTTCCATGATGTTCGACACACGCAAAACACCTCTCGCAAACTTGCACAATTCCACTCACCGGAAGCGATGCAAGAGATGCTCGGCTCGAGCTTCGCGGATTCATGCGACTGGTTCACCTCAAATCCAAACAACCATTCGAAACTGCGAAGCTATCAGCGAGATGCCAATACGGCCGTCGAAGGAGCGATCGCAAAAGGGAAGCGCCAGATGTTGGTAGCTATGGCTACCGGTACGGGCAAAACATTCACCACGGTCAATCAAGCCTATCGACTACTAAAGTCTGGCGGAGCGAGGCGCATCCTATTCCTCGTTGATCGCCGCGCTCTCGCCGCTCAAGCCGTGAGAGCCTTTGCATCCTTCGAACCGGAGCCAAACCTAAAATTTGACAAGATTTACGAGGTTTACAGCAATCGCTTTCAGAAGGAAGACTTTGGTGAAGACGACAAGTTCGATGCCAAAGTGATGCCGAACGAGTACCTAACTAACCCACAGCCCAAGCACGTTTTTGTCTACGTCTGCACCATTCAGCGTATGGCTATCTCAATTCTTGGTCGCAGTGCAGTTTTCGAAGGTGATGGCGATGATATCGACACCGATGCGGACCAACTACCGATTCCAATCCATGCATTTGATGCCATCATTGCTGACGAATGCCATCGAGGCTACACCGCTAGCGAGCAGTCAGTCTGGCGCGGCGTCTTGGATCACTTCGATGCCCTTCGCATTGGTCTAACCGCGACACCTGCGAGCCACACCACTAGCTACTTTGAGGAAGTCGTCTTCCGTTACACCTACGAAGAGGCCGTACGCGATGGGCACTTGGTCGATTGGGATCTAGTCAACGTAAAATCGGACGTTCGCATCCATGGCGTATTCTTGAAGGAAGGGGAGACGGTCGAGCACGTTAACACCGAAACGGGCACAGAGCATCTCGATACATTGGAGGACGAAAGAGAATTCACCACCACCGATGTCGAACGTAAAGTCACATCGCCCGATTCCAACCGAAAGATCCTGCTTGAACTGAAGAAATACGCCGACGAACACGAAAAGCGATATGGTCGATTCCCAAAGACGTTGATCTTCGCAGCAAATGATCTTCCGCACACTTCCCACGCCGATGAATTGGTCGAACTGGCCGTAAACATCTTTGAACGGGGCGAATTGTTCGTCCGCAAGATCACCGGCCGCGTCGATCGGCCTTTGCAACGCATTCGCGAGTTTCGCAACCGACCCAATCCAGGTATCGTCGTGACCGTTGATCTGCTATCGACCGGCGTCGACATCCCTGACCTTGAGTTCATCGTTTTTCTTCGGTCGGTAAAGTCGCGAATCTTGTTCGAACAGATGCTCGGACGAGGTACGCGCAAGGGGGAACAGCATCCCGACAAGTCCCACTTCACGGTCTTTGATTGTTTCGACGGAACATTGGTCGACTACTTTCGTAAATCGACATCGATGACGACCGAGCCACCTATCAAGCCCAGCCGGACCATCCAGGAGATCATCAATGACATTTGGGACAACCGCGATCGCGACTACAACGTCTGTTGTTTGGTCAAACGTCTCCAACGGATCGAAAAAGAGATGTCTGGCGAGGCCCGTGACGAGTTCGCGGCCTTCGGGATTCCCGATGGTGATGTCGGGAAGTTCGCATCGGGTCTATCTGCGTCGTTGAAGAAGAACTTTGCCGATACGATGAAGCTATTACGAAACGAACCATTCCAAAAGCTACTGGTTGATTACGAAAGGAAGGAAAAGGTCTTCCTACGAGCCATCGAATATACAGATACGGTTTCTTCGACCTATTTGGTTCGCGAGGGAGGCGTTGAGTACAAGCCCGAAGACTATTTGAACCTCTTCGAGCGATTCGTACGGGACAACCCGGAGCACATCGAAGCCATTCGAATTTTGCTTGAGCGTCCCGCTGGTTGGAGTACCGAAGCGCTCAAAGAACTAAAGGCCAAGTTGATGACCAGTTCTCCTCGGTTCTCGATCGAGAACCTGCAGAAGGCACATCACCTACGCTACGACAAAGCACTTGTCGACATCATCTCCATGGTCAAGCACGCTGCGTCCGAGCAGAACCCATTATTGACTGCACAGGAGCGAGCCTCGCGAGCGATTGAACAAATATCCGTTGGCAAGACATTCTCTTCCGAGCAACAGCAATGGCTTGAGCGTATCCAACAGCACCTGGCCGAAAACCTCTCGATCGACGAAGAGGATTTTGAATACATCCCAGCACTCGAAGGTGCTGGGGGATGGGGCAAGGCTAACAAAGTCTTTGACGGCAAACTTGCCAATTTACTTCAGGAACTTAACCAAGCCCTAGCGGCATAGGAAAGAGAAACATGGCAATCCATAAGACCACGATGACGATCGAGCACGGGAGCATCGAACTCCAAAAGGCGAGCGAAAAGGTCAAGTTCGTCCTTCGCGCCGATGGCGAAAAACTCGGGGAGCTAACGATTCTCGCGGCAAGCGTCCAATTCAAGGGTCGTATGCAGCGTTCTCCCAAAAAATGGTCCATGTCACAGTTCGTCAAACTCCTCGAAGACAACTCGTAACCCATGTCCGATATCGTTAACAAACTTTGGGGCTTCTGCCATTCGCTTCGTCATGACGGGATCGACTATGGGGACTACATCGAGCAGATCACGTATTTGCTATTCCTCAAGATGGCTGACGAAAAAGGGGTAGAAGTTCCGAAGGGATGCGATTGGCCTAAGTTGCGAGATACAGCAGGCACCGAGCTGACTGATTTTTACGTTGATCTGTTGCGGACACTTGCCAAGCAACCTGGCATCTTGGGGGACATCTTTGCTGACTCGCAATCTCGGTTTAACAACCCGGTTAGTCTCAAACGGTTGATAAATCTAATCGACGAAACCGAGTGGACTACGCTTGGCGTTGACGTCAAGGCACAAGCCTACGAAGGGCTACTTGAGAAGGCAGCTAACGAAGGTAAAAAAGGAGCAGGGCAGTACTTCACACCTCGAGTATTGATTCAATCGATCGTTCGAGTCATGAAGCCTGATCCTCGAACGCACAAGGAATTCACGATCTGCGATCCGGCCTGTGGCACGGGTGGTTTTATGGTTTCTGCTTACGAATGGTTCGTCGATCAAACCAAGGGGGCAATGGATCGCGATATTGCGAAGCGACTGAAGAAGTCTACGTACTTCGCTCAGGAACTTGTTGCACGACCGCGTCGAATGGCACTCATGAATCTTTACCTTCATGGAGTCGAACCACAAATCACTTTGGGCGATACCATCTACGATCCACCCCAGGGAAAGAAATTCGATTGCATCCTGACCAATCCACCGTTCGGGACGAAGGGGGCGAACCAAGCTCCCACCCGCGACGACTTCACCATCGAGACCAGTAATAAGCAGCTCAATTTCGTGCAACACTGCGTCAATGCGTTGAAGCCGGGCGGGCGAGCCGCGATGGTGCTGCCGGACAACTGTCTGTTCGAGGGCAAGGCGGGCGAGGTCTTCGAGATTCTGATGCAGGACTGCAACTTGCACACGGTGCTGCGTCTACCGCGCGGAACGTTCACGCCATACAGTCAGGGAGTGAAGGCCAACGTCATCTTCTTCCAGAAAGGTCTGCCGACTGAGGACGTGTGGATATTCGATGCGCGGAGCAACGTCCCTGGCATCACGAAGAAGGACCGACCGCTGAGTGCACAGCATTTTGCTGAGTTTGAAAAGTGCTATGGTTCCGATCCGAATGGCCAGAGCAAGCCGAAGCGTAAAGACCTGGGTGAGACCGGCCGCTTTCGTAAGTTTCACGCGACTGAGATTGCCGAGCGGTCGTACAAGCTCGACATCACTTGGCTGAAGGATGAGTCGCTGGAATCGAGCGACGAATTACCTGATCCACAAGACCTAGCCACCGAAGCGATCACGGAACTGGAAGCGATCATCGGCGACCTACGCGAAATCGTCGCTCTCATCGAGCAGGAAGAGGGAGTCAAGATATGAGCGCTGTAACACATCTCCTTTCTCCCCCTCGCCCCGCTTCGGGGAAAGGGGGTAGGGGGG
>Ga0194055_10000835_pt1 | contig 24944 bp, 42 predicted proteins | sample SepL449m_MetaG_FD_155482 | JGI IMG/M metagenome (GOLD analysis project Ga0194055, IMG submission 155482) | Anoxic zone freshwater microbial communities from boreal shield lake in IISD Experimental Lakes Area, Ontario, Canada - Sep2016-L442-9m | ecosystem: Environmental > Aquatic > Freshwater >... | reverse complement strand
ACATGTCTATGTGTCATGTTCATAACTCATAGAATAAACATGGGGGAATGTTTGGTGGTCTCATATATAATCCGTACCTTTGTATTGTCGGTGGTTAAGTCCGAGACGGGTTCGACAAGGGGGTTGTTGCAGAGGGTGTACTCCGACCTGCTTTATATTTTTATATAAAGATTTCCCCCATGTTGTTTGGTGGTATGAGATATAATTTGTATCTTTGTATTATGTTCACAAGAATTATATCATATATGAATAAAATGAGTAAGTATAACAACTATGCGTCCGTGACTGAATTAAGTAGGAAGGAACGTAGGGACCTTGCTCAGTTCTGTCTTGACTATTGTATTAAGGTTCTTGGTCAACCTAAGAAGAAGGGAATCCCCACGTTCAGTATTGTTAAGACTGATAAGGAATACTATGGGCAATATGATGGTGAAATTGAAAAGATATATGTGTACTACAACCAATGTGGTACTCTAGGTCAGTTCATCCATACATTCATTCATGAGTATACTCATCACACTCAGAACCTTAACAAGTATGAGAAGGTATTGTCTAAGGTTGGGTACTCTAATCACCCTCAGGAGATTGAGGCTGAGTACATGGCCAAGTTATATAAACAGTCATGTCTTGAATTATTCCGTAAGTCCCTCTAATATTATATCTATGTTGAAAGTATTTGTTATTCTGTCCCTGATTAGTTTTGTCACCTTTGTGGTGTTCATGTTACTTAATCATTCTATACTAACCCATTTCCCCAAGGACCATTTCCTTAGAGTGTGGTGGGAGAAACACATATGTACTTCTAAAGACCTTGAAGACTAAGGTGTTCCTGAATCACCTGTAGAGAATGTTCCCGAATATACATTTGTAAATCGTTGTGGTCCTCACTTGATAGTGGGGACTCCTTATGTATATACTCTATCACATCCCCCATGTCTGTCTCCATTAATAACATTATGGATTGGGGTTGAATCTTACTCATCCCACTTTTTACCACATACTTACATGTCCCCTCGAAGAAACCATGACTATATGTCACAATATAATGGTTCTCACTCTTGGTTATACCTGTTGAAAACTTTTTTAGTACACTTTCGTACAGTTCTTTTCTACTCATAATTGTTGATAACTTTTTTTATAAACCCTCCTGACACTATGACAGAGGGGAATTGTTCATAACTATTTAATAAATAAATATGTTAAATTATTAGGAATTGTCAAAATGTCAGTCACGTTTGATGATGGGGATAATCCCCTTACCACTTTTTCCCACCTTTCTTTAGACACTCTTTACCACTTTTTCCCACCACTTATGGTTGTGTAGATATCATAATGACACTTTTTCCCCTCTGTAGGGGTCTACAGGACTAGTTTTTCCACTACAGATAAACCCCAGCTAATTATGTACTTAATAGTACAGTAAGCGGGTGGAACACGTAGTGTGTTAGAAACTAACACCCGATTAACATGAGATGTGTTAGAAATAACCCCCTATTACCATGAGATGTGTTAGGATAATATCTTCAACGACCACTTTAGTGGGACATTAGTCCACAACTTAATGACATACCATAACAAATTATAAGATATCTACTGAACAAAGTTAATACTTCATATACAATAAGTCAGGTTATACCTGACAATTCAGATATGATTCATAACTTCTCGACCTGAAAGATAACTCTATACGTTATTAGTATAATACCACACAATATCCCATACCATATACAATTTTTGTATACCGTACCATATTACTATAGATTATATGTAATAACGTATAATACCATTAAAAATTTACTATCTATATGTCTTTACATATAATGGGGGAATATAAGGTTATACCCTTAAAATCCCCATGAAAATATAAGGTTATACCCTTATAAGGGGACTGACATAATTGGGGGGGAAATATCCGTATTTATACGTATATATACGATTTGATATACGTAAACCATAATGAAAGAATATGATTATGAATGAATACCGTAGTGAATGAAATGAACGGGAGGGATGAGTGAGTAATTAAATTCTTTCATTATTATATAATCACTATCTTTGTGGTTAGTAATAGATTGAAGGATATTATTGAAAGGGAATGGTCTTTATAGGAATGTTAACCCTTCAGCGTCATCGTAGTCATTTGGACTTAATTCATGAGCGGGGCTGCCAGTACCTTTAAGTATTTTATTTTTAAATTCGTTTTTATCACCACTATACCACAATTTTACAATCATAAACTGATTTCCAGCGGGAACGGGATTAGTTTTCTTAAATCTCATGTCACCACCTTTAATTGTGGTTGCTACGTCAGTATTATCAACCGCAGTCGTTGTATTAATTCTTAATATATCTTGTTTTTCAGGGTATGAAATTTGCACAAACTGTTCTTTGTTGGCTTCAGGGGAATTTTTTTTATCCGAATTCCCAACCACACCATTCTTAGTAATGTTCAATCTTGAAAATGATTTTCCTAAAGAATTTTGTAGCGCGACAATAAAATTAGATGCTCGTCTATCGGCTAAATCTTGATTATTATAACCCGATAACTGCCCAACTTTAGACGCTCCACCTGTTATAGTTATTGGGACGGAATCTTTACTCATATTTAATACCGTCTGAATACGACTAAGTGCTGATTTATATTCGGAACTATTTGTGTCGATTTTATCAACACCGTTTAAGAATAATCCACTTGGTAATGTTTGAGTTTTTGTTACTGAAACCCATTTACTGTCTTCAGTTCCAGGTCTTCGATTCCCTTGTGACCCTTCACCTGTACTTGGAACTCGAATTTTAGTATTAATCTCTTGTTCATTTAAAACATATAACTTTTTTATCTCTGATTTTTCTTGTTCAGAAATTGTGAATCTATTATTACTCATAGTATTTTTTATTAATAAATATCATAGATAATTAAATAATTACTATCTTTGTATTATGGTTAGTAGTAAATTGAAGGATATTATATATAAGAAGTTATACAGTGAGTTATCTCACTTGGAGATTATTAGGTATAAGGAGGAAATATGGTTTATTGATAGGGATAATAAGTATTGGTATTTTATTTATAATGATAATGGAACTATGTGGTGGAGGTATGATTTCTTCTTCACTTTCTTTGAGTTCTTTTCTATCACTGATGATAATGAATTCATCCCCATTATTTCTTCTTGGGTGGTAGAGGCCCTAAATTGTAAGGTAAGTACAACCAAAAGCTGGAAAAACGGCATACATGATTTGGTGGAAGAGGTCCTAAATTGTAAGGTAAGTACAACACCGCGAGCAGGGACTTGTCATATTTTTAAGGTGGAAGAGGTCCTAAATTGTAAGGTAACCACAACGGACTATACGAGCTTCGTGAAAAGTACAATTGTGGTAGAGGTCCTAAAATTGTAAGGTAACCACAACAAGAAAGATTAGTTTAACTCTTCACGATGTGGTGAAACATGTTTTAAATAATGGTATAACTGAATAGATTATGATTAGTGATAGATTAAAAGGAATTATATTTAAGAAACTGTATAGTGATTTATCTCGTGTGGAGATTATTCATTATAAAACTTTTATATGGTTTATTGATAGAGAAGATAAGTGTTGGTATTTCAGGTATGATACGTCTAATGGTCAACTCCTATGGAAGTACGGTTTCTTTTCTAATTTCTTTACCATCTTTACAATGGATAGTGACGAATTTACCCCCGTTCTTTCTTCTTGGGTGGAAGAGGTCCTGAATCATGAGGTAACCACAACACGTAGTCAAGCTTTCAGAAACACCACCGAGGTGGAAGAGGTCCTGAATTGTAGGGTAACCACAACGCAACCTCAGGTATTAGATAAGGTAATTGCGGTGGAAGAGGTCCTGAATTGTAGGGTAACCACAACTGATATAGGAATTTATTCTAATTTATATATGGTGGAAGAGGTCCTAAATTGTAAGGTAAACACAACCCGCTATTGTTGCTGGAATTGTTTTAGGAAGGTGGAAGAGGTCCTAAATTGTAAGGTAAACACAACATCCTCGGGAGATGGTGTTCCTTTAATTTGGGTGGAAGAGGTATTAAACCACAATGTGGGAATATGACAATCGTTAATAATTATATTTTTTAATTATGTGATATTAAATTTAAATTACTATATTTGTAATGTCTTGTTCATCTTTAACAACTCAAATAGAAATAAAATGAAAAAAATACTTTTAACATTATTAGTTTGTTCATCTCTAACCGCGAATGCACAATATAAAAAACAAAACAAAACAGAAAAACCTGGTACAATTGTTATGGTGTCAGGGTGTGTTGCAATGAGTATTGGTTTTTTAATACCTGACGGTTCTGAGTGGACGTTTGCCAATGGATATAACTCTCAACGTGTAATCAAACCATTTTACAAGAATCCATCTCGAGTTGTTTGTATTGGAATTGGTTTGACTTTGACGATTGGTGGAGCCGTTTACAACAAAACAAATCGATAGTCTACAAAAAGTAGAAACAAGGTCGGTTCGTCTAACGGTTAGGACTCCAGGTTTTCATCCTGGCAATAGGAGTTCGATTCTCCTACCGACTACCAAAAGTAGAAACAACACCTCCCCAGTTTCTTGTTCTGTGCACAGGAAGGATTTATAAGAAATACACAGAATTGCAGTTAAGGTTTTTTGCTAATGAATTGATAAAAGGTGTATGGCTTAAAAAGGATAAAGACAAAGGAAATGTTACCCCTATCTTTGTTGATAATTTAAAAGAATGTTTAACTTGGGAAGTTCTTGCAATAGACGAATAAAATGGAAACAACAGAAACTAGATTCACAAAAGCAAATAAAAAACTAATTAAACAATTAGAAGAGGTTAAATATAAAGGTGATATCTCTGATATTGGAAATGAAATTGGGTTTGTTATTGGGAAGTTTTTTAGTAAGTCTATTGATGGTTGGGAGAAAGAAGATTTTATGGCTGGATTATTTCACGGAATATCTTTAGCAGATGGAACTCACGATGAGGAGCCAGAACCTAAAACTAAAACAAAAAAGAAGAAATGAAAGATAAAGAAGAAATAGAACAGTTAGCTAAAAAATTAATATCGGGTAACGACATAACTGCTATTGATATGAGGATTGGTGTTAAATTAGGATACGCAAAATGCCAAGAAGATATGGCTGATAAGAAATATACAGAGCAAGATATGAATTTATTAGAATTTTCCATACAAACATCTGAGAAGTTAAGTAAAATAAACGATAGTACTTTTGCTGCTAAATTTGTAGAAGCTAAGAGTTATTGTTTTCACACTTATCAAAGTGGCCATGTTACATCCAATTCTCATGGTATAAGTTTTTTTGACAATGTAATTAAATTCTGGGATAATCCAGATTCATATTATACTCCAAAAGATACCAAAGGAAACATTATTGATACCACAAAAAAAGAAGTAGCAAAAGATGATTATGAATATAATTTTATCAGAATTCTAAAACTCAATAAAGAATGAACATTTTGCAATCGTATGAAATTTCAAAAGAATTTATCAAAAAAGTAAAAACAAAAATGCAGTTAGACAAAGTAAGAAAAGGGTCTGCACTAATGGTTAATTGCGATTTTGAGCCAAACATTGAAGCGATATATTATTATGATTTAATAATAAAAAAAATGTGCAATTTAGAAGAAATAATATATACAACAGAGTGCGATGATGAAGACTGTTTAAATGCTTGGGCTTTAGATGAACATGGAAAAATAAAACATGTTTCGATTAAATTTCCAAATGAATTTAATTTTAAATATTCAATAATTCTATGCAATAAAATATAATGAGCGAAAAAAAATATATATGCGTAATGTTCCCTTACCCAAGTGGTGACGGATTGCATGTGGGACATGCTTATAATTATGCTATTGTAGATAGTTATTGTAGATGGCAACGTTATAAGGAAATTGAAGTATTTCAATAATTGGGAAAGAATTATTTGTTAAAGGATACACTAAATGCCAAGAAGATATGGCTGATAAGAAGTACACAGAAGAAGATATGAGAGAATGTTGGAGGGCTTGTCTAAACTTTAATAAACCAGCTGGATTAGATAGCGGAATAAATTATTCTGATTATATCAACTCACTAAACAAACAAGACAATGACAACATTTAATTTTATAATAACGCTTATAGGATTTTGCCTATGGTTTTATGCTGGATACTGTATAGGTAAAGCTAATAACAAAAGAAATCGATAATATAGTCTTATCTTAGTTATTAACTTTATTTTGCCATAAATTAAAAAAATCAGAGTTTTTTATTACAATAGACCAACGTTCTATTTCTGATTTTCGATTTGACATATCTATTTCCTTTCTTGATGATGATGGTAGTTTAATTATGGTAGATAATTCGGAACTTGATAATTTAACATTTGGTGTTAAAAATATTTGTCTCCACATATAAAGGTCACTCCAAATATTTTTTGGTGCAGGTCTCCAACCAAACTTTAATTTTCGGTATAAATCCATTGTGTGAGCGGCGCCAGTTAAACTAATTTCATTTTGTTTAGGTTTTAAGTGATAGTCAACCCATTTTTTATCTTTTAAATTAACCCTTGAAACCGTGAAGATATTATTTGGATATACTATAACAGGTAACGGATGTGTAAAATCTCCATCAACTAACATATCTCTCATTACCTCAACATGTTTAGATAGTAGAAGGTCATCATCCCCAAGATAAGTAACTATGTCTGATTTTGATTCTGAAACAATCCTATGTCTTGCGACTTCATTTCGACTTATTCTTTTTGGCTCATCCTCAAATCTAACTCTATTATCAGTTTTAATTATATCACTAATAACATCTCTTGTGTCATCAGTAACACCATCACCAATGATTACAATATCCAAATCATTAACCGTTTGATTTTGAGCACTTTCAACAGAATATTTAAGTGTTGTGGGGTGATTATGGGTTGGAATAACCACCATAACCGATTTTACCATCTATGAGGGACAATATTAATAGCCTCTTCAGAATCATAAGGTAAACCAAGGGCATCAGGTTTATGATAATCATACATTGAAGTTGGCATATTAATAATGTACGCTTCATCAGTACCAATATTCTTCCATCCGTGGTATAAATTTGGTGGAATAACTAACAATACAGGATTTCTTTCCGATACTTTAAATTCATTAGTTACACCATATGTTGGAGAATCCATTCTTCCGTCATAAACTACAATTGAAACAAGTCCCTTAACCACAAATAATCTATCTGTACTATTTTGATGTAATCCCCAAGCACGAATTCTACCTACTTGAGTTGTTGTTACATGAGTTTGAACAATAGGGTCAGTAATTTCATCCCAATCTGTTCTGGCAATCTCACATAATGTCCCATCTTCATGAGGAACAGGTCTAATGAATTTTGTTTTAACACCATCAATAATGGTTTGACTTAAAATCTTACTTTTAGTCACCGCTGATTGTTTTTGAATTAATTTGTCTAACCCAAACACATTTACTTTATTTTCCATATTTTTAGTTAAGATAATTTAAATCTTCATCCTCTTCTAACCCATTGTAAGCATATGTTTGGAAGTTAGCGTTTGTATCAACCCAAGCCATTGACCTGAATGTAACTCCATCATTAATCCTAAGTTTCTCTATCTCTAATTGTTTTAACTTGTGATGTAATTCTTTTTTTATAAGTTGAATCTTTTTATCTTTGGAGTACGCCAAATTTTCTGATTCATCGGTATCATTAACTAAGTCATATAATTCATACTGAGTCTCGTAACTATTTAATGCGTCGAAATAATAAGTATATTTCCATTCTTTAGTACGAATAGTTCTTAATCTATTACAAGTTTTAACTGATGACGATAAATTGTTTGACCCTGATTTAGTATCATCAAAGGTAAATAGGATTTCATTTTGTGCTGGTTCGTTATTCTCAATAATCGGTAGTAAGTTTACACCTCTACAATCAGATGGGACAGGAAGATTAACAAAATTAGATAACGTTGGTAATATATCAATTAACGTAGCAAGTTCATGTGATGATTTATGTTTCAGTGTTGTTGGGAATACAACAGGGTTTGATATGACCATTGGTATTCTGATTGCTTCATCATAAGCGACGAACGCTTTTTGTCTCATTCCACCATGTGACATCCCCATTTCTCCATGGTCCGCCAATCTAATAACGATGGCATCATTTGCCAAGTTAATACCATCTTCTTTATTATATAGAACATCAATTACTTTACCTATCTCACCATCAATCTTTTTAAGTAGGAACGCATAAAAGTTTAAGTAATTTAACTTCATATCATCATTATTTAATACCCCTAATAAACCATCTGCGGCAATGTTTGTTTGGAATTGGGCAATAGGTTTTGCGTTTTCTATTAGATTTTCATTCACGGTTGTTGGTAGATTTGGAATGTCTCTTCCTGTATAGTCAGGTTCATTATATCCATACTGTACTGAATTTGGATATCCTAATACATCATGTGGATTAACTAAACTTAATACTATACAATACGGTTGCATGTCCCCATTTTTTCTTCTAACTTTAACTTGTTCAAGATATTCCATGGTCTGTTCGATATACATGGCGTCATGATTGGCGAATCCTCCACCAAAATTTTCGGGTTTCGCGTCTTCGCCAGCGTCAGGACCAACCCATCCTTTAAATCCAAATAGTGCTATGTCTTTTGCTAATGGGTCACCACCATCGGTGCCCTTACTAAGATGCCATTTTCCTCTGTATTGAACATCATAACCAATACCATCCAATATTCTTCCTATATTTGGTGTTTGGTTATTTAATTGTGGTTCTACAGGTGAAAAAACACCTCCTGATGTTAATGTTTGTGTTACTTGATGTTGTGCAGGATAAGTTCCTGTGAACAATGTTGAACGGCTAGGAGAACACATACAACTGTTACAAAAAGCTCTTTCAAAACTAAATCCATTTTCTTTTAAAAAGGTTAGTGTTGGTAGATTTTCTTTTTCCCAATTGTCAGGAAAATGTTGTGTAGCTCTTTCTTGGTCGGTGATGATAAATATAAAATCTGGTTGAGTCGGTAACTCAGATAAATTTTGTTTAAAGTTATTTTGTTTCATTTTTCTTTTTTAAAAAAAAATAATCCAATATAAACTAATATAAAGGGTTAAATAACTTTTATCATACACTAACAGATTAGTTAATCCGTGCGGATTTAAGAATTACCTCTAACATCTGAATCTTCTCCCTGTCGTCCTTGGTCTTCTTTGATTTACCCTTAAGATAGTTGATTGCATCCATAATCTCATCCCTCTTGTTATTAACGGGTTTTGGTTTGTTTACCACCTCATCCTTAACAACCTTGGTAATTTCATTGCCGAATAGGATATCAATCGCTCTCTTGATACGAGTTCTGTCATCCACGAATAACCATAAGAAAATGTATACTACTAATTTATCCATACAGTAAAGATACGGATTTTTTCTCTAATTCCCCTCCTATAACTTTATATTATTCTTGAGTTAAATATTCGTCCATGATGTCAATAACCTCATCGGTTACATTTGGTATGTCAGATATCTCATAATCATAATTCCATAGGAAATTGTCTTCCATATCGTATATCCCATTTTCAGGTGAGTAATAAACTATGTTTAAATTAAAGTTATTAATATCATTTGATATTTCCACAAAATAATCTAACGCTTTTTCTTTACTACCACCAAAGTCATATCCTAATGTTTGTGTTACAGTATTCCAATCCCAATTACCTTCATCTAATTTTGATAATAAGAATATCTCCCCTTCGGTTTCCATTCCTGTTATACCTTTCTTATTCTTCTTTGGTTTTCTTTGTATGATAACCGCGTGTTTCTTTTGATGGTAATCTTCCCACTCACCCCTATCATCATTAATACACCACTGACACCTGTGGGCGTATTTCTGTAGTGCTCTGTGACTTAATGGGACGATAACAATAATGTTATTGTCTTTATATAGTTCCACCCTCTCTTCTCTTGGGACTCTGACTTCTTTTAATATTGATTCTTGTATATTATTATCTAAAAATGATACCCCGTCATAACCATAGATAACTCCATATTCGTCAACCATAATACTTAACTTTCTTGCCATTCTATCAGCCTCAAAATCACTTGATAGTTTACCAAATAAAGCCTCATTGTCTCCAGGATTGTCTAATCTTTGTATTTGCCAATAATAACCACTTAAAGTTTTTCCTTTGTAAGTTCTAACACTATTATATTTTTCATTTGGTATTTCTGAATCGGAATCAAATATTGCCCATCCTTGTTTGTTTTGATAATCCCCATACTCATCATTAAACCATTTAACAAACTTTCCTATTTTGTCAAATGGATATAAAATTTTATCTTTAGTTTCTTCCCTTAATATTCTTTGTATGTTTTCTTTTAGGTTCATAAATACTTTTCTTATATCTTTGGGTAAATCGTTAATCGGTATTACCTTTGCCTTAATTGTTTCTAACCCTTTTCTTACCGCCTTTTGTGCTCTGTGGTGTCCGTCTATAATTGATATGAATTCACCATCATTATCAACAAATATTAATATTGGGTATTGTAAGTCGGCACTATCTATTTTTATAATTTCTTCTTCATCACCATCCCAACTTAATAGGTGTGGTTTTAATTCTTCTACTGAAAATCTTTCTACAGGAATATCTTCGGTCGCGTTTAGTAAATCCATAAGGGTTACTTTGTCACCCTCATCATTTTCCCAAGATGTGTCGTGTAATCCTTCATTGATTATTCCCATCATTGATTGTATTCTTGATATTTGTTCTTGTAAGTTCATCTATTTAAATAACTATCTATTATTTCTTGTACTTCAGGATTATCCCCTGTGTAAATTATATCTATAACATATTTGTGTAGTGGATATATTTCATTTGTCATTACACGGTCTTCTAATTCATTAAACTTTTCTTTATATTCTGAATCAGGGTCAATTCCGTGATAATTGAATGGTTCTATCTTATACTTTGTCTTTAACTTATCTCTATCCACCACAAATGTTATTCCCGTATCTTCCAATGATGAACCAAGTCCCACACCAATTGTATTATTTGGTTGCCAGTTTTTATCTCTTGTGAATGATATTGCTGTTTGTGTTTTGGTGTTTGCTAATCTCTTGTCGTCACCTAAATAATCACCTGATGGTAAAACCCCCCTTAATGAATCCGTATTAATAATATCAATACCTCTAATTGTTGAGGTTTTATGATATAATGGTGTTCCTTGTATATCTTCTAATTTTTCAGATATAATTCCCATCATTGATTGGATTCTATTTATCTGTTCTGATAGGTTCATATTAATCTAACCATTTAGCGTTTATCCCTATATACACATTAGGTTGTATAAACCCATCGGGGAATTGTATAAATGTCTGTGTAGTTCTATGCCACCCTTCACCTAATTCATACTTACCATCTTTGGTTTTAAATAAAATAATTGGTTCTTCAGATACTCCCTTACTTTGAAGTAAATCTTTTTGTGTTTCATGTCTTTCAGTATCTTTATCAACATCTTGTCTTACTTCACCCCCAATTTTACTTTCTAACTCTTTTTTTGTTTTATCGGTAAATATATCCATTGATATTGGAAAATCTTTTTGAAACTCCCATTCCATATCTTTAACCCACTCATCAATCCATTCTATAATACCTTCATATGTGTTTATATCGTCTGATTGTGTAATCATTTTATAAACCCAATCTCTTATTACATATTCAGGAGTGTTAGGTAGTTTTTCTTTTAACCAATTAAACATTCCTTGCCTTGTTTCTGTAAGAAGTCCCATCATCTCTCTTATTCTTTGTATGTTTTCATTTAGATTCATAATTATAAATACTCTATATTTATCTAATATGAAATTCATTATTACAGAAAATAAATTAGATAGTATTATCGATTCTTATCTCACCAAACAATTCAAAGATTTGGAACATGTTAAAGATGGTAGTAGGGATATTTGGGTTGGCTCTGATAAAAGACCTGTTATAATTATTCTTAAAGATAAGAAGTATTCAGACATATACATATTAGATACCGTTTACGCTTCAACACATGATATGTTTTCTATGAACGGATTTAAAGATATACAACATCATTTATTAAAATGGTTTGATGAACGAGGAGTGAAAGCTGAGGAGGTATTTACCTTTGATAATGAAGGAGTAGATTACGTTTATTAATATGAAATATCTTATCACCGAAAATAAAATGACCCAAGTACAAATTAAATGGCTTAACAATAAGTTTGGTAATTTAACCCGTATCTCTAATGTACATAATATTGGTTATGTGGACGAGGATGGTAATATAATATTTTTTTATTACCCTAAGGATAATAACGTGTTTTTTAATTATGATAAGATTTGGTGGCTCTTAGACTCTTTCTTTAATTTAGACTTCTACGATATTTCATCACTATTACAAGATTGGATTGAAGAAACATATGATTTATCGGGTATGACCCCCGTTGTTAATCGAGGTCAATATAATTATATAACATGAAATATCTTATCACCGAAAATAAAATGAATAGTGTTATGGAGAAGTTCCTTAACGATGAGTTTGAAGGGTTCTCTGATATCTATTACACTTGGGCCAACTTTAATTGTGGTATGGGAGAATGTTGTGATATGTATGCCGTTGGGTTTGTTTTACCTAAATCTCATTATGATGACTATCTATTTAAACTTGTTGATAGTGAGAACTATAGACCCTTCGGTGAGTATGAAGACTATCCTGATGAATTACCTGAACCTTGTTATGAACACCCTGATATTAAGGACCCCAAGTTCGATACAATCCTTATCAGTGAGGAAATGTATGAACGGATGGAAAACTACTTCAGTTTCTTTGATGATTGGGAGAATGAACTGTTACGTGTTCTAAATCGTACTTTCCATATGGATGTCAAAAACATTAAGTTGGAATATGAATAATATTTTTTGTTATACGTAATTTAGAATCTCTACCATTGTGAGATGATTTTGGGATTAATGTATATTTATTAATATGAAATACATTATTACCGAATCACATTTCAAACACTACGTTAGTGTCATCACCGAACAAGAAGATGATGATGATTACGATGAACTTGAGTCGTATACCGATGAAGACTTTATTGAGGTGTTTTTTAATTATTTCAGACCTTGGATAAAATCCAATCACGGTGATGAGGTTGGTCAATATCCATTATCATTTCTGTTAAAGAAATACTACCAAGAGTTCTGTAAATACTTAAACGTTGATGATGAGGAAGAATATTATAATTCTAATGATTTAGTCATTATTGGTAAAGCTCTTATTAAAAAAGAGCAACATAAATTACCAACATTACGTCCTGTATCTAAGTTCACTGAAAAATACTCAAGACAAATCCAATCCCTTTTAAAGTTTCTTAATATGCCAGAATGGTTAACCGTTTCATTTGAAGAAAGGTCGCCTTTTAAAGTTATGATGACGTTCAATATTGATTTCCCTTCTATGATGAAAATTGGTGGTGGTGAACAAAACATTTCCACATATTTTTATGAGTTTACAGAACAGTTAGAGACTTATCTGGGGATTAAGGTGGGGTCTTCTTCTCATGGTGACCTTGACATCGAGAACACCATGTCATTAAACGGTATTAATGAGTTCAGTGGCCCTAAATTTCAGAAGGAACTTAAAACCCAAATCAAATCTTTACGTATGGGTCATAGAGATATTCATTCCATTAAAATTCGTCTTTCAGACAGAGGAATGAACGTACAAATAAAGTTCGGAAGAAGTGTTGGGTACTACAAAAAACAAGAATATAAGGACGCGATTATGGATTTCTTATCCACTATGTATAGTAAAGACAAAATTAGTGTTACCTATTAATTAATACACTAAAACATAATTTTCGCACAACATCAAAATAGAATTTTCGCACAGGATAATGGAAAATATTTGTGATAAGTTAGTTTATCTTTAGTTATATAAGTTGTATTCAGGTAATTCATTTAAAATAATCTCTAATATATCATCAATAAGTTTTTCAGGTAAAACTTCATATCTGACAGGGAATTCTCCGAGATGTGTTTGATTTTTATATCCACCCCATACATCAATTATAACACTATTAATACTTAGACGTACTATTTCTTGGTATTCTGTATTAGTTTCTCTGTAAGGAATCGCATCTTGATTGATTTCTTCTAAACCAATCCCTCCTATACGTTCCATGTACTCTTTAATGGTTTTAATCTTTACCTCTTTTGGAATTTGGTAATCTCCTAATAAGTTAACCAAATTATCATAACCACTAACAAGTTTGGACGCAGTTTCAAGTCCATCTCGGTCAAGAATCTTTATTAGGTCTTCTTTGAAGTCCTCGTTGATTGTTTCTTCTTGTAAATTTCTAAGATGTTCGTCACCATACATTTGATGATATCTTTCGACCATCTCATCTGAATATGTGTCTAATAAAAATTCTTCTATTTCATAATACGGGAAATGGTCTGTACCCCAATTTGATAACTCACCATGAAGACCGTCCATCATAACGTTAATAACCCTGCTTTGAAAGTTCTTCAACCCATAATTACCCTTTAACTTGTACGTTACATAGTCTAAGGACTCTTTAAACACATCATTTATTCTATCGGCAGTGAATCTTCTTATAAGATAAGAAGATGGTTTTCTTTCTTCCTTTAATATTTTTTTTATGGATTCTTTTAGGTTCATTATACAATAAATATAGTAATAATCTTTATATTTATTAACGTATGGAATATAATATCACACCAGAACAATTAGACCGATTGACCAAACCTTATTTTGATAAGGAATTTAAACACGCTAAGTGGGGTGAACATGATGCCAAATATGGTGGAGGAGAATGGTTTGGGGTTATAAATCAAGACGATGTAATGTTAGTCGGTCATCCATCTCATGATAGTGACATGTACTTTACAAATGGCGAATATTTTAATAATATGTGGGATTTATTTAGTGTTAAACCTCAAGAATTTAATGAGTCTATGGGTAGATACATTAAAAAGAAATATGGTTGTAAATTTAAAAGAATTATGTAATTCTATTCATGACTGTTATGATTTACAACTAAATTGTCTAATGCTGAGAACACAGTGTCACCAACACCATACAATCCAAAGAATTGTTTTTCGATATGGCCTTTAACATCATACATGGCCTCTTCATCCATTTGTGTATCAATTACCACTCTTGCGTCCGATTCTGTTTGGAAAGCAACGTACTTTCCACCATATCTCATTTGTATTACCGTTAGAGGATAAATTTCCTCATATGTTTTTATTGTTTTATTCATAACTTTCTATTGTTTTAAGTTCATTAATTACTTCTTCCCATTGTTCACTTGGTACATTCATAGCTTCATCTGTTTGTCCCTTGTCCGCAAAGTCTTTACATAACTTAGCCAAATCAATAGCTGCGGTTAAATTGTCTTTCTTTGATAACATCCCTGCGTATGGGTTGTGGTTTGATGATTTCAACATCAATTTTACTATTTCTTCTTTATTCATAACTTTCTATTGTTTTATCGTTGTATGTTATTGTGATTAGTTTGGTTGGGACTTTATTACTATCCAGTAATCGTTCATCTATTAGTCTTGCATTTTGTGGTTTACCATATAAATAAGGAGATGAATTTTTTAAATCACTTCTTTCTTCTAAACTCAACTCTCGTTCTTCAATCTTTAGTTTCCATTTTTTAGAGAACTCTTGTCCTCTTGAATTATTTTCTTTGGTAGATTTAATGAACCATTCCTTAGTCATTGGTTCATAATAACTTGGTTGAACATCTAAATTAGGTGGGCATACTGGTTCTATAAAATTGTTCAGATAGTTCTCATATGCTTCATCTAATAAGTCTTGTTGTTCTTTATTCATAACTTTATTTTTATTTTGTTGTATAAAAACCTTGATGTTACTCAGGGGTTAATTGATTAAACAAATCTTCTCTATTTAACCCCTTGGAAGTTTTATCCTTTATTCTAACAATTACTTGTATTCTTTCTATAACATCTTTTTCTTCTTCAGTAAAATCTCTATCACCATGAATACTCATATCTACTAAACCAGTATCTTCCCTCACCCACAAAGTTAAATTTGTATATCCCTTTTCTTCGCATTCTTCTTTTGATTTTACTAATAAATCAATTATTTTATCCAACGGTATTTTATAACTAAACCTAGTAAATGGTTTGGTATCTATTCCACTGATTTCTAATATTTCTTCGTTTCTTTTATTCATATTATATTTTTTTTCCAATTTTAATAATTCCATTAACTCTTGCTTGATTGTCAGAACAATCATCATAAATTTCTTTAATTCCATTTTGGGTGATGTCTCCAATTCTTTCATCACCATCTAACCAATCACCATATTCTGTATGTTTCACCCCATTTTGAATGGTATCTTCAACTATTATTAGCATTTTTGCATGCCCTTGGTAAGCGTGTTTCACCCCATTTTGAATGGTATCTTCAACGACAACGTTTGTAACGAACTCTGCCCCTGTGGTGTTCTTCACCCCATTTTGAATGGTATCTTCAACAAGTGCACCCACATATAGTCGGCCTCCGTAGGTGTTCTTCACCCCATTTTGAATGGTATCTTCAACGTCAACAATTCTATTTTTAAAATGTGATTCGGTGTTCTTCACCCCATTTTGGATGGTGTCTTCAACCTCTCTATCAAAGTCTTCTGACCAATTATAATCATTAGGAATTTCATTAGTCCACGTATTTTTAACTCCGTTTTCAAGGACTCTTTCAACAATAGGAATATTACTACCAACAACGCCTTCAGTTTCTTTTATACTATTTTCTATAATATTAACAACCCCTTTTTCCATTACAAACTTATCACCACTAGTCCATATTGGTTTGCCCAAAATATTCTTAGTAAACCAATCAGTAATATATTTGGTATTCTCGGTCACATCCAACGATACAAAATTAAAAACACTATGAAATAATGAGTAGTTATACCATAAGATATTTTCTTTAGTATATTCAAAAACCCATCGTTTTTCTTCAGTAAAGATAAACCACATTGAGCCATTGTGACTGTAAATGTCAACACCTTTTAACTCTTTTTCTATTAGTTGATTTATCGCCCGTGTCATTTTATATATTACCTACTTTAACAATATGGTTCTCTATAATCAAATACTCATCAGTTGTTCCTAAACAATCAATAAGGATTAAATTATCGTCATTTAATACCGTCACTTCTTTAACCTGAGTGTGTCCAACAATACAAACAATTCCGTCCACCATATCCTTCACCAAAGACTGTGGTCTAACCCATATAGGAGATTGTGTAACATCGTTTCCGCCAAAACTTAAGTTATCCCCCATTGTGAATTTAAACTTTGTTATATCGGATTTAAATAAGTCATTCACAGACTCCTGTAAATTGTCAATATCTATACCACAATTCTTACACCATGTTTTAGTTAAACCTGCATGACTGAACAAATTATTATCCTGTTTATAACACATTTGTAATAATCCTTCATCGACTACGGGTTGTAATACCTGATTAATATCTTTAGAATATCCGAATTGGAATGAGGAGTATTCTTCATTCACACCTTTCAGGTAATGGAAATCGTGATTACCAATTAAAAGAATTACCTTATCAGGATAGTTTCTTTTAAATTCTACAATCTCTTTGAAATTCTCAATCTGTCTGTTCGCACTGTATCCACCATCTTTGGCATCAAAATAATCCCCAATAAAAATTATCTTATCGGCATCCTTCTCCTTTTCTACTATATCTTTCCACTTACTTCTTCCGTGAGTGTCTCCTAACGCAATTGTTTTCATAACACAAAGATAGTAATTTTTTAATATAATTCAAATTAAGTCTCACTATTTATTACGATATTTACACTTCATGAAATACATTATACCACTTTCTTTTTTGATAATAAGTTGTTCAACGTCAAAACCAATCACTCCTTACATATCATTTAAAGATGACATCAATAACTCCATCATCGATGGGTTCTATAATAACGACACCATAGGTAAATCTCACCTCATCTATTTGGTTAAGTAATATATTTATTATCATATGGACTATGAAGTAAGCAAAGGTCAAATCGATAAACTCATTAACAAGATTGAGTCATACGTTAATAAAGTTAACTCTGACAAACGTATTTGTTATGTTCGTTTGGAGTACAATGATATTCACGACAAGATTGATTGTGATGTCTTTTGGGATAGGATGACATCTATTAAGATGTATTCGAGTCAAATGGGGGATTCTAACATAAGAATTGTTGATTTAATTCGTGCGTTAATTGGAATTAAGGTTGAACTGTATGTTCACTACGATGATTGTAGATAATTAAAATTATGAGGTATATTATAACAGAAAATAAAGTAACAAAAGTTATTCAAAGGTATTTTGATAATTTAATTAGTAAACCTGAATTTGATTGGGTGGATAAAATTGAAATTATACCAGGAACCACTGAGGAAGATGGTTGGTCAAATTCTAATGTATTTCCAAAATATACTTACGTGGTTTATTTCAAGAATGTTCCTACCCTTACATCACAATCAAAATTATCGGAGAAAATAGGTTACGCCCATATGATGTTCTTCCCATTAGACGATAAAGGTAACGGTACCGCATATTTTAGTACACATAGTGTTAATGCCGATGGTAAAATAGATTCGTTTCCTTCTTTTAAAGGACTATAAATTTATTGATATTTTTCTTTTAGGATAACATATTCCATTGTCTCCGAATTAATCTCGTCAACAAGTTTTTCATATTTTTCTCTTTGGGTTTCCGTTAAAGTTTCAGACATTTTATAACCACCCTCTATCTTTGTATAAACGGTTTTTGTTTGTTTTAACTTGGTAATTATTTTAATGTGTCTTTGACTTAGATACTTGAGGTTCATATCAATACACCATCTTATATCACGCATATTACTTTCTGAAATAGGTTCTTCAACACCATTCCATTTAATAATTTTGTTATTGATAAAGTCTACCGTTAATCCCCGTTGTCCTCCTTGAACTCCGTCATCTTCGAACCACTCAATTTCATTCATACTACCCATATAATTGTTATTACTTTAATTATAGGTGTTTACTCATGTTTTATCAACTAATAATTTTTAAAGTCTCATGTAAAGGAACTATGCCTGAGACCATTCTCATGTATAAATTTGTAAAGAAACTATACCTGAGACCATTCTCATGTATAAATTTGTATATTCATTCATAATTAAAAAAGAAACAATATATTTATCATTATGGAATATATTATCTCAGAGTCTAAAATTCATGACGTATTGAATGAACTTATTGAAAAGAGGTTTAAAGGAATGGTTTTTAGAAAAAACTGGTCTGGTTCTTCTTTGCTTGGGTTTCTACCTGAAAATATTGGGTCCGATGATTTTGCGGAAGATTTTACTTTGGTATATGAAGACGAAGATGTTGTTGATTCAAATAGAAAAGTTTTATGGGTATATACTGATGACTACGATTATTTTTTAAGTATGTTACCATTATCGGAAAAAGAAATTTTAGATTCAATTAAAAAATGGTTTTGGTCAAAAACAAATTTAAAAGCAGATTTAGTATACGTTCAATAATATGAAATACATTATCACAGAATCCAAAATGTTTGACGTTTTCTCTAAATATATTGAGAAGAGTCACCCTGAATTATTATCATTAACACATAATCGGAAAGAAACAGATGATGGGTATTATATTAACTATTATGACGAATTAGGAAATTATTATTCAATACTATCTTACTTATCCGAAGAAGAAGATGGTGATAATTTCCGTTTACTTATTGTTAAAAGTGAGTTCCCATCAGATATTGAAAATATGTTTGGTCGTGAATATTTATCCTTACTTAAAGAATGGTTTGAATCCGTTTATAAATTACCTGTTGACACAATTGAAGAAAGAATATGAAATACGTCATAAGTGAAAGTCGATATAATAAAATGGTTTCTGATTATTTAGATGGTATTGAGTACACTGAATATATTGATGATAGAGAAATATTTTTAGGAACCCCTAATAGCGAATCGGGAGAATATTTGTATGAGAAAGATTCGGGAGAATTACTTATTAATCCTGACATTATCACTATATTAACCAAATTTTTTGGTATGGACGACTTTAAGGCGTATGATTCAATTGAAAATTGGTTCGGTAAAAAATATAATGTCTACATTGATACTACCCGTCCTTGGGATTGGTAATATTATCAACGGATAATCGGAAAAAATCCGATTATTGGTCTTTATTTTCACACTTAGGAACGTATGTCTTGTATAGGTCGGTAGCAATACCTAAGTAATCATATATTGTACTCCAAATAGTATCCATAACTTTATCGTACGTATCATGAATCCCTTGAGTTCTTGGCCATAATTTTGTTCCATGTCCTCCAATAAAATAAACATTAATCTTATAATGAAGGTACGGTTTTTGTCCGTCTAAAACTTCTCTGTCTTTTGGAGCGGTGACTTTAATGTCGCAGATGACATGACTATACTCACTTAGAATAGTTTTCTTCATTAACTTTGTTATAAGGTCCGTATAATCTTTTTCAACTTCTTCTTTGATAACATTATATTGTGACTCGGTAATAACAAAAACACTCTTAACATTCTCATCAAGTTTTTTCTTTTCTTCATACCACCATTTAGTGTTATTATAACTATCAATGGTTGAGTTCCCACAACTAATACCACCTTTTAAATAATCCCCAAACATTGTATAAACAAACGATTTTGCCTCTTTACCTACCACATGAAGAAAGTCAGAATCTTCTCCACTAAACGGTTTTTTCATTAAAATTGTAATGTTTGCGGCCTTACCATATTTGGTAGGATATACATCGACTTTAATTCCGTGAAAGTCCTCAGGTGTTTTAATATTTTTAAAGTGAGATTCAACCATTTTTTCAATGGTCTTTTCTAATTTGTTACTCTCCATACCAATAAATACTTTTATCTTTGTATTTATCATTATGAAATATTCTATTACAGAATCTAAACTAGAAAGTACTATTTACGCCTACATTAATGATTTGTTTGGGGACGATTTAAATCATATATATGCTGAAGATGATTACGGTAATGAAATGGAAAGTGGAATACAGTTTTACTTTGGTGATTACGGTGATGGTGATTATGGTGAAGAAGAAGCGTTTTATTGGTATGATAGTGATTACTTTGACGGTGATTGTGAAAGATGTCCTATAGCAGAATTTAATAGTGAGTTAGAAAATAAATTAAACAGTTTGTTTGATGATAAGTGGCACACACCATTTAAAAAATGGCTTCAGAAAGAATACAATTTAAAAGTTAAAACTATTCAATAACTAATATTCTTCATCATAAACCTCAACCTCTGTTGCGGTTCTATTATATTTCTCATTGAACCAATCCATAATAACGTATTCATCAATCAATGGAAAAAATCCTTCCATCGTATTAAGAAGATTTGAGGAAACTTGTAACCTGTTATATATTTTATCCGAATTAGTCCATACATGAAGATTTGTTTCATATGAAAGGGGAGTTGTTTCCCCGTCTGTTAAAGACATTTCATCAAAAGTATAATTATGAACGCGCCACCCTTCAGACATCTTATTCAACATTTCTAATGCGGGTTTTAACATTCTTTCAAACTTAGTAACAGTTTTGTGTTTTGGTTCGTCAGACTCATTTAACCTCTCATTGATTGTGTCGTTATGAACCAACTTAACACTACCTCGTCCTGTCAATGTTTGTACTTGGTACTGGAGTTCCCATATTAAATTGTCAATATCTTGGTACCTAATAGATTCGACATGGAAATTTAAAAATAAAACGATGATTCCCTTGTCAATTTTATAATCAATAACTTTGACCTCATTGGTTGATGACAATTCATCACATGCTTCGAAATTAACAATCTCTTCGGTATCGGCTCCTCGTTCTTCTTGGTCGTCACATTTTTCTTTAAGGATTGATAATGAACCATCAATTAGTTTTTGGAATTTGTTTTGTCTATCGTCTTCTTTTAAGATTCTGAAACGTAATGCCGATGGTATGTTATTACCTTCATCAGATTCATTGATGTTTTGTTTTGATTCCCAAACTTCTTTTAAATAATCATAAAAATTACTACGAACATATTGGATTGTCTGATTTCTAAACATAACCTTTTCATCTCCAGTTAAATCAAGTTCGTTCGCCATTTCGGTCCCAACATAATCAGATATATGTAATCTAAAGTGTTCAAAAGGCATAAATTGGAGGCTAAATTCATCCGTAAACCTATTTTGAATTAGTGAATCTAATTTTTCTTTCATTATAGATTCTCTTCTACGCAAATGAATATTATTCTCTTTTATAATTCTAAATCGTAATAAAGGTTTACCGTTAATCATTACATCACCCTTTTCATTTTTACCAATGGTTTTAACAACAACTTTACGAGTTTTAAATTTCCCACCCATGATGGTATCACCAACCTTGATGTCAAGTTTAATCATTTCATTTAATTGACCGTATTGTTTTTTAGTTATAATATATCTCATATTGAAAACCCCTCAATTTCTTCAGCATTATTAATTTCCATATGGTCTTTAAACCATTTAAGTAAATGAATTTGAATCTCATCATTATCCAATGAAAATAAAGAACCAAATGAATCATAGATATCTTCAGAAATAGCAATTTCAGTATAACCTTCATGAACTCTATCTAAAAAAATAATCACATCCCCATGTTTATTGGTATACTCTTCTTCATTATGAAACCAATCACTTAATTTATAATCACCTAATTGTGATGTGAGATATTTGTCAATTAAGACATTAGATTGACTTTCTTTAATCATTTCAGTAATATCTTCTTTATAATCAATTGTTTGATTAGAAACAATAAAAACCTCATCACTTAAAAACTGAGATAGGTCATCCGCTAAAGCATCGAACAAAACATAATGATTTGACAAATCATCGTTATCGGACTCAAAGGAATCCCAACCTTCTTTCATATAGCTATCCAAATAAATTGTATATTCGTTATTGTCGTATTGTATATCTTGAACTTTTAATTTCTCAATGTCATTAAGAGATTTATGGTAATTGAAGTGGTCATCCTTCTCATATTCGTCCATATCGTCCCACGTATTATTAATAATAACCTTTCTTCTGTTGAAGTTATTGTCAATCATTGATTGAATTACTTTTTCTTGTTGGTTTTCAGTTATTATATATTTCATATTATAAATCAACCTTTACCATGTTATAGAAAAACTCACTAACCTCCGATGGTTTTGTGATTCTTCCTTGTCTTATCACGTTTCTAAATTGTGATATCATTCCTTTTAGTTGTGCCGTTGGTACGTTTTTATACATACCTTTGAATGTCGCATCTTCCTGCGGAACAAATCCTAAATTAACAAACTCTCTAACTTTTTTTCTTGCGAATTCGTCCGCAACAAGTTCTGTCTTCTTCATAAATTCTGCCGCCTCTTCAATACTAATATCGCCAACATAAACCGAATACATTGTCTCTTCACCATACTTTTTAAATTGATATTGATGAGCAATCTCATGAAATAATATAAATAAAAACATTCCTAAGGAATTATTAAAAACCCTTGGCGATATTACAACTCTATCAGCTAACGCTAACGCTTCTCCCATTCTAATATTTTGAACCATAATTTTCTTACAGTCAGAATTTAGTATGAATTGTTTTATCTTATCAATAAAATCATCATCAATATCGTATTTTTCTTTAACTTTAACTAAAAACTCATCAAGACCTGACGTTTGTTCTAAGACTAAGTTATACTGAGTTTCGTTTAAAATATATTTCATAACAATAAATACTTGATTCAAGGATTACGGATTAGTTTTATTGAAAATAAGTGTATTTATGTTATATGGATAAGTTGTCAGAGAAAATAATAAGAATGCTTAACAGTGGTCAAAGCGCCATTGACATATCAGAATATTTCGGCGGAATTATACCGATGTTAAAAAAGTGTAAACAAGACCCACAATTAATTAGATTATTACAAAAAAAATTATCGGGCAATATTTCAGGAGTTATTATTGATAGAGTGGGCGGTAATATAGACACCTATTGGAAAATTCCATTTACCGTTACCTCAGTAGATGAAGATGATGGTCATTATAATGTAGGGGTTAATCTCTTAATACCTGAACTAAAATCCTCACAAGAATCAGAACAAGTTGTTTTTTATTGGTTAGACGAACATCTTGCCGATAATGGTTCTGAAGCAGGTACTTTCACTGACAAGTTTTTATCCGATGAAATGTGTTGGGTTAGTTTATCTTACATCAATGGTAAATCTTGGAAACAATTTAATAGGGGAGATGAAGATGAACCGAGTGATGAAGAGTTCTTAGAACTTTTACCTGACAAATATTTCGATTAAATTATCTTCCCAACCTTTTGAACAATCTTTTCAATTCTAAGTACATGTTCTTTGGTTCTTTTTAAATAAGTCTCCACACAATCAATAACATAAACCTTAGTTGGTGTGTCAGTTATAATATTCTCATCGGTAGTTGGGTAACCTGAATGTAATGTAAATTTATCCTTATGTAGATAGAATTTAGGTCTATCATTAAGATACGACTCTAAAAGAATAGTACCGCCATCTCTAATGGTGTCAACATTATGAATTCCGTGTAAACGTTTACCAGTCTTAACATATTCCTTAATATATTTCTCTTTGGTCTCTTGTTTCCAAATTAATTCAATATCTTTCTCCGTCAAAAAATCTGTCTCACCTAAATCAGGTTGTCCAAAATATTCATAATTTAACTGATATTTTTTTTCGTTAGTTAGATTATACCACCATACA
>Ga0194055_10000833_pt1 | contig 25003 bp, 24 predicted proteins | sample SepL449m_MetaG_FD_155482 | JGI IMG/M metagenome (GOLD analysis project Ga0194055, IMG submission 155482) | Anoxic zone freshwater microbial communities from boreal shield lake in IISD Experimental Lakes Area, Ontario, Canada - Sep2016-L442-9m | ecosystem: Environmental > Aquatic > Freshwater >... | reverse complement strand
CCCTTCTCAAACGACACGTGCTGTGGCTTGGTCATGCGTCTGTCTCCGTCTCGTCGGGGTGGACCTGCTCGATGGTTGCATCGATCTGACCACCCTTCAACTGAATGGTCACATCTTGGCCCGTAGCAAGGCTCTGTAGGTCACGGACGAGCTCGCCGGTCGGTAGACGAACGAGCGCGAATCCACGCTCACGCCAGTCGCGCGCCCGTACGAGGTTGATCGCGCCGGTGAGTGCTGTCGAGCCGAGTTGGAGCTGATGGCGGAGGTCGCCCGTGGCACGTTGGAGGCGCTCCCGCGGAACATCAAGCGATGGTGGTCGCGGAACGGCTTGAAGTATGCGTGCCAGCGTCGTGCTGCTCGCAACGATCCGTTCGCGCGGCTCTGTGACGGTGACCGCGACGGCATGGGACAGTGCCTGGCCCGCAAGGTCGATGCGCCCGACGCGTGCAATCAAGGCGGCCTGCCCAGCGGGACGCATTGCACTGCGGTCGATCTGGGCTTCGGCTGCAGCCAGCAGACCCCAGGCGATGCCCGCCATCTCCGTCACGCGCCGGTCGATGCGTTCGAAAAGCTCGGCGGCACTCGGGATAACATGCTCAGCGGCGCGTGCGGGTACCTCGGCAGCGGCACTGGCAACGTGGTCGCAGTTCGGGCGCTGCTTCGTGTGGCCGATCGACGTGACGACGGGCGTACTGAGAGCGGCAATCGCGCGGCAGAGACGTTCGTCGGAGAACGGCAGCAGGTCCTCAACGCTGCCGCCGCCGCGGGCAAGGATGATCACATCAACATCGGGCTCGATATCGAGTCGGGCCAGGGCATCGATCAATTCGGGAACGGCATTGACGCCCTGGACGAGCGAATACGAGACCGCGATTCGGGTGGGCGGAAAGCGGTCGCGCAGTGCGCGTACGACATCTGCCTCAGCATCCGAATTGCGACCCGTCACGAGACCGACGCGCCGGGGGAAGCGGGGAATCGGGAGCTTGCGTTCAGGGTCGGTCAGGCCGTCCGCCACCAAGCGTGCGAGCGTCTCTTGGACCCGCGCCAGCAACTCGCCTTCGCCGGCGGCACGGATTGCGTTGACATCGAGCGAGACGGTCCCATTCTTGGCGTAGACGCGAATCTTCGAATAGCGCGCCTGGATTAACTGCCCTTCGTGCGGCAACTCGGCGATGCGATCAGCGTTGCTCTTCCAGATCACGCATTTGACCAGCGCCTCGCCATCCGTCAGATCAAGGTAGACATGGCCTGACGACGCACGGAAGCATTTCTGGACCTCGGCCTCGACGACACCGCCACCTAACTCCTCCAGAGCCCCTTCGACACGGCGCCAGATCGCGCTCGGCGATTCGGCAACCGTTTCGACGGTGGGCGCCTCCACGTCTTAGGAGACGGCCTTGACTGTCTTGGCGATCGTCTCAGCGGTTGGGATCGATCCGCTCAAGATCTTCTCGCCCTTGGGGCCTGTGATGATGAATGATGGCGTGCCACCGAAGCCCTGCTGGGCTGCGATCACTTGGACGTCCTGGATCTCTGGACTCCAGAGCGCCTCGTCCTGACGGTCCTTATCGAACTGTGTCAGGTTCAAGCCAAGCGCTTTCGCGATTCCGTCGCAAAAGTTGGGTGTTGCGTACTCGGTGGTCTCATCCTGCTGATTGACGTACCAGAGGTCTTGATATTCGAACAGCTTGTTTTGCTGCTCGGCGGCAATGCCACATTCGGCTGCATTGACCGAGTCGGTACCAAGGATTGGCCAGATCCGGTACTGGTATTTAGCCTTCCCAGGCTTGATGACGTCGGTGACGACTGTCGGCATAAAATCGAGAGCGAACTTCTGGCAGGCCGGGCAACGCAGGTCCGCGTACTCGGTGATCGTCACAGTGGCGGCGGGGTCGCCAAGAGTGTTGCCGTTCTGGGGAATGCCAGCAAAGCGTGCGTTGACTTCCTTAACGCCCTTCAACTTACCGGCCGCAACATCGGCTGCGCTCGCACCGCCGCCGCCATCACTCGGCGTGCTCGACTGCTGCGATACGTAGATCAGCACGCCTGCGGCGATCACTGCGACTGCCGCTGCGATGCCAAGGATCACCCACACGTTGCGACGCGAAGGCCCGTCTTTGATGGGAGCCTTTTTCGGCGGTGGTGGTGTCTTTGCTTTTTCGGCCATGATGTTTCCTCGTCGGTCGCACGCTCGGGTCGAATCCTAGCGTGTGCTTGGAGTGCGTAATGGCTATCCTAGTGCGATGGCTCGTCGTGTCCTCATCGTGCTCCCTCTCGTGCTTGTGCTCGCGGCCTGCGGCTCGTTCGCAGATGGCGAGCGAGGAAGCCTCGAAACGGCGATTGGCAACTCCCTCACACAAGAGATTGAGACGGATACGGCCATGGTTCAAGTGCGCTCTGTGGACTGTGCCGCGAAGAATTCTGCGACTCATTGCGAGGTGCAGCTCGGCGTCGGCAACGTTGTTGTCTCGTTGCAGTACGACGTGATCGTTGCCGCCAACAGGTGTTGGGTGGCGAAGGCCCATGACGTCCGGGTTGACGGTGCGGGCAGTCAGACAAACCCGATCGCGAAAATCTCTAAGTCCAGTAATTTGACGGGTTGTCTTCCGTGAGTACCGTGCCGTTCGATCCGTTTTCTCGCACACTGTTTGGGCAGCCGCGCACGCTCATCACACTGTGTCTGACCGAGATGTGGGAGCGCTTCTCGTACTACGGCATGCGCGCTCTCCTCGTGTTGTTCATGATCGCGCCTACGTCCGAGGGCGGCATGGGGATGAGTGCTGTCGAGGCGGCTGGAATCTACGCCGTCTATGTGTCGCTCGTCTACCTGACACCACTACCCGGTGGCTGGATCGGCGACCGCGTACTTGGGCCACGACGCACCGTGTTCGTCGGTGGCGCGGTGATCGCAGCCGGACACATTGTCCTGGCAATCATGGGCGGCAGTGGACTCTTTATTGCCCTGTTTTTGATCATCATCGGGACGGGACTTCTTAAGCCGAATATGACGGCGATGGTTGGTGCGCTCTACGCCTCGCGCCGCGACCTCAGTGACGCAGGCTTCTCGATCTACTACATGGGCATCAATCTCGGCGCCTTCCTTTCGCCGTTGGTCTGTGGCTACCTGGGTCAGGAGGTATCGTGGGAGCTCGGGTTTGGCGCCGCCGCCGTCGGCATGATCCTCGCACTCGTGCAGTACGGCATCGGCACGCGTGGCATGGGCGATCTTGGTGCGAAGCCGGAGAACCCACTCAACCATGCGGAACGACGACGCTATGGGATTGGTGCGGTCATCGGTCTACTCGTCGCTGTGGGAGTCGTTCTCCTCGACCTGTTCGTCCTCCATGTCTCGGCAAACGTGATCGAGCTCGCGATCACACTCGTCATTCTGCTGGTCCCGATCGCCTGGTTTACGCGTACCTTGCGGGCCGAGCGCGGCAATACCGAACAACGCAACCGCGTCCTCGTCCTGCTCGTCTTGTTCTGCGCCGCGGCCGTCTTCTGGCTCGTCTATGACCAGGCCGGCTCGACCGTTGCGATCTTTGCACAAGAAGACACGCGCAACACGGTCTTCGGCCTCGACTTTCCGTCGAGCTGGTTTCAGTCGGTCAACCCGCTCTTGATCATCGCGCTCGCCCCGGTGATGGCGATTATCTGGACCGCGCTGGGTGTCCGCGGCAAACAGCCCGGTACGGCCTACAAGTTTGCTGGTGGATTGTTCCTCGTTGCGATCTCGATGGGTGTGATGGTCTTCGCGGCGCAGGCCGCAATCGACGGCAAGGTAGCGGCGATGTGGCTGATCGCCGTCTTTGCCATCCAGACAGTTGGCGAATTGATGCTGAGCCCCGTCGGCATGGCGGCCGCCACGCGACTCTCGCCACCCGATCGCGTCTCGCAGACGCTTGGCGTGTGGTTTCTCGCGACCAGTGTCGGCGACGCCATTGGCGGTCGTCTCGCCCAGTTCTACGATTCGCTCGGGCAGACAGCCTTCTTCGGCATGCTTGGACTGATTGCCCTGGTGGCGACCTTCGTGGTACTCGCACTCGCGCGGCCGCTTGGTCGGCTTGTAGAGGACTAGGCGGACATCACATCCGCGCGGTTGTGATGTCCTGCTGATTCTGGCTGGTCGTCGATCAAGGGGACATCACAACCGCGCGGATGTGATGTCCGCCTAAAACCTACGCGATGGTGACGTCGTCGCAGAGATAGACGTCCTGGATCGCGTTGAGGAGCTCGATGCCCTCGTTACGCGGTCGCTGGAACGCCTTGCGGCCGGAGATCATGCCCATGCCGCCTGCACGCTTGTTGACGACGGCCGTCGAGACAGCGTCGTGGAGATCGTTGTCACCCGAGGCGCCGCCCGAGTTGATCAGGCCGGCACGACCCATGTAACAACCGGCGAGCTGGTACCGCGTCATGTCGATCGGGTGGGGTGTCATCAGGTTCTCGTAGACACGCTTATCGGTCTTGCCGAAGTTGATGTCGAGGAAGCCTGGGGCTGCCGTCTCTGGCGCCTTCTGCTTGATGATGTCAGCCTGAATCGTGACGCCCAGGTGGTTAGCCTGGCTCGTCAGGTCGGCTGCGGCGTGGTAGTCGGGACCGCCGTCCTTCGCCGAGAACGCGCTATTGCGGAGGTAGCACCAGAGCACGGTTGCCATGCCCAATTCGTGGGCGGCCTGGAAGGCGTCGGAGACCTCCATGATCTGACGCTTGGACTCTTCCGAGCCGAAGTAGATCGTGGCACCGACGGCGACTGCACCCATCTCGAACGCCTGATTGACCGAGGCGAACATGATCTGGTCGTAGCCGTTCGGATAGCTGAGAAACTCATTGTGGTTGAGCTTCAGCATCATCGGAATGCGATGTGCGTACTTGCGCGAAACCGAGCCGAGCACACCCAGGGTCGAAGCAACGGCGTTGCAGCCGCCCTCGATCGCGAGCTCAACAATGTTGGCCGGATCGAAGTAGTCGGGATTCTTAGCGAACGACGCGCCTGCCGAATGCTCAATGCCCTGATCGACCGGCAAGATCGAGAGGTAGCCGGTGCCACCGAGGCGCCCAGCGTTGTACATCGTCTGCAAGTTGCGGAGTACCGGCACGGAGCGGTCCGTATCGCGCATCACGCGCTCGACGAAGTCGGGGCCGGGAAGATGCAGGCGATCCTTATCGATCGTCGTGCAGGTATGCCCGAGTAGATCGTCGGCCTTATCGCCGAGGATCTTGCTAATCCCATCGATTCCCATGCCAGCCACAGTTGTTCCCTCCAGTACGTGTTTTTGCAGAATACCGGTTCAGCCGAAGTACGTGTCCTCGTGCCGATAGGGTGGTGCGCAACAGCACAGCAGGCGGAGGTCTGCGTGCGCCGAAATCTGGTGCCATGCGCCAGGCGGGATCAGGATTGCGTCGCCAGGAGCCACCTCGCGTTGTTCGCCGTCAAGCTCCATGGTGGCTGTGCCTTCGAGGATGAAATAGATCTCCTCGGCGATCGCGTGGTAGTGGCGCACAGTGGCTGTGCCGGCCGGTAACGCGGCCTCCGCGAGGCTCTGATTGCGCGTCGGAGGGTGCACGACGTTGAGGAGCTCGCGAATCGTCGAGCCGTCAGCCGTAATGAAGGGCTCCGCGTCGTTATCGAGATTTCGTACCTGCATGGTTACCCGCGCTCTTCGAGACGCGTCAGAGCGAAGCGCGCCGAGCCGCGTAGTGCACACAGGTCGTCGAGGATCACGCGCACCGCCATCTTCTCGAGGATGCCGTCGTACCGTCCCTTGGCGTGGAACGAATGCAAGAAGCCGCCGCGTCGGAGAATCGGCAAAATTTGCGGCGCGATGCCACCACCGATGTACATGCCGCCGGTCGAGAGGAGGACGAGCGCGAGGTTGCCAGCTTGGGCGCCATAGGCATGGACGAACATATCCATCGCGAGGACGGCGCTCTCGTCCGACCCCGCAAGCGCGGCTTGCGAGATCACGACGCCCGGATTGCCAGTGGCCATGGTGGCGGTCAAATCGGCGCTCGCCTGGGCGCGGCCGGTCTGCGTGACGAACTCCCAGATGTGGACGAGGCCGGGTCCAGAGACGACGCGTTCGGCGCTCACGTGCTCCCACTCTGGGTGCCGGTCGCGGAGATACAGCAACAGAGCATCCTCGTGAGCACTGCGAGGGCCGTAGTCGATATGGCCACCTTCGCTGGCAAACGGTTGCCAGCGGTCACCGATCGCAACCATGCCGGCGATACCAAGACCGGTGCCCGCGGAACACACGGCACGATTGCCGCCGAGTCCAATCCTGTCGGGTTGGAGTTCTTCGAACTGGTCGTTGCCGAGTTCGCTAATACCCCAGGCGTTCGCCAAAAGATCGTTGAGGAGATGGCCGTCGTCGTGGCCAATCGCGGACCGCACCTCATCTTCAGAGATCGCCCACGGAAGGTTGATCGGATTTGCCTTGCCGCCCACAATTGGAGCGGCGATACCGATTGCTGCCACAGCGACATCTCCGGGGTGGTCAACAAGGTATTGCGCGACGAGAGCCTCAAGCGACGCAGAGTTCGCGACGTCGTAGACCTGCTCGTGCTCCAGCACTACGGGGCCGTGACCAGCACGAACACGCGCAAAGCGTGCGTGCGTACCGCCGATATCGCCGGCGAGAACCGTCACCTCACTCACGCGACGATGGCCACCCGGTCCAGCGCCTGCAGCGCATCCTCGTACCCGAGCGGTGCTGCGTAGACCGTGTCGAGTGCCTCGTGCAGGTGCCCGGGGCTACAGGATTCACCACTACCGGGGGAGATGGTGATGCCCGCGACCGAGACGCCCTCCACGGGCGCGTTTCCGGTGCCAGGGCGCAGTGTCACGTTGACGTCTGCACGCACCGCAATCCAGGCAGCGAGCAGCATCGCGGACGGAGAATGAACGTTGCCGACGACGTCGCCCGAGGGTGCAAACGCGAGCGTTCCCAGGGCCTGTTCGGACTGAAAGCCTGCGCTAATACGGCGTCGCCACTCGAGCGTCCGGAGCCAGGCAAGATCACGCGACGGATGCTTGAGTGCAACCTCATGCGCGAAGCCGATGGCGCGGGCGGGGTCGGGATCGCGGTCACTATCGAAGACCGTGACGTGCGCTGTCTCCGAGAGGGAAAGCTCGACCTCGCCATGGTCGTAACCGGGCAGCCAAGCCACGGTGGGGAGTCCGCGAGCGAGCAGCGGCGCGACCAGGGAGCGCGAGTGAGCAAGGCGGCTCGTATTTGCGTGAATATTGATGTCCTCGACGAGTACGTGCATGCCGGCATCGCCGACTTCGATCAGGCGCACGCGCACCTCGGCATCAAGGCGATCTTCCTTGTGCTCGATCAGTCGGATCATGCGGGCGGGATGAAGCGCTGTCTCCTTTGAGCCGGCGCGGTGAGCGCTCGGGCGCTGCGGATCGGGAGCCACGATCAGGTTCATCGTGCGCAGCGACACGTGATCTCCACCGAGGTGGTCAGCTTCCCGCAGCAGGCGGCCGAGCGCGTCCGCAACGACATCGGTCGAGGTGTCAGAGGCCTTCCAGTGCAACCCGGACTCGAGCTCTTTGATCGTCGTGATAGCCCGCGTCACAGTCGCCGCCACTTCCGACCATCGGCACGAATCAACGCCTCGGCAGAATCGGGACCAGGTGCTCCCGCGACATACGGCTCGAGGGGAACGTCATTCTGCTTCCACGCGTCGATCACCGGGTCGACGATCCGCCAGGCCTGTTCGACCTCATCGGCGCGCGTAAACAGTGTCGCGTCGCCGCGCAGCGCGTCGAGGATTAGACGTTCGTAGGCCTCAGGGGTCTCGCGTGTAAACGTCTCGCCGTAGAGGAAGTCCATCCGCACGGGGCGGAGCTGGGTCTCGGCGCCGGGCGCCTTGGCCTCGATGCGCAAGGAGGCACCCTCGTTTGGCTGGATCGAGAGGGTCAGCAGGTTCGGGCGAATGCTCTGGGCAACCTTTGGATCCGAGAACGGCATATGGGGCACAGGACGGAAGGCAATCGTGATCTCCGTCGAGCGGCGTGGCATGCGCTTGCCAGCACGCACGTAGAACGGTGTACCGGCCCAACGCCAGTTATTGACCTCGAGCTTGAGCGCGGCGTACGTCTCGGTCGTCGACGTGGGTGGCACGTTCGGCTCCTCGAGGTAGCCGGGGACGTGGCCTCCGTCGACATCGCCAGCCGTGTACTGACCGCGCGCCGAGCCGACGCAGCGAATCGACTTCAGCGCCTTCTCTTTTTCGTCACGAATCGAATCGGCGTCGAAGGTCGCCGGTGGCTCCATTGCGGTCAACGCCACGAGCTGCATGACGTGGTTCTGGATGACGTCTCGGATCGCGCCCGACTGGTCGTAGTAGCCGGCCCGCGTTCCAATGCCGAGGTCTTCGGCGGCCGTGATCTGCACATGGTCGATATAGCGGCGATTCCAGAGTGGCTCGAAGATGCCGTTGGCAAAACGGAAGACCAAGAGGTTTTGGACGGTCTCCTTGCCGAGGTAATGGTCGAGGCGCAAGATGTGCGACTCGTCGAAGGCGGCCGTCACTTCGTTATTGAGCGCAATCGCCGACTCGAGGTCGTGGCCGAATGGCTTCTCGATCATCAACACAGACTCGGGCTCACAACCACGCGCGAGGCCAACCTTGTGGAGCGAATCGCCGATCGGACCAAAAAAGCGTGGAGCCACAGCGAGGTAGAAGAGGCGACGGGTGGGGCCACCGAGCGCTATGTCTCCCGCAAGTAGGTTCTTCTTCAACTTGTCGAACAACGCGGGCTTCGTAAAGTCGCCCTGAATGTAATCGACTTTCTCGAGCAGGCTGGTGAGGATTTTCTCGTCGACGCCGCTGCGCGAGTACTTGGTGACCACGTTGATCATGTGGTCACGGAAGTTGTGCTCCGGCATGCTGCTGCCGACTCCGAGCAGGCGGAAGCGCTCAGGCAGTCGGCCTTCGGCATACAGGTTGTACACCGCAGGCAGCAACTTTTTGGCGGCTAAGTCTCCCGAGGCGCCAAATAAGACGTAGGTCGCGGGCTTAACTTCGACGCCTGGAACATCGGCGGCGAAGGGATTCTCGGGATCGGTCTCGGACATTGGGGCGGCCTCCTGCGCGACAGCCTAGCCACTCCTCGGCTCACGTGTGTGCCCTCTTGGTGAAGGGGGTAGGTGAGTACCACTTTCGCTCCGCCGGGTTTCCACGTAGGCTTCCTCTCAGACCGCGACGATAGTCGTCGCAGTGAGGGAGGTTCTCGTGGGGGACGTTGCATTCCATACGGCGACGACAGTCGATGAGGCGCTGGAACTACTTGGCGACGGTTCGGACGCGCGCGTCGTAGCGGGCGGTTCCGACCTGATCGTTCAGGCACGACACGGCAAGTCGCTTCCAGGCACAGTGATTGCGATTCATCGCATCGACGCGCTGCGGAGTCTCACCGCGGGTGACGACTTGGTCGTCGGTGCCTTGACATCCCACGCGACGCTTTGCGCTGATCCTGCCGTGCGCAGCACGTGGACAGCCATTGCAGACGCCTCCGCGCTGGTTGGTTCGCACGCGACACGCAACGTCGGCACGCTTGGTGGCAACGTGATGAACGCCTCGCCGGCGATGGAGACCGGTGGCCCGCTGATCGTGCTGGGTGCCTCCGTCACGCTCCGTTCCGCCGCGGGTGATCGCGAGGTCGCGATTGAAGAGTTGTGGACGGGGCCCGGCAAGACGTCGGCTAAGCCAGGCGAGATTTGCGTCGCCATCACCGTGCCGGCACAGCCCGCTCACACCGGCAGTGCCTACGTCCGCCTCGAGTACAGGCGTGCGATGGAGATCGCAATTGTCGGTGCTAGTGCGTGCGTCACGCTTGACGACGACGGCAACGTGACGGCCGCGAAGGTCGCCTTGACGGCACTCGCACCGACGATCATTCGCAGCGCCGCTGCAGAGGCCGCAATTATCGGCACCGATGGTCACGACGACGCACTCGACGCCGTTGCCGCGGGTGCCTCGGCAGACGCGAAGCCGATTTCGGACCTTCGCGCCAACGAAGACTATCGCCGTGCGATGGCCGGTGTCATCGCCAAGCGCGCTGTCGCCGTTGCGGCACAGCGTGCTCGTGGTGAGGAATTTCCGATTCCTGCAACTCCCGTATTCATGAAGGGCTCCGGACGATGAAGCACGCAGCGACACTAACCGTCAATGGCATGGCCTATCCGGTCGAGCTCGACGGCGACACGACACTCGTCCGCGCGATTCGCGACGACATCGGTCTGACCGGCACCAAGGAGGGCTGCGACGACTGCGAATGTGGCGCCTGCATGGTGATGATCGACGGCCGTCCGGTCAATTCGTGCACGTACCTTGCTCTGCAGGCCGTTGGCTCTGAGGTGACGACGGTTGAGGGACTCGCCGATGGCGAGACACTGAGCAGCCTTCAGTCCGCCTTCCTCGACCAGGGTGGCGTCCAGTGCGGCTTCTGCACGCCAGGCATGCTTGTCTCGGCGCACGCACTCCTGCGCGAGAACGCTGATCCCACGGACGAGGAAGTCCGACTGGCCCTTGGTGGCAACCTCTGCCGTTGCACGGGGTACGCCAAGATCGCTAGCGCGGTCATGCAGGCTGCAAAAGCGTCGGTCTGACTGATCGAGCGGTGGACGGGACTGGGCGAGGTCTCGACGACCAGTCGTCAAGCGCGGCGATAGGCTGCGGTTAATGAATGCGTCGAACATGCAGTTTCCGGTCTACGACGCGGCTGGTGCGCGGGCGATCGATGCGCAGGCAATTGCGCTCCTTGGTGGCTCCGGTGAGAGTCTGATGCGAAGCGCGGCTGCGGCTGCGGTACGGGTGGTGCGAGGTCGGTTCGCGCACGCGCGAACGATCGTGGTCGTCGCCGGGAGCGGCAACAACGGTGGCGACGGTTGTGAGGTCGCGCGTCTGTTGCAGAACGATGGGCGGACCGTGATCATCATTCGTGTCAGTGGGCGCCCCGCGAGTGGCGACGCCGCGACGATGCTGTCCAGAGCCATTGCGGCGGATGTCACTCTGATCGAGCAGCCCGACGGCTCGATTGTTGACGAGCTCGTCGGTGCGGAGCTCATCATTGACGCGCTGCTGGGGACGGGTGTGACGGGTGCGCCGACAGAAGCGATCGCCGAGGCAATTGCTGCCATCACTGCAGCTGGATGCCCGGTCGTTGCTCTGGATATTCCGAGTGGGGTTGATGCCTCGACGGGTGAAGTGCCAGGGGCTGCAGTTCGCGCGGACATAACCGTCAGCTTTGCTGCCGCCAAACTCGGACTGATGATTGCTCCCGGGTGCGAGTTCGCCGGCGAGGTGATTGTCGTACCGATTGGGATTCCCGATGAGGTTGTGGTCGCGCCGGCGGCAATTGCCGTTGCTGATGGTCGTGATCTCTTACCCGGTCGCAGCATCGGCGGTTCCAAGTACGACGTCGGTGCGGTGCTCGTGATTGGTGGCTCTGTCGGGATGGCAGGTGCGCCGACGCTCGTCGCAGAAGCTGCCCTACGCGCCGGCGCGGGAGTCGTCACCGTGCTCGTTCCTGAGGCCATCCAACCGACGGTCGCTGGGAACGTTCGGGAGGCGATGGTGCGACCACTCGTCTCGGCCCGCGTTGAGCGGCAGATCGCCGAGTACGCAGAGAGGGCTCGTGCAGTTGTGCTCGGGCCGGGGCTCGGGCGTGAGCCAGGAGCCGACGAGCTGGTGCGTGCCACACTTGCGCTTGACCGGCCGTTGCTGATTGACGCGGATGCGCTCTGGTGGGTCGCCCGCGAGCCTGAATTGCTACGACAACGCACAGCTCCGACCGTGATCACTCCACACGCGGGTGAGGCCGCACGATTGCTCGACGTCGAGGCAGGCTGGATTGCCGAGCACCGCTTGCAGACCGTCCGTCTGCTTGTCGAGGCAACCGGTGCGGTTGCGCTCTTGAAGGGGCGCGACACGCTTGTGCTGTCACCCGAGGGGCGATTGGGAATCCGGGCACGTAATGCAGCAGCCTTGGCGACGGCGGGTTCGGGTGACGTGCTTGCAGGAATTATCGGTGCCTGCTTGGCGCGTGGAGCCGATTCGTGGACCGCGGCTATCGCTGGAGCGGCTGCCCATGTCCAGAGTGCGCGTACCGCGACGGCCTCAGTCAGAGGCGGGGCTATCATTGCGGGTGACCTCATCGAGCACCTTCAGGTGCTCGGACGACCTGGGAGCACTCTGTGATCGACCGCCCTGTGCGCGAATTGATGGATCCGACGGCTCCAACCGTCGCGCCCGACACGACGATCAAGGATCTCGTACACCTGTTGGCAACGAAGAACCTTGATGGTGTTGCGGTAATCGACGGTACTCACGCTGTCGTTGGCATCGTGACGGCGCAGGACATGTTGTTTCAGGAGGTCGAGGCCGATGAGCACGTGCCGTATGTCGCACCGTTCCTCGACTGGATGATCTACGTCCAGAGCCTCGGCTCGTGGGAGCGCCATATTGAGAAGGCGTTTGCCGTCACGGTCTCCGACCTAATGACAATCGACGTCAAAACGGCGTCGCCTGACGAAGAGCTGCACGAGGCCGCCAAGCGGATGGCAAAAGACGGTGTCTCGCAGCTACCCGTGGTCGAGAATGGTGCGTACGTCGGCATGCTGACGCGCGGTCATGTCGTCTCCGCACTCAACCGCTTTGAGTTTGGCGGGGGAGACGCATAGCGGCGTACCGTCATCGCAGCCTGGTCGAAATCGACCTGGCTGCTGTCACGGCCAACATCCAACGCCTGTTGGATGCCGCCGGTGGCGCCGAGGTGTGGGCGGTCATTAAGGCAAACGCCTACGGTCACGGTGCGATTGATGTTGCCCACGCGGCGATCGCGGCTGGTGCGACGAAGCTCTGTACCGCGACGCTTGACGAGGCGCGTGCTGTGCGTTTCGAACTGCCGATCGTGCCGCTCTTGGTTTTGTCACCCCTGACAGCAGGCGAGGAGGATGCTGTTTCGGAGGTCGGTTGTGCCGTGACGGTTTCGACGCTCGAAGGGTGGGACCGCTTGCGCTATCGCCATGAGGTCGATGTTCACGTCAAGGTCGACACGGGTATGGGGCGGTGGGGAGTGAGTGCCGACGAGGCGCTTGCAATTGCGGATGAGATCTTGGCCGGACCGCGCCCCGAGCGATTGGCTGGTCTGATGAGCCATCTGGCCACAGCCGACGAGGCTGACCGAACGTTCGTCGACCAGCAGGCCGAGGCCTTTCGTGCCATCGCCGCTGTCTTTCCACCCTGTCCGCGGCATCTCTCGAACTCCGCCGCGACGCTTCGCTACCCCGAACTCGCCTTCGACGCAGTGCGACCGGGGCTCGCGGTCTACGGCATTGATCCACTCGGCGTCTCGGGAACCGATTATGGGCTCCTGCCTGTGATGCGCTGGACCAGCACCGTGCGCAGCGTGCGCACGCTTGAAGCTGGCCAATCGACGGGATACGGTCGCCGCTTCGTCGCCACCGAGCCCTGCCGCGTTGCGCTGGTTCCAATCGGGTACGCCGATGGCTATCCACGGCGACTCTCGGGCATTGGCCAGGCACTGATCCATGGGCAGCGCTGCAGCGTGGCTGCGACCGTGTCGATGGATCAACTTGCCGTGCTGTTGCCTGCGGGCCTCGAGGTGAAACAGGGTGACGAGGTCGTCTTACTTGGTGTTGATGGCGACGACGTCGTCTCGGCCGAAGAGCTTGCGCGCCACGTCGGCACCGTGCCGTACGAGATTATCTGCGGCGTGCGCGCGACACTCGAACGCGGCGATCGTGAGGTTTTGCCATGACGGCCGCGGTCGACCCGCGACTGGCGCGCGCACTTGTTCCGCTCCAGGCGGCGTTCGTGGGTGCCAACGATCTCTGGCTCGTCGGCGGCGCCGTGCGCGACGTGCTGCTCGATCGGCCGTTGGCCGATTGGGATCTTGTCACCACGGGTGACGCAGAGCAGACGGCACGAGCCTACGCAAAGAGCGTTGGGGCGCCGGTCTTTCCGCTTTCGGAGCGCCACGGCGCCTGGCGTGTCGTGGGCGAAGACCATGAGGTCGACATTACGGGTGCACCAGATGGCATTACGGCTGATCTCTTGCGGCGGGACCTGACGATCAACGCGATCGCCGTACGGGTTGCCGACGGCGAGATGGTGGCTGTGCCGGGAGCGCTTGATGACCTTGAAGAGCGCGTGCTTCGTGTGGTGTCGGATTCGTCGTTTCAGGACGATCCACTTCGACTCTTGCGTCTGGTGCGACTGTCGGTCGAACTCGACCTTGCCGTCGTGCCCGAAACGGTCGTGCTCGCTCAACGCGATGCAGCGCTCGCCTCAGAACCAGCGGGTGAGCGCCAACGGGCCGAACTCGAACGAATTCTCCTGTCACGCGATCCTGTCGATGGTCTCCGGTTCCTCGACCAGTTAGGGCTGTTGGGCGTTGTGCTGCCCGAGGTTAAGGCCTTGGCCGCTGTTGAGCAGAATCGGTATCACCATCTCGACGTGCTCGACCACACGCTGCAGGTACTCGACGCGGCGACTGATCTGATCGAGCAACCTGAGTTCGCGTTCGGCGCTGCCGCGCCGGCGGTGGCTGCGGCGCTCTCGGAACCGCTCGATGCAGATTGTGATGTGGCTCTGGCCGTGCGTTGGGGAGCGTTATTGCACGACATCGCCAAGCCCTATACGCGGGCAGAGTTTGAGAACGGTCATATCGGCTTTCCCGGCCATGCTCAGCAGGGCGCCGAGATGGCCACCGCGATCCTCGAACGTATGCGGTACAGCTCGGCCATGCAGAAGTGCGTGGCGCTCCTGGTGCGTGAGCACCTACGACTCGGGTTTCTCGTGCCCGACGGTGCCTTGGATGCGCGTGCTGTGCACCGCTACCGCGTCGCCACCGATCCGTGGGCTCTCGCGAGCGTGGTCGTGTCGTTGGCAGATCGGTGGTCGACGCGCGGGATTCGTGCCCGCCAACGCTGGATCCGCCGCCACGAACAGCTCGCGATTGAGATGGCTCAGGCCCTTGCCGTGCCTGTTCCTCCACCACTGATTCGTGGCGACACGCTCGCCGAGGCAATCGGGTCTGAGCCGGGTCCGGCAATTGGTGCACTGCTCGCCCAGATTGCGGAGGAGCAGGCTGCCGGCACCATTGCCAGCGAGTCCGAGGCGATTGCCTTCGCACAGTCACAGCCGCCTGCACCAACGACGTAGCGCTCGCGTTACCGTGTGCCCCATGGCTGCCGACGTTCAAGATTCCCCGCCCATCGAAGTCGTGGAGCTCGCGAAGACCGGCGCGCTGATGGTAGACGTGCGGGAACAGCAGGAATGGGACGCGGGGCACATTGCCGGTTCGATCCACCTCCCACTGAGCGAACTGCCAAACCGTTGGAAAGAGCTCCCTGACGCCGACTCCACGGTCTTCATTTGCCGCTCTGGTGGGCGCTCAATGGCGGCTGCGGAGGCCTTCGCTGCCTCGGGTCGCAGCGGCTGTGTCAACCTTGCCGGTGGTGTTCAAGGCTGGGTTCAGGCCAATCTCCCGTTCGACGGCGCTGTCGTCTAAAGCGTTTAGAAAGCCGCACCACCGTCAAAAGGTCGCGACGACGGTACACTTACGTCTGCTGATCCAGTAGTACGACAAGATTCTCGCCGTGGAACCAGCTACAGGAACGCCACCCGGATGCCCACCGCCCGCACCCGCCTCGCTCGCCGCATTATTCCGCTTGTCCTCGTTGTGGCCGCAATCGTGCTGGTCACGTTCTCGATGCGCGCTCAGGCACAGGGCGGTTCGGTGCAGTCGCAGGCGTCGGATCAGACGGTGGCAATCCAAGAAGTTGCGCAACGCGCAACCCAACCTGTTCGCGACCTGATCGGCTGGTTTGGGGATATTCGCACGGCCCGGCTCGAGCGTGACCATCTCGCCCAAGAAAACGCGGTGCTCCGTTCAGAGCTTGCGACCGCTCAGGTCAATCAGCAAGACGGCGAAGAGTTGCGTGGACTACTTGGGTATGTTCGGTCGCCGTTGTTTCCGCAGACCAAGAATTATCAGCCACGTGCCGCACGTGTCGTCGCCCGTTCGCCGTCGTTGATTTCGAGCACCGTCGTTGTTGATGCGGGTGATGCAGTGGGCGTTAAGGTCGGCGACCCGGTACTTGCGGGAGTCGCTCAATCGGCCAATACTGGCGGTGCGGCGTTGATCGGACGCGTCGAACAGACGACTCCTGAGACCGCCACGATCGCGCTCTTGTCAAATGCGAATGTTGCTGTCGGTGCAACCGTTTCGGGGCGTCGTGGTGCGGACGGCATCTTGCAGCCGAGCGCTGCCGACCCATCGGTACTCGTACTCGGTTTTGTGCGGGGATCGAGTGTCGTCGCGCCGGGCGACCGTGTGGTCACCAGTGGTTTTCTCGACCCGTCTGGTCGACTCGGCTCCGCCTATCCGCGAGGTCTTCCGATTGGCGTGGTGAGCGAGGCGCGACAGAGTGACGCCAATACCTACAAGAGTGTCCTCGTCGTACCGTGGGTTGATCTTGACTCCTTCGCAAACGTGGTCATTTTGACCGGCAATGGGTCTGGTCAATGAACACGACCGATACCACCTTCTCGATGACCGACGAGGATGATTTCTCGGACGAGTACGACTTCGATGAGGTTGATCGCCGGGTACCCGCGTGGGTCACCGTTGGCCTAATTCCTGTGCTCATCCTCGTGGTCGCGATCTACCTGGAGATTGCACTGGCGATTGATGCACGCGTACTGGGTGCGATTCCTCATTTCTCTCTCGTCGTGCTCGTGGCACTGGCGCTGCGCTTTGGGCCGGCGTGGGGAGCGGCTATCGGTTTCGTGTCCGGACTCCTGATCGACATGGCCATCCAGGCACCGCTCGGAATGTCTTCGCTCGTATTGACCCCGATTGGGTGGGGCGTCGGCGTCTTTGCAGGCCGCCGCCGCCGTGTGTCGCTTGCGATGGCCGTAACCGTGCTGCTGGTCACCGCGGTCATCTGCACAGCAGCTGACATTGTGGTCGCCACGACGATCGATAACGAGTCGATCGCGTGGAGCACGGTCGCGATCTCGGGCACAGCTGGTGTGATGTTCACGCTGCTCGCGGGGATTGTGCTGCTTCCGGTCCTGCGTCGACTGATGGGCGTTCCCTCCGGGGGTGACGTGTGAGTACACCGTCTGTTGACGAACCGACGATTGTTCAACCGCCGCCACCGGAGCGTCCGCCGGTAACTGCCGAGGGTTTTGACCGGGACCATATCGCCCGCCGTGTGGTGATCCTCAGTGGCATCGCGATCGCAATCGTGGTGATTCTGATCCTGAGGTTGTGGTCTTTGCAGGTCTTGGACGTTCAGTCCTATCGGGCCCAGGCCATCTCAAACGGTCTGCGGAGCATTGATGTGCCGGCAGCGCGTGGTCAGATTCTTGATGCGCAAGGCAAGGTCTTGGTCGGCAGCCGCCCGTCGAATTCGGTCGCCATCGATCCCTCCCGATTTCCCGATCTCTTGACTCTCTGTGGTCGCGATGTAGCCGGTCCTGTCGATGGCCGAACAGCGAACGATCGGGCGCTCGGGATTTCTGCTGCTCTGACAACGGCACAGGGGTTGCCAAAGCAGCAACGAGTTACACGGATCAAGGAGATTCAGAAGCAAATTACTGGCACCGCGCAGGTTCGGGCGTGGGCCGGATGTTCGAAGAAATATCCTCAACTTGGTCAGCTAGCACGCGTGGCCGGAATTTCGGTCGCCACGATGGAGGATTCGATTCACGCAGCTGCGATTCGGGCCCCGTTCGACTCGATTGTGCTGGCTCGGGACGTCAATCGCGACGTGCTCTTCTACCTCAAGGAGCGAGCCGCACAGTATCCGGGTGTACGGATCGTCGAGGGTACGGCACGTGCCTATCGCACGTCACATGCTGCGCACGGTCTGACCTATCCGCTGGCACCGCACCTCTGGGGAGAACTCGCTGAGGTCTCGGCGCAGCAGCTAAAAGATCAGGTCACGTACCGCAACGCGCAACCAGGAGATCTCGTGGGTCAGCGTGGAGTTGAGCGCTACTTCGATCGGTATCTGCGTGGCACGAATGGCTCGCTCCAGCGTCAGGTCAACGCATTCGGCGATCCGGTCGGCCCGATTGTCCGTTCGCAGGCTGCAAAGCCAGGCGACAACATCCGTCTGACGATCGATTACGGCATCCAGTCCGCAGCCGAGGCCGCGCTGCGCGAAGCGATTGCGTACGCCAAGGCCCACGGGCACCCAGCAGCAGAAGGTGGCGCGATCATCGCCATGGATCCGCGCACCGGTGCGATTCGGGCGATGGCGTCAAATCCGGGTTTCGACCCGGCTACGTTGGCCGGGCCAAACGGACAGAAGTATTGGAACACGCTCGCGAGTGATACGAAGCGTTCGCCGCTTCTCGACCGAGCGATGACGGGGCTTTATCCCGCTGGCTCGACGTTTAAGCCCGTCACAGCGATTGCCGCGATCGAGGCACGCGTTGCCAAGCCCGACAGCATCATCCAGTGCACACCATCGACCACGATCGACGGACAGACCTACCGCAACTTCGAATCGGGCATCAACGAGCCGATGAATCTCGTGCAGGCGATGACGGCGTCGTGTGACACATACTTCTACGAGCTCGGTAAGCGTCTCTACGACACCACGCCGAAGAGTGGCCAGTTCGAGCCCCAGCCCTTGTGGGCACGACGACTTGGTTTCGGTGCTTCGACGGGTATCGATATCGGAGGCGACGCGGCCGGTAGCGTGCCGGACGCCGCCTACAAGAAGCGGCGTTTCGGCGATGATCGCGTCCATAACCGTTGGACCTCAGGCGACGCCATCTTGCAGGCCATTGGTCAAGGCGACCTCCAGGTGACGCCGCTTCAGATTGCGCGCCTCTATGCGCTGATTGCCAACGGGGGCACGCTGGTTCAGCCACACGTGGGAGCGGCTGTCTACGGGCAGGACGGCACAATGCGCGAGAAGCTTACGACTCCGCCGGGTCAAAAAGTGGCAATCGATCCGTATGCACTCGCAACGATTCGCAAGGGACTCGAAGGCGTCACCCAAGACCCGAACGGGACCGCCTATTCCGCGTTCCAGGGCTTTCCAATCCCGGTGGCAGGTAAGACGGGAACAGCCGAGAAGCTCGGCAAGCGCGACTTTGCCTGGTTCGCTGGCTACGCGCCTGCGAATAATCCGACCCTCGTCGTCGTCTGCGTGATTGAGCAGGGTGGTTTCGGCGGCGTGACGGCAGCGCCGGCAGTGCGACAGGTGCTGGCTAAGGCCTTCGGTGTTCAAGAGGCAACCATTGGGCAGATTTCGAGCGCCGAAAAGGCGGGCGTCTACCTCGGACCCGCCTTGGGCACGGATCCAGCCCAGCAGTTACAGCAACAAAGCGGCTCGACGCCTGCGCCGACAGGGACAACCGGATGACCGTCACCTCGCTTCTACGACGCGTTGACTGGATCCTGATCGCCGCTGTCGTCCTCCTACTTGCGATCGGTGAGCGCGCCGTCAAGGCAGCCACCGTCAACGATCTCCTCGGCGACCCGACCTTCTTTGACCGGCGAGACATCATCTATATCGTCGCTGGGCTCGGCTTTGCAGCCGTCGCCATGCTCGTGGATCCGCGAATCTATCGCCGGTTGTTCTGGTTTATCTACGGCACGACGATTGGCCTATTGATCATCGTGCTCGGCTTCTCGGCTGCGCGTGGCTCGCAGCGCTGGATTCCACTGCCGTTCTTCACCCTGCAACCGTCCGAGCTTGGGAAGGTGACGATGATCGTCTGTCTCTCGATCATCGTCGCTGACTGTGTCCGACGAGACATTCGTGGTTGGGGGATGGCGACGCGGGCAGCGCTTTTGATGTTGCCACCATTCGCACTCGTCTTTGTGCAGCCCGACCTCGGCACGTCGATCGTCTACATCGCGATTACGTTGACGGTGCTCGTCGTCGCGGGTCTGCCTGGTCGCAGTGTCGCCCTGATTGGTGGCGTCGTCTCGGCGTTGGTGATTCTCGTGCTCGGCATTATGCCCTCGATCGGCCTGCCGCTTCTGCGTCCTTACCAGTCCGAGCGCATCACCGCGTTCTTGGACCCGCAGGGCGGAAGCCCCGCTGCCTATCAGGCGCAACAGGCCAAGATCGCGATCGGCTCCGGTGGTCTGGCTGGGCGCGGCCAAGGTATTAGCCAGACAGCCGGTAGCTTCTTGCCAGAGCATCACACGGACTTTGTGTTCGCTGTGGTCGGTGAGAACCGGGGCTTTATTGGCTCGGCAATCGTGTTGCTCCTGTACCTGTTGGTGTTCTGGCGCGTGGGGCGGATGATTCCGCGGGCGCGCAACCTCGAGGAGGCCTTCATCGCGGCTGGCGTCTTTGGCCTGCTTCTCACCCAGGTAGGCGTCAATATCGGGATGAACCTCGGTATCGCCCCGACAACAGGTATTCCGTTGCCGTTCATGACGTATGGCGGATCAAACACGATTACGAACTTAACCGCTGTCGGGCTGGCCCTTGCGGTGGGCGCGCGCATTGTGCGAGAAAAAGCGGCGGCACCTGGCTGGCAGGAACGTCCGCGGAGTCGGATCGTCGATCCGCTGGAAGCACCGAGCGACGCTGTCTGACGAGCATCTGGCGGCGCCCCGCTAGACTCACGGGGTGGTTCAGCCCGTTCCCCAACAGCAGATGCGCGTCGAGCAGGACTACCTGCGGCGTCAGCTCAACGGGCGAGAACTAACGTTGTCTCGGCACGATCTTCGCACCAGCACGCTCGAAGGTGCGATCGGCCGGGTAGATCCAATCACGGGGGACGTGCTCGAGGCCGCGTGGCGTGCAGGTGCACGCTTCGACGCCTGGACGGAGCACCACCGCGAGGACGCGTACAGGACGGCGTTGAGCGCTGCCGGACGCGACCTTGAGGTGGAGGCGACGCAAGAGCGCGACCCTCTCGACCCGCTGGCGTGCGATCACGTGCGCAGCGGTGTGACCAAGGAGTTCCTGCTGGATGAGTGGTGGCAGCGTCGCGCCGAACGGCCGACCGGGGATCGCCGAGGGGATAGCTGGTGCAATTACAGCGCCCATTTCGGCCCCGTTCGGAACCGGTTGGTGGCGGCCTAGTGCCACGCATCCTTCAGTGCATGCCGTGAGGATCGAGCTTCGCCTCGCCATCCGGGACCGTGCGCGGTACCTCAGCCAGCTCGAGCTGGTTGGACTTCTGCTGGCCGCGTTGCGGCGAGCGGGGTATCAGGTAGCGCTCGCAAACGGCATGCGACCCCGACCTGCCATCAGCCTCGCGCGGACGCGCGCTGTTGGTGTTTCGTCGGAGGATGAGCGCTGCACGGTCGAGCTCGTGGGTGACAGCCACGACCTCGACGACCTCGTCGTGCGACTCGCCGCGAACGTTCCGCGTGGAGTCGTCCCGTTCGAAGCCTGTCTCGCCGGTCCTACGACCGCCGTCACGGGTGCGACCTACCGCATCGTGTTCGATGCACCGGGCAAAGCACTTGCCCAGGCCGTTGCCGCCTATCGTGCGGCCTCAGAGGTACCGATACCGCGGCGCAGCTCCACGCAGCACCGCGCTGTTGATGTTCGCCGCTACGCACCCGAGCTCCAGCTCGATGGCGACGCGATGATCGTTCAGATCGCCATCGATGACGATGGCTCTGCCAAGCCCAGTGAGGTTGTGCGCGCGCTTGCGAGCTGCGCGCCCGACCCATTCGTTGTGGCTGGCATCACCCGACTAGCGGTCCACGCCGCACCGAATTCGGTGCGAGTGGGGGCCACGGAGACCACATGAAGAAGATCTTAATTTCTGCCGATGCGTACGAGACAAAGGCAGCCCTGATCGAAGACGACCGCGTCGTCGAGACGTACATCGAGCGTGACGAGCGCCGATCCCTGCTCGGCAACATCTACCTCGCCAAGGTGGACACCGTGTTGCCTGGTATGGAGGCGGCCTTTGTCGATGCCGGCATGGACAAGAACGCGTTCTTGCACGTTGCCGAGATCCGCATTGACGGACTCGACCAGCGTGCGCGTCGTTCTAAGCGGATCCAGGACCTCGTCAAGGGTGGCCAGTCGCTGCTCGTACAGGTGACGAAGGACCCGATGAAAACGAAGGGTGCTCGCGTCACGATGGACGTGTCGTTGGCGGGCCGGTTCCTGGTCTACGTGCCGGACGGCGAGGGCGGCGGCGTCTCGAAGCGCCTTCCCGACGGTGAGCGCGATCGTCTGCGCGACCTCGTCAAGCAGCTGACACCGCGTCTCGGTGGCGGTCTGATCGTGCGCACGGCCGCGCGTGGAGCAGAACTCATCGAGTTGGAGCGCGACCTCGCGCTGCTCGAAGATCAGTGGGAGGCTGTGATCGAGCGCTGCAAGACCGCGGTAGCGCCGTCGTCAATCCACACGGAAGTCGATATTGCTCTGAGCCTCGTGCGTGACGATTTTCGCCAGGATGTCGACGAGTTGATCGTCGACGATGAGGCGACCTACGATCGCATCGTCTCGTACGTGCAGGAGCGCAGCCCCGAGCTCGTTACGCGCGTTCACCGCCACACAGCGCAGACCGAATTGCTGCGGCGCTATGGCGTCGACGAGGCGATCGAAAGCACGCTCAAGCGTCGCGTCGATCTTCCGTCGGGTGGCTACCTCTTGTTCGATTACGCAGAGGCCTTCACGATCGTCGACGTCAACACCGGCCGCTTTGTCGGTAAGGGGCGACTCGAAGACACGATCGTGCACAACAACCTCGAGGCGGCCCGAGAGGTCGTTCGCCAGCTGCGGCTGCGCGATCTTGGCGGCATCATCGTGATCGACTTCGTCGACATGGAGTCGAAGACCAACCGCGACGCAGTCATCACGGCACTCAAGGAAGAGCTCGCCAAGGATCGCTCGAAGGTCTACCTCGTCTCGATCAGCCCTTTGGGTCTCGTCGAGATGACACGCCAGAACGTGACCGACGGCGTGCGCGAGATTATGACGAGCGAGTGCGCCACCTGTGCGGGTGAGGGTCGCGTCCTCAGTGACGAGACGCTTGCTCTCGATAATCTGCGCCAAATGCGCCGCCACGCGGTGCAGTCGGCCTCTGAGGCCTTCCTGATCGAGGTTGATCCTTCGGTCGCTGCTCGGATGATTGGTCCCGGTGGCACGCGGCTCGAGGAGCTGGAGAAGGCAACGGGTAAGCACTTCTCGATCGTGGCCACCGATGGCGTGCCGCGCGAGCGCTGTTCGTTCCTGAAGGAGGGCACCGTCTCCGAGGTGCTTGAGGATGCGATTCCTGTCGAGGCAGGACAGGAGCTCGAGGTTTCGCTTTCCGAGCCGCACATGTACCAGGCCGCCGATGCGGTTGCCGTGCTCGAGGGTGGCTATCGCGTGGTCGTTGCCGGCGCCGGTCCGTACCTCGGCGAGACGCAGCGGATCAAGATCGAACGGATTGGTCGACTCGAGGCGCACGCTGTGCTGCTCGACGCGAAGCCAATCACCGAGGAAGAGATGATCAAGATGGTTGATCCTCGCAGCGACGTGCATGAGCCGCCGCGCCTCGTCGGTGAGCGCATCGACCTTGAGGGCAAGAAGCGCAAGGGCAAGCGCAGTCGCACACCGTCGGCCACGATCGACACCCCCACGGGTGACATGACGGCGTCCGTCGGCGAAGAGACCGAGCCGCTTGATCTGCCGGAAGAGCCCGAAGTGGTCGTGGTCGAGGGCGAAGAGTCTGAGGCGACACCGAAGCGTCGTCGCAGCCGGAGTACGGCTACGACGGACTCGTCGGTCGATGGTGACGACGAGAACGACGAAGACGATGAAGATGACGAGGACGAAGATGGCGAGGAGGCAACCGCAGAAGGCGGTGCTCCTAAGAAGCGTCGTCGTCGTGGTCGTCGCGGAGGACGCGGTCGTTCCACGGGTGGGTCCGGTGCAGCGAATGCACCAGGCGACGCGCCGGCAGCGGATGGCGAAGAGCCAGCCCCACGCGCTGCTCAGCCCGCTCGTGAGGGCGCAGCTGATGGTGCCGATGGTGATGGCCCCGCACGACCGAAACGGCGTCGCAGCCGCGGTGGTCGTGGTCGCTCGCGGAGTGGGAGTGGTGCCGGCGCAGCAAGTGGCAACGGCGAAGGTGGTGGGCAGGAGTCGCGTGGTCAGAATTCGCGTCCGAAGTCCGCTTCGGCCGCTTCAGCAGCCAAAACAGAGGCACCCGCAGCAGCCAAGCCGGCTGCTCCAGCCAAGCCAAAGCGCGGTCTTTTGGGCCGTCTCCTCGGCAAAGACTGACAGTAAACAGCAGAGAGGCGGAGCCTTGCGCTTCGCTTCTCTGTTATGTTCCCGCCCGTTGTCGCCGGTGGCGACCCACACGAAAGTCTCGCATCGATGTTTGCTGTAATCGCCCTCGGAGGAAAGCAATACCGCGTCACCAAGGGTGAGCGGATTGTTGTGGATCGCGTGGCGCTGGACGAGGGTGCAACCCTCAAGCCGCCTGTGGTTCTGGCATCGGATGGCAAGCAGACACTTGCAACGGAATCCGAGCTCAAGCCTGTGACCGTCTCCGTGCGCGTCAAGGAACACAAGCTCGGCCCGAAGATCAATATCCGCACGTATCGCTCGAAGAAGAGCAGTGCCCGTCGTATGGGTTACCGCTCGAAGCAGACCGTCGTTGAGGTAGAGACGATCGCCTTCGGCAAGAAGGGAACTGAAGATGGCGCATAAAAAAGGACTCGGCTCCTCGAAGAACGGCCGCGACTCTAATTCCCAGCGACTTGGTGTCAAGGTCTTTGCAGGCCAGGCAATCCGCGCAGGTGGAATCATCGTTCGTCAGCGTGGCACCCGCTTTAACCCGGGCGCAGGCACTGGCATCGGCGTCGACCACACGATCTTCGCCACGTGCGATGGTGTCGTGGACTTCGGTCAGCGTCGCGGCAAGCGCATCATCTCGGTCGCACCGGCCGAGGGGTAGTCGGCAGGGCGTAGCCCGTGTTCTCCGACCGGGCGACGATCTACGCCGCGGCGGG
>Ga0194055_10000831_pt1 | contig 25055 bp, 23 predicted proteins | sample SepL449m_MetaG_FD_155482 | JGI IMG/M metagenome (GOLD analysis project Ga0194055, IMG submission 155482) | Anoxic zone freshwater microbial communities from boreal shield lake in IISD Experimental Lakes Area, Ontario, Canada - Sep2016-L442-9m | ecosystem: Environmental > Aquatic > Freshwater >... | reverse complement strand
CATAAATTGCCGCGATTAAAGCTCCAGTTAGCGCGCCACCAAGATGTGCTCGCCAATCGATTCCACCCGTGAAACCAAGAGCAGCATTTATTACTAGCAAAACAATTAGCTGAGACACATCGGCCCGCAGGTGTCGGCCAATCACAATGGTCGCAGTTAGCAAGCCAAAGATTGCCCCACTAGCTCCGATTGAATTCGAGTTCAGATCTGAAAACCAAAGCCCTAGTGTTGACCCACCCAGCGCTGATAAAAAGTAAAGACCGAAAAATTGTTTTGAACCCAGCATGCGCTCAAGGTTTGGTCCAAGAATATAAAGTGCATACATATTGAACAGTAAGTGCAAGATTCCGCCGTGCAGAAATGTTGCTGTGATTACTCGATACCACTGACCTGAAGCCACACCGTACGGCCACATGCCATAACTAAAGTTCCAGTCGTCTACGCTGCCGGTAAAGCGAGTGACGAAATAGATAACAACACAGGCAACCAAAATCCAGCGAGTAACTGGTGGAATGCTTGCTAACCAGCCACCGTTTGTTGTTGGAGTTGCTCTGGTTGCTCGAGGGCTACTCGTGGCCGCGCAACTAGGACACTGAAACCCAACCGGAGCATTGACCATGCAATCAGGGCAGATGAAGGAACCACACCTATTGCAGGTAATGCCGGTTAGGCGATCAGAGTGTCGATAGCAGACTGCCACAGTTAGAACCTAGGCAACGGTGACTGAATTAATCACGATATCTTCAACTGGTCGATCCATCGGACCAACAGCAGCGCTGGCAATTGCGTCAACTACATCGCGGCTTTGCTGATCTGCAACTTCGCCGAAAATTGTGTGTTTGAAGTTTAGGTGTGGAGTTGGTGTAACTGTAATGAAGAATTGTGAACCGTTTGTGGCTGGTCCCGAATTGGCCATCGCTAAAAGGTACGGGCGATCAAACGACAACTCTGGGTGGAACTCATCAGCAAAACGGAAACCTGGGCCACCGGTGCCACGACCTAGTGGATCGCCACCTTGAATCATGAAGCCATCAATTACACGATGGAAAACTACACCGTCATAAAGAGGAGTAGTGGTCGCCGCGTTTGTCGCCGGATGGGTCCACTCAACTGTTCCCTGTGCCAGACCCAAAATAGTTGCTGCAGTCTTAGGTGCATGGGTATCGAAAATGTTTAGGCAGATGTCGCCCTTATTAGTGTGCAATGTCAAAGTTGTCATGGCTTAATTCTCGCACAAATCTCTGACTAGCACGAAATGAAAAGTGGCCCGCAAGCATCTGCCTGCGAGCCACTTCTTAAGAGATACTTAGCTCTTTGCTCCACGAACATCAAGAGTCACATCAGCCACAACGTCAGCAGTTAGCTGAACTCGCACTGAATGACGTCCTGTTGTCTTGATTGGTGCACTTAGTAGCACTTTGCGCTTGTCTACAGATGCAGTGGTTATTGCAGATGCAACATCGGCAACGGTAACCGAGCCGAATAGACGACCTGCTTCGCCAGCACGCACAGCTAGTACAACTGGTGTGGATTCAAGAGCAGCCTTGATTTCAAGGGCATGATCATGATCGCGAACCGCACGCTTATTACGCGCACGCTTGATGGTTGTAACCTGCTTCTCGCCGCCACGAGTCCATGCAGTTGCAAGGCCCTGTGGCACTAGGAAGTTACGGCCGTAACCATCTTTTACTTCTACAACGTCGCCGGCTGAACCGAGACCTGATACTTCTTGAGTCAAAATAAGTTTCATGTCAGCTCCTCCTTAGCGTGCGCTTGAGGTGTAAGGCAGCAATGCGATTTCGCGAGCATTCTTTACAGAATTTGCGATATCGCGCTGATGCTGGGTGCAGTTACCGGTTACGCGACGAGCACGAATCTTGCCGCGATCTGAGATGAACTTACGAAGAGTCGTAATGTCCTTGTAGTCGATAGGTGCTGCGTCTTCACGACAGAAAGCGCAAACCTTCTTCTTGAATTTCTTTACTGGTGGCTTAGCCATTGTGGTGCTCCTTCCAGAGCCCGGACCGTTCCGGAATGGTAGATGGTTGAATACTGATTAAAACGGAGGCTCATCCATTGGCGCTGGTGCGGCCCATGGATCGTCTGCCGGTGCGGCGCTTGCGTTGGAGCCGCCGTTTTCGCTACGGGCCACACGAGTGACCTTTGCTGTTGCATTACGTAAAACTGGACCGACATCGTCAACATCCATCTCAACCACAGAGCGCTTTTCGCCCTCTTTGGTTTCGTATGAACGCTGCTTCAAGCGACCGGTAACAATTACGCGGGTGCCTTTGGTCAATGACTCGGCAACGTTTTCGGCGTACTGACGCCAAACGCTGCAACGAAGGAACAAAGTGTCTCCGTCTTTCCATTCATTGGTGTTGCGGTCTAGAACACGAGTTGTTGATGCAACAGTGAATGAGGCAACAGCCGCACCATTTGGGGTGAACCGAAGTTCCGGATCACCAGTTAGATTTCCAGTTACTGTGACTGTGACATCGCCTTGTGCCATGACAAGCCTTACTTTTTATCAACCCGAATGACCTTTGTGCGAAGCACAGATTCATTCAGTGAAAGTTGACGGTCGAGTTCGGATACGGCTGCAGGAGTGCAATCAATGTTTAGGAGCGCGTAAATGCCATCGCCCTTTTTGTTGATTTCGTATGCCAAACGGCGGCGACCCCAAATATCGACATTGCGAACAGTTCCGCCATCGTTTTTGACAACATTTAGGAATGTGTCTAGTGATGGAGCAACGGTGCGCTCTTCGAGTTCTGGGTCAAGGATTACGACTACTTCGTAGTTACGCATACTGATACCCACCTCCTATGGACTACTCGGCCACGGTCTTTCCGTGGCAGGAGGGATCAAGGTTCTAAGCATAAATGACAAAGCCCTAGAACTAAAACTCGTATTTCCACCAGCCCGAGTACCCTTAGATAATGAGCAACATTGCAATCGGCGCCCATATTGGCTCAGATGACCCAATTACTGACGCAAAAGCCTTAAATATCCCGCATATTCAGCTTTTTTGTGGTGAACCCCAGACGTTCAAGGCCGCGGTTTTCCCACATCCTGGCGGGGCCCAAGGCTTAAAAGCACAAGCAGAAGCTGAAAACATTGGGATCTATGTGCACGCTCGCTATGTAATCAATGTGGCTAGCCCGAATAATAAGGTGCGAATTCCTAGTCGAAAGCTCTTGCAAACAGATGTTGATGCGGCCGCCGAAATTGGAGCCCGAGCCGTAATTGTGCATGGCGGACACATCACGCAAGAAGATGATCCAACGCTTGGGTTTGAGAATTGGGTTAAGGCGCTATCTGGTTTGGATATGAAAGTTCCAGTTTTGATTGAGAACACTGCTGGTGGCAATCATGCAATGGCTCGGCACTTCGACACCATCGCACGGCTTTGGGATTTCGTTGGCGACACCGGCGTTGGCTTCTGTCTAGATACCTGCCATGCGCACGCAGGTGGTATCAGCATGAATGATGTTGCTGAAAAAATTATTGGCATAACCGGCGGCATCGACTTAGTGCACTGCAACGACAGTCGCGATGAGTTTGCTTCTGGTAGAGATCGCCATGCCAACCTCGGTGAAGGCAACATCGCTATGGATGACATCTTGCACTGTTTAACCACTGCGAACGCACCGGTGATTTTGGAAACACCGAGTGAAGGTGTTCTCGCCGACATTGCACTTCTAAATAGTTCGTTGAACTAAAGCAGTCGGTAGGTTTAATCACATGGATGTGCGACTCATTACTTCAGAAGAACATCTGACTTATATAAATTCGCGTCCAAGTGTTTCATTTTTGCAAACTCCAGCCTGGGGCATTGTGAAACGTGATTGGTTAGCAAAATCACTTGGCTGGTTCGATGGTGACGAATTAGTTGGAGCAGGGCTTCTTCTTACTCGTAAATTACCTAAGGTCGACCGGTACTTTGGCTATCTGCCAGAAGGTCCTGATCTGTCGTGGGAAAATCCAGAAATAGTGGCCGCGGCTTTGCCGGCTTTAGTTAGTTTTGCCAAAGCCAACAATATTTTTCAACTGAAAATCGGACCGCATGTCTGGGCCCGTACTTGGGAAAACGAAAACCTAAAAGATGCCATTTCTGGCGAACAAGCAAAGAAGATCAGCGAACTCAAGTCTGACGAAGTAAATGCAGCAGCAAAGCAACTAGTTGGAGTTTTAACGCGAAGCGGCTGGAAGCAACCAAGCGCAAGCGAAGCAGAGTTTGGTGACTTTCAACCGCGCTTTGTGTTTCAACTGAACTTAAGTAATAAAACTGAAGAGGAACTTTTACAGGGATTCAACCAGCTGTGGCGACGAAATATTCGAAAAGCAGAAAAGTCTGGTGTTCGCATCCGCATCGGTGGCTACGACGATATTCCGGCTTTCCATAATTGCTACGTTGAAACAGCTAAGCGCGATGGATTCACGCCTCGTCCAATGGAGTATTTTCAGCAAATGTACAAAGCCATGAAAGCTGAAGATCAGAATCGGATCGAACTATTTATCGCCGAGCATGACGATCATGATGGCGCCATTGCTGCAACCACCCTGACCCGTGTTGGCGAACACGCTTGGTATTCATATGGAGCATCTACTACTGCGGCGCGCGATTTGCGACCGAGCAATGCGATTCAGTGGGCGATGATTAGCCATGCGCGCGATGCCGGTTGCGCAACATACGACCTTCGTGGAATTTCTGAGACATTAGACACAAGCAATCATCTGTTCGGACTAATTCAATTCAAACTCGGTACTGGCGGATATGCTCAAGAGTATGTCGGGGAATGGGATTACAACGTTTCACCGTTACTGGCTAAAGCATTCACGTTCTACATGGGACGCCGGAGATAAGTTATGACATTCGCACTTACCGTAGATGCGCATAAGTTTCGCTCGCATTTAAGCAGTGTTATCGCCCAGTATCAAGATGCCGGGGCCGAGGTGCTTCCCGTTATTAAAGGCAACGGGTACGGCTTTGGACGTAGTTTACTTGCGCATGAAGTCACTAAGTTGTCCCTCGAGCAAGTTTGTATTGGCACAATTTGGGAAGCCCAGGAAGTACTTGAAAACTTCAACGGACAAGTTGTAGTTCTTGAGCCGATTAGTTCAACTGACACATTAGCTAGTACACATTGGACATCACTTCTGGAAGAACACTCTGACCGCTTGATTGCTGTGGTTAGCACAACAGAATTGGATGTCGCCCAAAAAATCGGAGTTAAGAAAGTTTGGGTTGAAGCGCTGACTTCAATGAATCGCTTTGGTCTTGCGCCACATCAAATTGCTGAAGTACTCAAGAAACTGGACCAGGACATATCCGTTGTCGGATTTTCATTGCACTTACCTATCGTTGCGCCAACTATTAATAAATTGACCAAGTTTGAAACATCAGGGGTGAATACCAGCTCGAATAAAGTTCGCGAAATTGTGGGCTGGATTTCGTGGTTTAGTGACATAGCTGAAAGTGCAAGTGAACCAATTCCGATTAGCGTCTCGCATTTGAGCGCCACTGAGCTCGCACAAATAAAGCGTGAGCGCCCTGATGTAAGAATACAAATTAGATTAGGTACCTCGCTTTGGCTTGGCAATTCAAATGCGCTTTCAGTTACTGGAACAGTCTTGGCAGTTCATGAGATTGCTGACAACGAAAAAGCTGGCTACCAGCAAAATTCTGGTGGGCGAAAATTAGTTGTAGTAAGTGGCGGCACTGCGCATGGAGTCGCGCTTTCCGCGCCGATTACTGCATCAAGTTTGCGCAAGCGTGGAATCGCTGTTGTTGAGGGACTTGCCCAGGCAGTTGGCAAAATACGATCGCCATTTACCTTTAAGGGAAGCAATTTAAATTTTGTCGAACCACCGCACATGCAAGTATCGATGCTGTGGGCTGATAACTGCGCGATAAATGTTGGCGATGAGATTGCTTGCACTGTTCGAAATACAACTGCAAATTTTGATGCAGTGATCTGGACATAAACTACGGCGCAATATTTGACGTCGTAAGCACAACCGTGGTTCCCCTAGGCAAAATAGTATTGCCGGTTGGTGACTGACTAATTACATACATCGGCAGCGCCGGGTCACTGCCATCAATAGGCGAAAGAACTGGATTGAACCCTAAAGCGATTAATAAATTGCTTGCGGAAGTGTCTAAAACTCCACCGGTTGACGAGTTGGTTACGTCCGGTAAAAGTGCATGATTTTTATCAATTGGGGTTGGACTACTAGAAGAGCTTTGTGTTGGCTGATTAGTCGGGGACACACTTGGTATGGCTGTTGAAGTTACCGATGCTGATGGCACCGCGGTCACCCACACATTTGCACTTGGTGATGGCTTGCCCGGCTTCAAGGTACTTAATGGGCCTTTGGGTAGCGGCGCAAACTGAGTAACTTTTGTTCCGACCAATGCACCTTTCATGTACGCAGTCCAGATGCGCGCTGGGAAAGAGCCGCCAGTTACTTTATACATTCCACCAGTTCCGGCTAGGGAAATTGGATTGCCGTTGGCATCGTCTTTAACAAGCATCACTGATGTTGCCAGTTCTGGTGTAAAACCAGAGAACCAAGCCGACATGTTGTCATTTGTTGTTCCGGTTTTACCGGCTGCCGGTCTACCTAACGCACGAGCGGCAAAACCAGTACCAACTTGAACAACTTTCTGTAGCGCGTAACTTACAGTGTCAGCAACAGGGGCGCTAAACGCCTGCTTTGTTGTTGGCTTCAGTTCAAAAACTTTTTTTCCCGAAAGGTCAATGATCCTTTTGATGTAAACAGGACTTGCCTGAATACCATGTGCGGCAAAGGTTGCGTAAGCCCCAGCTTCGTCAACAACATGTGGGCTCGCAGTTCCTAGAGTGAGCGTCAATCCAGCGTTTAATCCAGCCGTGTTTTCCGGCATTCCAGCGCGCTTTACTGCATCCAATACAGTTTCGGTGCCAATGCGATCAGCACATTGCACGAATGCCGAGTTAACTGAATGCTCAGTAGCCGTTAGCAGGCTAATGTTTCCACTCCACGATTCACCGCCGTAATTAGTTACCTGGTAATTTCGGACATACGTGCCATTGCGTCCACTAAACATGGAATTTAATGTGAAACCATTTTCAAATGCCGAAGCAAGTGTGAACGGTTTAAATGTTGAACCACCTTGGCCGATGGCTTGGGTTGCATTATTTAGTTGGTCTTTTAAATAATCCGCGCCACCATAAATTGCGACAACTTCACCAGTGCCTGGTCTAACTGAGGCAAGACCAATACGTAATCCAGAATTTCCTGATGTTGGGCCCTGACTTTGAACAGCTGCGATAGCCGAGTCTTCTGCCTGTTTATTGAAAGTTGTGGTGATTCGATACCCAGAAAGATTCAGTTCATTTTCAGTTACACCCTGTTTATACAGTGCCTGTCGAGCTTGCTCCAATAGGAATCCGCGCGGACCAGAAAATGAGTTTGGTAAAGAATATTTACGAACATGCGGGAAAACCTGGGCATCCCTTTGTGCTTTTGTTAGCCAGCCTTGGGTAACCATGCCATCTAGAACATAGTTCCAACGAAATTTCAGACCGGCCAAATTAGACTCTGGTGCTAACCCATTTGGTGCTTGAATAATTGCCGCAAGCATCGCAGACTGCGAAATATTTAGTTCGTAAGTGTCCTTACCGAAATATTGATTTGCCGCAGTCTCAATCCCATAAGCACCGCGGCCAAAATAAATTGTGTTCAGGTAGTCTTCAAGAATTTTGTCTTTACTTATTGTGCTTTCAAGTTTGATTGAAAGGATTAGCTCTTTGAGTTTTCGGGTAAAGGTACGGCTCTGTGTTAAGTAGGCATTCTTGGCATACTGCTGTGTGATTGTTGAACCACCTTGTTGCGCGGAGCCCTTGATGTTGTTCAGCAGTGCGCGGGCAAGACCGCGGTAGGAAACTCCACCATGTTCGTAATACTGACGGTCTTCAGCAGCTAAAACTGCGTGCTGCGTAATTAGTGGAACTCGCTTCAAAGGAACAGAGATCCGATTGGTCGTACCGATACGGCCGAGTTCTGTTTTTCCGTCGTCATAATAAAAAATCGTCGTCTGCGATTGTGCTAACGAATTTGCTGGTGGAACTGAAATGAACTTCACCGAAAGAAACAGTGCAAGGAACAGAAGTGCTACGCCAGTTATACCTAGTCCAAAAATTAACCGCCAAGATGGAATCCATCGACGAATACCAGTTCGGCCACGCCGTGGATAGTTAATCACTTATCTATTCCAACACATCTTTTGGTTTTCGCGGTATTGGACGTGACTTGCCGTCGCCTAACGCATAAGAAAGATACAGATGGTTCCATTCGCAACGCTGACAAACTTCAACGACATAAATTTGGAAGTGCCCGTATTCAAATGCCATTTCGGTCAATTCGGTTGATGACTTGATCCGGCCAGATTGGTAACCCAAGTCGTCACCAAAAACATATGTGACATGAACTAGTTCACTTTTTGCGCAGATTGGGCAGTTGCGTTCGGTTTGTTCGCCATGATGTTGCGCTGCCCGAAGCAGGTAAGGATCGGCGTCACAAATCTGTGCACTCATAAGTGCGTTTCGCTTCAGTTCCTCAAGGACTGCTCGGCGAGCTAAAACATAATCGAGAATATTGCGCGGTCTAGCCGGATCAGCGACTTCCTGCGCTGGGTAAGGGACCTGGCGCGGCGCGGCAGTAAAACCGCCACCTATGCGATATCCCTTAATACTTGGGGTATTTCCCGACTTAGCCACACAGTTACTCTAAGCCCACACGCCCATAGTGGCGCCTGTTTGGGGATGTGGACCAGTTTGCTGTATCTTATAGATGTATCATTTTGATACATCATAAAAGCATTATTTTAAGGAAATTCGATGGCAAAGCGCTCAGCAGCACTAGAACTTGCTGTGCTTGGCGTCTTATCCGAAAATCCAGCTCATGGCTATGAACTACGCAAAAGATTAATTTCCGTCTTCGGACTTTTTAACTCAATTTCATTCGGGGCCCTGTATCCAACCCTCAAATCATTAGTTGAACGTGGCTTTATCACTGAACAGGATGCAAATCCTGATAGCCCATATCGCAAACGTACCCGCATTGTTTACGCACTCACTGGCGCAGGTCAGAGTCAACTAAGTGAACTAGTTGCCGACAACGGGCCTGGCGCTTGGGACGATGAACTATTCGCCATTCGGATGTCGCTATTTAGCCAAACAGAAAGCGGCACCCGTATTCACATTTTACAAGGTCGCAGAAGCCGAATTGAAGAACGCTTAGATCAACTGCAACAAAACTTAGTCAAGGGACGTGAACGCCTTGATAGATACACCTTGGAATTACAACAACACGGGCTTGACGCGTTAGAGCGTGAAGTGCGCTGGCTCAACGAACTAATCGCTCGTGAAGAAGCCAGCGCCCAAGAAACTTCTCGGGGTAACTCGAGTAAGAAAATAGCAACCGCAAGAACCATCACTGAAAGTTAAGGAGACTAATCCAGTGAATACAGTAAAAGTAGCAATCGTAGGCGTAGGAAACTGCGCCTCATCATTAGTGCAAGGTGTCGAGTATTACAAAGATGCTGACCCTAAAGCACAAGTGCCAGGACTCATGCATGTGCAGTTCGGTCCGTACCACATCAGCGACGTTAAGTTCGTTGCTGCATTTGATGTGGACGCAAAAAAAGTTGGCCAGGATCTTGCTTCAGCAATCCACGCCAGCGAAAACAACACCATCAAATTTGCTGATGTTCCGCCAAGTGGCATAACAGTTCAGCGTGGTGTGACCCTAGATGGTCTTGGCAAGTACTACAAGGAAATGGTCGTTGAATCTGACGAAACTCCGGTAGATGTTGTTGCAGCGCTGAAAGATTCTGGCGCCGATGTATTGGTTTGTTACTTGCCAGTTGGTTCAGAAGCTGCAGCAAAATTCTATGCACAATGCGCCATTGATGCCGGAGTTGCATTCGTAAACGCACTTCCAGTATTCATCGCCAGCACAAAAGAGTGGGCAGATAAGTTCACTGCAGCTGGCGTACCAATCGTTGGTGACGACATCAAGAGTCAGGTGGGCGCCACTATTACGCACCGTGTCTTGGCAAAACTTTTTGAAGACCGTGGTGTGATTGTTGATCGTACTTACCAGCTAAACGTTGGCGGAAACATGGACTTCATGAACATGCTTGAGCGTGAACGCCTTGAATCTAAGAAAATTTCAAAGACCCAGTCGGTTACCTCCCAGTTGTCACATGACATTGGTGCTCGTAACGTTCACATTGGTCCAAGTGACTATGTTGCCTGGCTTGATGACCGCAAGTGGGCCTTTGTTCGTCTTGAAGGTCGCGCATTTGGCGATGTGCCACTTAGCCTTGAGTACAAACTTGAAGTTTGGGATTCGCCAAACTCTGCAGGTGTAATCATCGACGCTATCCGCGCAGCAAAGATTGCTTTGGATCGTGGCATCGGTGGGCCAATCTTGTCAGCATCAAGCTACTTCATGAAGAGCCCCCCAGTTCAGTACGACGACACCAAGTGCCGTCTTGAAGTTGAAGCTTTCATTAACGGCGAAGCATAAATCTAGACTCTCCTTAACTTGTGAATGGGACTTAGCCTTCGGGCTGGGTCCCATTCACATTTGCTCCCAAACTTTTAGCAATTCGGCAGTACGCTAAAAATGAAAACTACGAAGCTGGCGGCCACACAAAAATGACTGAAGCGATTAAGCGGATTGCCCGCATTTTTCAAGTTCGCAACGCTCGGCTACTTCTAGCAGTTCGTATTTCCGGACAATCAGGGGACGGGCTGCTGCAAACGGCATTAACTTCATTTGTCCTTTTTTCACCCGAGCGCCAAAACAGTGCAACTGGCATTGCTGTCGCGTTCGCCATTTTGTTAGTGCCCTATTCAATAGTTGGTCCATTCGTCGGCGTATTTATTGATAGGTGCTCGCGCCAGCAAATCTTGCTTTGGTCGAATGTAATGCGCTGCGCTCTGATGCTGTCCATTTGTTTGGTCGTTTTAAACCATGGACAAAACGCCTTGCTTGCTGCATTAGTGCTCACTAGCTTGGGGGCTAACCGCTTTATCCAAGCGTGTTTGGCTGCAAGTGTTCCACACGTAGTAACCCGAGAAAATTTAGTGACAGCAAATGCATTATTCCCAACTTTAGGTACAACTAGCGCAGCCATTGCCGCCGGTCTTGGCATCGGTGCACAAAATTTGTTTGGCAGTTCAGACAGAGCGAACTCGTTGTTGATTCTGATTGGCGCATTTTGCACGCTCGTAGCTAGTTACTTCGCTACCCGCATAAAGCCGAAAATGATATTGGGTCCAACAGGAGCCTCGGCCAAGGTAAGTCACCACTTTAAAACTTCAATTCATGACCTCTACATTGGCTTGAGGACTCTGCGCGAATCAACAGGTGCGCGTAGAAGTATCTATGCTGCATCCCTGCAAAGATTTACTTTCGGTATAACTCTTATCTATGCGTTGATTCTTTCGCGCACCGCATGGAGTTCTGCTGGCAAAGTCACAAACTCAATTTCAGACTTTGGTGCATGTGCAGGTAGCGCTGCCCTTGGCGCATTCGTGGCAGCGATGATAAGCGTGTTCTTGCTCTCTGAACCCAGCCATGAGGGTCACCGCGTAATGCGACAAGCCCATTTACGCCGAGCCAGTATCATCGCCTGTTTGGCATGTCTGCCAGTTGTTGGGATTGCGTTCTCGATTGCCTCACTACTTTCAGTCTGTGTTGCCGCGTTTACGATCGCGTTCACCGGGCAGTTCCTAAAAATTAATGCGGATACCACAATTCAAGCAACCATTGATGATGCACAACGCGGCCGAGTATTTTCTATTTTTGATATGTTGCTAAATGGCGCCTTGGTCTTGGGTATTTCTGCTTACGCACTTATCCCAGCTTTGCAACGGTATTCCACGCTCAGTAGTTTGACGATTGCTGTCACATTTATCGGATGTACATTTTTAATTCGCGAGATAAAACCGGTAAATGCAAAGGCTTAATTCTGTTGATCTTGCCACCAGCTAAGTAGACGGGAAACAGCAACTTCGTAATCCAACGGCCCTTCGTCTAATCGGCAATTAAGTAGATAGTTGTACGCCTTACCAACTTGTGGTCCCGGTGAAATACCCAAAATCTCCATAATCTGCGCGCCATCCAAATCGGGCCGCATTGCCTGAAGTTCTTCTTGCTCAGATAGCACAGCAATGCGCTGTTCTAAATCGTCGTAGGTTGTGGCCAAAATTAATGCTCTGCGTTGGTTACGGGTTGTGCAATCAGCTCGAGTCAATTTATGCAAGCGCGCTAGTTGATCACCTGCATCACGGACATACCTTCGCACTGCAGAATCAGTCCACTGACCTTGTCCATAACCATGGAAGCGCAAATGTAATTCAACTAATTTACAGACCGAATCAATAACATCGTTTGGATACCGCAGCGCAGTTAATCGTTTGCGAGCAATTTTGGCTCCGACAACTTCATGATGATGAAAGCTAACGCCGCCGCCTGCTTCAAACTTTCGAGTTTTTGGTTTGCCGATGTCGTGTAAAAGCGCAGCGAGTCGCAAAATAAGATCTGGCTCGCAGGTTGGTTCGTGCGTTGTTTCTAAATCTATGGCTTGCTCTAGGACTTGCAAGCTGTGCTCGTACACGTCTTTATGCCGATGGTGCTCATCGATCTCAAGTTGCAGGGCGGGTAATTCGGGCAAAATATAAGTTGCCAAATTGGTGCCCTCAAGGATTTCTAACCCCGCAGTTGGAAACTCTCCGAGTAGCAATTTAGAAAGTTCATCGCAAATGCGCTCCGCCGAAACAATCTCCAGGCGAGCTGCCATGTCAGTGGCTGCAATTATCACGTCTGCTACCGGCGTGAAGCCCAACTGGCTGGCAAAGCGAGCAGCTCGCATCATGCGCAGTGGATCATCCGAGAAGGAAAGTTCGGCTTCTCGAGGAGTACGAATAAGTCGATGCAACAAATCACTAACCCCGCCGTGCAAGTCAATGAACTCAAGTTCAGGGATGCGCACTGCCATGGCGTTAATTGTGAAATCACGACGAACCAGATCGTCGGCTAGCGATTCACCGAAGGCAACTACTGGCTTGCGGCTGGTTTCGTCATACTTTTCCGATCGATATGTGGTGATTTCCGCCATGAATGAGCCGCGACGCACCCCAATCGTGCCAAACTCAATCCCGATATCCCAAACCGTATCCGCCCAAGGGGTCAGAAACTCCAACATCTGATCTGGGGTTGCATTTGTGGTGAAATCTAAATCCTTGATTTTGCGGTTCAAAATGAGGTCGCGAACTGGCCCACCGACAAGAGCGCACTGGAAACCTGAACTAGCGAACAACTCACCTAGCGCCATCACGTCGGACATCTGGCCAAGCGCTTGGGTTACTACCGAAGTAGCTATTAGTTCGGGTGATTGATTCATCGCGCTTCCTAGCCTAAATGTTGCGCGGGCAATGAGATGCATGCGCGCCAAGTATTCTTAAGGAGTGAGTGATTATCAGATGAGACGCAAGGTGACATTGGTAATCCGTAACATGCTTTGCGCCACCTTTATTGCACTGTTGGGTGGTGTCTTCGCAATTCCAGCACAGGCGATTAATGAAGACTTGACTATTAATTCAGTACAAGTAACTAAAAGCGCAGCTGGCAAAAAACACACTGTGCAAATTAGTGGAACATTTACTGCCGCAGTAGCAAGGCAGAAAACTCACTTAGATTTGGTGACTTTTGGTCCATTACAAACACGAAGCGAATTGGCACAAGTGCTGGCAGACCCGCATCTAAGCCAAGGAATAAGCCACCCAAACATTTCCGTGTTTCTTAAAGCACCTTCATCAACAAAACCAAATTCTTTTTCGATTAAATTTGATGGAGATAAAGCGCTAGGTTCACCAGTTGATGGCCTCTATGTATTTGGGCTAGTAAAGCGTGGATCAGCGTTACAGACCAATTATGTGCAACCGTGGTTTTACGAGTCCAAACAAATTAAAAAAACAAGGGTAGTTTTTCTAACTCAAATTTCAGTGCAGAATAAGCACCTGGCCGATGGAACTAGCGGAGCAATAAATAGTGATGCGCGCACTTTAGTGCGACTGAACAACATCTTGGACCAAAAAACTAATGCAATTGATTTAGTAAAAGATCCAGCGGTTGATAACTGGTTAGCCGATTTGCAAAATACCGCGTTAAAGCCGCTTGTTACCGAAGTTAAGAAAAAACTCACGCAGGCAACTGCCAAAAGTGCGACACAAATTTTCAACCACACAGATTTACAATCGTTGTTTATAGATAGCCCTACCGACATTTGGCCAATCCTTAGATTGAGTCAAACAAATTCAAAACAGCCAATTCTATATTTTCCAAAATACGGTCAAATTAATTCCCAAACATCAGTCCAACTAGCCAATGTTGGCAACGTAACTCCAGTGCTCTCTAACACTTTTGTTAGTGGCGACCCATACCAAACAACTAATGCCGTTGCTATCGTGAACAATAAGGCGAGTCTCATTTATGATGCCGGCATTTCCCGCTGCTTAACAATTCGAGAATCCGTGCGAGCCATTGAATGCGTTAGCGCAAACGTTGCAATGATCACTGCCGAGTCTCCGTACCAAAGCCGCACGGTCGCAGTGGTAAGCCCACCATTTTGGAATGTCCAACCAGGTGAGTTATCAGCAATCACCCGAGGTCTAAGTAACAATGATTGGTCTGAACTTGTAACTGTCAAAACCGCGCTTAGCCTCGAAACCGACCCAGCCATTTTTAACCTCGACGGCGCTATAAAACAATTCCCTGCTGGGCTAGTAACTAGTGGAAATCGGTTAACCCGCCTTGCAGATGAATTAGGCATTGCCATTAAAGCTGATGGTTTCGCTTCTGGATTTGAAATGGTTCGGCTACGAAGTTTCTCAGATCAGTTCCCTAAGGCACAAAGCGCGAAATATTTTGTAAGAGAAAATCAAGCCCTACTGGAACGAATCCGTTCAAGTATCACTATTCAAACATCTCATCGAATTACGGTTGCCAGCGCTAGCACCGATATTCCGCTTACTATTTCAAACAAGTCTGGCTACGCAATTCAAGTAAGGGCCAGTGTTACTAGTCCGGCTACGAGCCGCTTCACTTCAGTTCCAAGTGAACTAATTACCGTGCCAACAGGTACACGCGTTACGGTTCCGGTGAAAATCAACTTCAAAGGCACTGGAAGTATAAATGTCAAAATCAGACTCACGAATGCCAAGAATGAAGACCTGGGCATAACCCAAGACATTTGGGTGGCTTCCTCTAGCTATCAGTCAGTGGCTCGTACTCTGGTATGGGGAGCATGTGGGCTTTTGGTGCTAATTGCCATTGTGAACGCCGCTCGAAAACGCCGCGGTGGGCCGGACAAGAACTCCGTGGAAATTTGAAATTAACCAGCGAATCGAAGGTGACTAAATGGCCTTAGGCCTAGGTAACACTTCCGGAATGGCTCTTGGAACTTTGCTGAGCCGGGTAACTGGTGTCGGGCGCGACATCGCACTAGTTGCTGCAATTGGTACCGGGGTATTTTCCGATACCTATTCGGTGGCCAATAGTCTGCCAAACATTATCTATATCTTGATTGCTGGCGGCGCAATTAATGCGGTATTTATTCCAGCTCTTGTTCGCCACATGAAAGAAGACGCAGATAACGGCAAGGTCTTCACGGATCGCTTGCTTACCTTGGTCGGCGTCATACTAATCGCGATTGTGGCGATTGCCTTGAGTTGTGCTGCCTTGATTGTGCACATGTACGCAACGAGTAGTTGGACTGGCCAAGATTTCCACGTAGCAATCGTCTTCGCGCTCTGGTGCATTCCACAAATCATTTTTTATGGAATTTATGCTCTGGAATCGCAAATACTTAACGCGCGAAATGTTTTCAAACTGCCAATGTTTGCGCCCATTGCAAACAACGTCGTCGTGATTACTAGTGCGCTGTTCTTCCTAGCGCTAACTCATTTAACTCCTACAACACAAAGTGTGACCAGTGGTCAATTGACACTACTTGGAGCTGGAACCACTTTGGGTGTAATAGTGCAAGCAGGAATTCTATTTCCGGCACTGCGTAAAAGCGGGTACACATTCACACCTAGATTTGACTTTCGAAATTCAGGTTTAGGAAAATTGGGCGACCTAGCCATTTGGACCATTGGGTTTGTCTTTGTAAACCAGGTTTCATTTTTGATCATCTCAAAACTTACGACCTACGCAAACGTAGTTGCTGTTCAGAATGCCCAAGTTGCAATGGGGTTCACTTCTTACCAGAAAGGGCAGCTCATGATGATGCTGCCACATTCAATAATTACCGTCTCCATTATCACCGCGCTGCTGCCGCGACTAAGCAATCATTCGCAATCCAAAAACCTTTTAGCATTTGCCCAAGAGCTCAGCATCGCACTACGCAATGTAATTACCTACGTCATTCCCTGCGCGGCAGTTTTGTACTTCATGGGCAGTCAAATTGGGGTCATTCTTTACGGCCATGGCGCAGCAAGCCACGATCAAGGCGCGGCAGTTGGTTACATCTCAAGCATGTTTGCCATCGGCTTACCTGCATTTTCTATTTTTTACGTTTTACTTCGTACCTACTACGCGCAGGAAAATACTAAAACGCCATTCATGTTTAATCTCGGCTTCAACGCATTGCACATGAGTATCGGCCTAGTTCTCTATTTCACAGTTAGTGATAACTACAAAGTGCCAAGTTTGGCGCTGGCATATTCCATTGCATACATCTTCATTTGCGCGATTACTTGGAATCGAGTGACCCGAAGGCTGCCAGAAATTCCAACAAAAGCCCTGGTGCAATTGTTGGCCAGAGTTTTGGTAGCCGTGTTGCTTTCTGGACTTGTTGCTTGGAGCGCAGCAACTCATATATTTGCAAGCAACTCAACTGCGGATGCGCTAAAGCAAATTGCGCTATTTACCACTATTCTTGCGATAGGTTATGTGTCACTAGCCAAAATTATGCGGATTAACGAAGTCACTTCCGTGGTTAGCCAAATTATGAGAAGAACTTCTAGCAAGGACTAAGGATGGCCACGCGTACTTTTACCGAACGCTACTCCTTAGATGTTCAAATTAACTCCAGTCACAACGCGGTACTTTGGCGAGCCATCGATAACTCACTAAATCGAGTTGTTTGCATCGTGCTACTTCCACATGCTGATCCGCGAGCGCAAAACTTACTGGCACATGCAAAAGCGGCGGCGGTAAATAGCAGTCGCAATGCCGTAGCTATCTTGGATATTGTCGAGCGTGATTTTGTGACTGGCGTGCGGGCAATAGAAGACACTGAACCGTATTTAGGTGTTGTAACCGAATGGGTTGATGGCCAAACCATTGACCATATTCTTAGCAAGAACCTAGAGCCCTTTTCTGTTAAAGAAGCACTGCGCATATTTGCGCAAGCAACAACTGCAGTCGGCGCGATGCACGAACTCGGTCTTGTACATGGACGCCTTCGGCCTAGAAATGTTTATCTAAACGATGCGCAAGAAATTCGGGTAACTGGATTTGGCATTGATGGCGCATTATTCACAGCCGATGGAAATACGAAATCGAGCGACATCGCTGGACTTGGTGATCTGCTTTTCGCTATGGTCACAGCGTCTTGGCCATCTGGTCCGGTAGGTGGGTTACCCGCAGCGGAAATTCTCGATAACAAGACTCTGACATTGCCTAGCCAACAACGCGTTGGTGTGGGCGAAGCAATTGACCAGCTTTATGAAAAAACTCAAGACGGAACATTCAAAACTGTTGACGAATTGCTTCACGAAATCTCGATCACGAATGCTTCAACGATGGCCGACTTACAAGCTGCCGTAAATAGATGGACTGCCCATGAAGTCACCTGGCATGGCAAAGATATCCCAAAATCAAAGCGCTTACGCACCATTATTTTGGCCATGGCCATCACTTATCTGTTTGGCTGGGCAGGCTGGCAGCTAATGACCCATAACTTCCACAACGCGCCAGCAAGTCTGCCCTCGAATCCGGCCCAGACAAATTCGGCAACTGCATCCAGTAGCCCGAGCAGCTCGATCTCTCCATCGCCAACAATTTCCTCAGATTCTTGGCCAACTCGCTATGCGACACCGGTATCAGCGACTAGTTACGATCCTTACGGTGACGGACAAGAAAATTCTGACTTGGCCAAACTTGCAATCGATGGCTTGCCAAAGACCGCTTGGGTAACTACTACTTACTACTCAAATACCTTGGGCAAAAAAGCTGGTGTTGGTTTACTCATTGATTTGGGCGAAACTACAAAAGTTGCCCACGTGGATGTTACTTTCACTTCCCCGGCTCATGGGGCAAGTGTCTTTATAACTGATTCGCCTACTCCCGATTTGGCTAGCGCTCAAGTGTTAGGAACAGTTAGCAACTCCAACAAAACCGAAACCTTTAACCCAGAAACTCCACAAAATGGGCGATACCTTTTGATTTGGTTGACGAAGTTGGCGCGCAATGAATTTGGTAACTACGTCGGCGGAATAGCGGAAGTAAAAGTCGGGTTGTAACTCATACACCACCTGAATTGCGCAATTGGCATCTGCGTAAACTAAAGAACACCAAATGTACCCGCAAGCAAAGGACCAAACATGACTAATGAAGTCGCTGAACTAATCATTATTGGATCAGGTCCATCTGGCTATACCGCCGCCATTTATGCTGCTCGCGCACAATTAAACCCAATTGTGTTTGAAGGCGCTGTCACTGCTGGTGGCGCGCTGATGAACACTACTGAAGTTGAGAACTTCCCAGGTTTCACCGAAGGAATTATGGGTCCAGCGCTTATGGAAAACATGCGCGCCCAGGCCGAACGATTTGGCGCAAAATTTATTACTGACGATGTCACTATCGCTGAGCTAACAGGCGAGATAAAGACAGTTACTGACAGCTCAGGCAAGCAGTACCAAAGCCACTCAATTGTTCTAGCTATGGGTTCGAGTTATCGCGAACTGGGTTTGCCAAACGAAAAAGCATTATCCGGCCATGGTGTCTCTTGGTGCGCAACTTGCGACGGTTTCTTTTTCCGCGGGCAAGACATCGCTGTTGTTGGTGGCGGCGACTCAGCAATTGAAGAAGCTACATTCCTTACCCGCTTTGCTGACAGTGTTACTTTGATTCATCGCCGCGGTGAACTTCGCGCCAGCAAAATCATGGCCGAACGCGCACATAACGATCCCAAGATCAAATTTGCCTGGAATAGCGAAGTGGCCGAAATTCATGGTGAAGGCAAACTAACTGGTGTTACCTTGCGTGATACCAATACCGGCGAGACTTCAGAGCTGGCTATTACCGGGCTCTTTGTGGCAATCGGCCATGATCCACGATCTGAGTTAGTTAAAGGCCAAATTGACCTAGACGGCGAAGGTTACGTGCTAACCGTGCCTGGCTCTACTGCTACCAACCTCTCCGGCGTATTTGCAGCTGGAGATTTGGTTGACCATACTTATCGTCAGGCAATCACTGCTGCTGGCTCTGGCTGCGCTGCAGCCCTTGATGCTGAACGCTTCTTGGCGCATAAAGGCTAAAAAACTTTCAACACTCTATGCTTGAAGCAGCATGAGCAATCATTAAGGAGAAAATAATGGGCGCAACAGTAGAAGTAACCGACGCGACTTTTGCCGATACGGTTTTAACTAATAGCAAGCCTGTGCTTGTTGACTTTTGGGCAACTTGGTGCGGTCCTTGCAAACAGGTTGCTCCCATCCTTGAAGAGCTTGCTGGTGAGTTGTCGGACAAATTGGTAATTGCCAAAATTGACGTTGATCAGAATCCAGCGATTGCTGCGAACAGTGGAATCACTTCAATTCCAACATTGAATCTTTACAAGGATGGCCAGTTAGTTAAGCAAATTATTGGCGCTAAGCCAAAAGCTACTTTGCTTGCTGAATTGGCTGAATACCTTTAAGTAATTCATGGTTGCTGTTTCATTACGAAATGGCGATGTCGATCCTGTAGTTGTTGAGGTTCGCCAACGTCTATCTCGACTTGGGTTATTGCCGGAACAAGGTGCACACGCATCACAAGTTTTCGATGATGAAGTATTGAATGCTGTTCGGCTATTCCAACAATCTCGTGGGCTAACTATCGATGGCATTGTTGGTCCGCAAACTTACCGCAGACTTGAAGAAGCTCATTGGGTACTAGGCGATCGAATTCTCACCTACATGCCTGGAAAAATGATTCATGGTGAAGACGTTGCTACCTTGCAACATAAATTGCAAGAGCTCGGGTTTAATTTAGATCGTCTTGATGGAGTCTTTGGCCCGATAACAGATCATGCAGTAAGGGAATTCCAGCGCAGCGTTGGGCTAGCTGATGATGGCACTTGCGGTCCGGCGGTGTTTGCGGCGTTTGTGCGCCTAGCTCGCACGGTTTCTGGTGGCAACCAGGAACATCTTCGCGATTTGGGCGCTATTGATTTTGGCCATGGAGTTGAATCAGCCACGATCTTGCTAGATATCAGCGACGATGCAACAAAACTTGTCGGCACTGACATCTCGATTGCTGATGTGTGCTGGGACATTGCCACCAGGCTTGAAGGTCGCCTCTGCGCTGCGGGCAGTTTGGTTATTTTTGCTCGCGCGGCCAAATCCAGTCGGCCAGATGAACGTGACTGCGCTCGCTTAGCCAATGAACAAAAAGTTGATTTGGTTTTGTCATTACATCTAGATAAATGCGCTAACCAACTAGCAAACGGTGTGTCCACGGCTTACTTCGGGCACAGTCTTTCTAAATCTGTAATGGGTGAACGCTTAGCCGAAACTGCGCAACAGGAAATTACAACACTGACCGGTATGCGAGACTGTCGCTCACACGCGCGTACTGGCGATCTGCTGCGGTTAACCCGAATGCCAGTGGTAAAAATTGATTTGGGCTACGCCACGAATCTAAGCGATAGCCAACTTTTGGCAGAAGCAACGCAGCGAGATGTTATCTCAAGTGCCTTGGCGCTGGCGGTTAGCCGCGTGCTAGCTGTTCGTATTGGTTAACCATTTCGCCCGCTCTTGAAGAATTACAGATCTACGGAGCGCATCTGCTAGGCGCTCGCCTCTGACAAACCGAGCTCGCCAGCTGCGCTATCTGGAGCGTATTGCTAGTTTGACCACTGGAAAGTGATAATTGTGATTTACATCACATAAAGTTACTTCTCCACAGGTTGTTCACCTGTGTACAACCCTAAAGTAGAGGTTCACCGAACATGCCCCGGGTTGGGGGATCAACAATTTCAACAATTCGGCGCAAATCTTCTAACGTAGCGAATTCAATGATGACTTTCCCCCGTTTTTGCCCAACAGCCAGGCTCACTCGAGTATCTAATCGGGCCGACATCCGCTCACCTAGTTCAGTTAAGCCGGGAGCACTAATTACTCCCTTGGCCTTAGTCGGTTTGCTCGGTTTTGCCTTATCGGCCAGGCCGACAGACACAATTTCTTCCACGCTACGTACCGATAAGCCTTCAGCGACAATGCGAGCAGCTAACTTCTCAATTGCATCGGCATCTTTCAAGCCCAGCAATGCGCGAGCATGGCCAGCGGAAAGTACCCCAGCTGCTACTCGACGCTGCACCGATGCTGGCAGGTTCAAGAGTCGCAGGGTATTCGAGATTTGTGGACGAGAGCGACCGAGTCGGGTCGCCAACTCCTCTTGGGTGCAACCAAAATCTTCGAGAAGTTGATGGTAGGCCGCCGCTTCTTCAAGCGGGGTTAACTGGGAGCGATGTAAGTTTTCTAATAATGCATCGCGCAGCATTTGCTCATCTGCTGTTTGGCGAACTAGCGCCGCGATGGTTTTCAGGCCGGCTTGTTTACTTGCCCGGAACCGTCGCTCGCCAGCGATCAATTCATAGCCAGAGTCAGTTGGGCGCACCACAATTGGCTGTAGCAGGCCAATTTCTGTGATCGAGTGAACCAATTCAGTTAAAGCCTCTTCGTCAAAATGTTTACGAGGCTGGGCTGCATTTGGCACAATTTGGCTAATCGGCAGTTCCATTAAAGTCAGGCCAGCAACCTCAAATGCAGTTGCCTGCGCCTTGGCATTGGCTGGAACAGTGCTACTAGTTTCTGCAGTTGACTTGCTTTTGGTTGCTCCCGAGTCAGCGGGCGCAGTTACAGATTTGGCTGCAGCCGCTGCGCCCTCAATCGTGGTCGCTGTTGCCGGATCAGAAACCTGCGCCGATGATGTTTCACGTGAAACATCGGGGATGAGCGCATTTAGCCCTCTACCTAGACTTTGTCGTTTTGCCATCTTTTGCCTCTTTTCTTGCCTAATTAGCCGCGGGCGGCGATCTCACGAGCGGCAGCCAAATAGGCCACTGCCCCAGAGGATCCTGGATCGTAAGTTAAAACGGTTTGCCCAAATGACGGCGCTTCAGCCACATATGTTGAGCGGGGAATTGCAGTTTCAAGCACTAAATCACCAAAATAGCCCCGCACCTCTTGGGCTACCTGTACTGAAAGGTTGGTCCGTGAGTTGTACATAGTAAGCAAAATCGTGCTAACCGCTAGCGCCGGATTTAGTCGGTCGCGAGCAAATTCAATGGTGCGCAATAGTTGCTGAACCCCTTCAAGGGCATAGAACTCGCACTGAATTGGAATTAAGACTTCCGAGACCGCGGCTAACGCATTAATGGTGAGCATGCCTAAACTCGGCGGACAATCAACAAAGACGTAGTCTAAGTCCCGAACCTCGAGTAGCTCGGCTATTGCATTCTTTAATAAAAACGGGCGCTCATTTTCGGCAAAATTTGTGATCAGTTCAATGTCTGCGCCAGCTAAATCTAGCGATGCGGGCAAACACCAAAGGGTTTCATAGCCTGGGGCCAGAACCATCGTTTCGGCGATATTAGCCCCATCGACTAAGACGTCATAGGTCCCAATCGCATCTTCGTGATGATCTACGGCTAAAGCGGTAGAGGCATTACCTTGTGGGTCCAAATCAATAACCAGCACATTTAGCCCACCTAAAGCTAAGGATGCGGCCAAATTCACTGAAGAAGTAGTTTTGCCAACGCCACCTTTTTGATTGGCAACAGTTAAAACCCGGGGACTTTGTGGCTTTTGGAAACTTCCCTTTAAGCCCATACGAACATAAACGGCCGCCGCAGCCGCAGCCGCTAACGGGGTGTCTTCGTCACTGAAATCCATGAACTTGGGTCCTACCTTCTTGCCGTAAGCATATTGCATGGCGCAGACAACTAATTGGTTGCCATCCACATTTTAGGAAATTCTGCAGGTTTATGGCACCTTTTGCCAAGAACTTAGCGAGTAACTCGCACAATTGTTGCCGGTGGATCGACGAATGCGCTGCCAGCCTGGCAAATTTCTACCTGATACTTGCGCAATTTTCCTTGCGCATCTGCAATTTCTTGGGCTGCATTGCTGCCTTTCATAGCCAGCAGCTCCCCGCCCTGCGCCACTAGCGGCATCGCCCAGCCGAGTAATCGCTCCAGTGGAGCAACTGCCCTAGCGGTTACCACACTCGCTTTGCGGTCTTTGACTTGTTCCGCCCTGGCGCGGATTACTGTGACATTTTCCAGGCCCAAATCAGTAACTACTTCTTGCAAAAACTCGCTGCGGCGTAAAAGCGGCTCTACTAAGGTGACCTGGCAATCTAGTCTGATAATGGCAACTACCAAACCAGGCAAGCCTGCGCCACTGCCAATATCGATTACGCTGGCCCCAGCCGGAATAAGTTCAGTCAAGGCAGCGCAATTGGCTAAGTGGCGATCCCAAATTCGGTCGACTTCACGCGGACCAAGCAAACCCCGAACAACGCCCTCGGTGGCAAGCCAATTGGCATAAGAATCGAGATTTGCGCCAGCTGCCGGGAACGCTTCAAGTAAGGCTTGATGTTTCACGTGAAACATTAACCTCGCAATTCTGGTTAGGTTTGCCGATTAAGCGGGGTGAACAACGATTCGACGATTTGGCGTTTCGCCTTCAGAGACACTCTTTGCCCCCGCATCAGAAACTGCGTCGTGCACCACTTTACGTTCAAAAGATGTCATTATTCGCAGTTTGATTGGCTCGCCAGTTTCTAGCACCTTAGCCGCAGTTTCTTGGCCAAGTTCGGTAAGTTCAGCACGCACTTGCTCGCGGTGGCCGGAGATGTCAAGCATTAACCGAGAACGTTCGCCGGTTTCCCGAGTTACTGCCAAACGAGTTAACTCCTGCAGTGCATCAAGCACTTTGCCTTTATCGCCAACGAGTTGGCTCAGGTCTGCTCCAACAATACTGACTACCGCTCGCCCATTTTCAACATCCATATCGATGTCGCCGTCGAGATCTGCAATATCTAAGATGCCTTCTAAATAGTCAGCAGCTACGTCGCCTTCTTGTTCTAACAAATTACTTTTTTCAGACATGATGCCCCTTTCTTAGGAAACGGCTCGGCACCGTTTCACGTGAAACTTAGTTTTTCTTCTTACGAGACTTACGGCTTGGTTGATTACGGATAGTTTTTGAATTTGTATCTAGCTCGGGATCTAAAAGACCTGATTCGATAGCCCCGGTTGCATTGGGGGTTTTAGCTGCCTTTGCGGCTTTTCTAGCTGCAAGAGCTGCCTCGGCTGGAGTTCCTGGCGCAGGACTATTACGGATTACATAGAACTGTTGGCCCATAGTCCAAAGGTTGGTGGTTAGCCAGTACAGCAAAACACCTACTGGAAAGTTAATACCTGAAATGGCGAAAATAAATGGGAATACATAGAGCAGGATCTTCTGCTGCTGCACCATTGGGTTATCGGCAGCTGAGTTTTTGACGATCAATTGACGCTGGGTTAAGAAGGTGGTTGCGGTCATCAAAACGATCAAAACGACCGTAACGATTGCGGTAGCCGACGGATTTGCAGTATCAATACGATGAGTGAAAGTTGAATAAAGCGGTGCGCTAAAAATAGTGGCATTGTGTGCGGACTTTAGCAATTCTGTGGAAATTCCGCCTTTAGAGTGCAACTGCGCAATGCCTTGTAA